>ERZ773001.52-NODE-52-length-48777-cov-3.40023_pt1 | contig 48777 bp, 56 predicted proteins | sample MGYA00511673_ERZ773001 | MGnify/ENA primary metagenome ERZ773001 (study PRJEB29015, sample SAMEA2738091) | human oral metagenome | biome: human oral; feature: human-associated habitat; material: saliva | place: China | collected 2162 ... | reverse complement strand
GCCGGGGCGCCCGGGGCCGTCACCGCGGCCGCCCCCCGTGGCCCGATCCGCCTTTCCGGCATCCGCCGCCGTACCGCCGCCCCGGCTCCCGCCCCTGCCGAGGCCGTCGAGGAGGCCCCCCGCGCTCGCCTGACCGTCGCGGACGTCCCCGGCTTCGCCGCCGACTCCGACGCCTCCTTCGAGGACCTGGCCGTCGCGCTCGACCGCCGCCTCCAGGGCTTCAACGGCGCCGCCGCCCGCGCCGGTCGCGCGATGAGCGAGCGCCACGGCCTGGCGATCGTCCGCAAGACCTTCGACGAGCGCGCCACCGTCGGCTCCCCCGAGACCGCTGAGGCGGCCATGAGCTTCGCCGTCAACGAGAAGAACCTCCCCGGAGGCTCCCTCGTCGCGGCCGGTGGCTGGTGCGCCCCCTCCGAGACGGTCTACGACCTGCTGGAGGACGAGTCTCGCGACGGCCTGATCTCCCTGCCCGAGATCAACGTCACCCGCGGCGGCATCAAGTTCACCAAGGGACCCAAGTTCGCCGACCTGTACGCGGCCCCCTCCTTCAACTTCACTGAGGAGGAGGCGAAGGCCGGAAAGTACGCACCCACCTCCACTACCGATCCGACCAACAAGGTCGGCCCCAAGCCCGTCTACCAGGTGCCCTGCACCGACTTCGAAGAGGTCCGCCTCTCCGCAGCCGGTATGCACATCCAGGCGGGCCTGCTCCAGCAGCGCGGCTACCCCGAGCTCGTCGCCCGCACCATCCGCGGCGCCCTCGTCGCCCACGAGCACAAGATGAGCGAGCGCGTCATCGCCGCCATGGAGGCCAAGTCCACCGCCGTCTCGCTGGACACCGGCCAGATCGGTGCGCTGGCTCCGGTGCTCACCGCGATCGAGCTCCAGGTCGAGCACTACCGCTACGCGCAGCGCCTCTCGCGCTCCACCACGCTGGAGGCGGTCTTCCCCTACTGGGTCCGCGGCGCCATCCGCACTGACCTGTCCCGCCGCGAGGGCGTCGACCTCACCGACGTCCCCGACTCCCGGATCGACGCCTGGTTCCGCTCTCGCGGAGTCAACCCCCAGTTCGTCTACGACTGGCAGGCGCTCACCGGCGAGGCCGGCACCTTCAAGGTCTGGGGAGGGGCCGTCAAGTTCCTGCTCTACTCGGCGGGCACCTTCGTCAAGGGCGGCCAGGACGTCATCACCCTGGATACCGTCTACGACTCGACCCTGCTCAGCCAGAACGACTACACGGCCCTCTTCACGGAAGAGGGATACCTGGTCGCCAAGCGCGGTCACGACGCCCGCGTCGTGACGGTGCCGATCAACCCGAACGGCGGCACCGGCGTGGGCATCAGGCTCCTGGCCAACGGCACGGCTGACCCGGCCAAGTGATGACTCCGGGGCGGGCGACGGCAAGTCCTCGCCCGCCCCGCGAATCACGGCCGACCTAGCCACCATCAATCAGGAGGACAGATGCCGATCATCGCACCGAAGCAGCGGGTGGACTCCCCCGCGGCTACGCCGCTGCCCGGCGGGCTCTTCTCCCAGGTCTCCCCCACCGAGGACTCCTCGGTCAGGTGGGAGAACGGAGTCACCTGGGAGGACGTCGAGCGCGCTCAGCTGGGCGCCATCGGCCAGTGGCAGCGCCCCGGCGCCGTCCCCGGCCTGCCGAAGACGCTCACCGAGCCGAAGGGCATCGCCCTGGAGTCGCAGGCCCCGCTGACCGTCTACGCCGCCTTCCGTACGACCCCGATGGATCACTCCTCCGAGGAGGCTACTGAAGTGGCCGCCTCGCGCCTGCTGGCGCAGGAGGAGCACGCCGTCGAAGCGGCCCTGTGGACCGGCGCCCCGAGCAGGGGCCTCGGACTGTCCAAGGTTCGCTCCTACGCCCCGAAGGCAGCGGGGAAGCTCGATCTGGCCCAGGGCCTCGCCGTCCTGGAGCACTACGCGGCCCAGTACGGCTTCCAGCCGATCCTCCACATCCCGCGGCGCCTGGCCAGCCTCATGGCCTCGGCGAAGCTGGTCAAGGAGGCACGGGGAGGCGGATTCGCCACCCGCCTGGGCACGCCCGTCGTGGTCGGGGCGGGCTACGCCGACGAGATGCAGATCGTGGCCACCGGCCCGATCCTCATCTACCGGGGCAGCGCCTTCACCTCGACGGCGGGGAGCGGCGGCTTCAACAAGGACCAGAACGAGCTCACCGGCGTGGCCGAGAGGCAGTACGTCCTCGGCTTCAGCAAATGGGATGCGTTCCGGGTGACTGTGGACGCCGGAATCCCGCAGCTCGACCTCAAGGCGGCGGAGGAATGATGCTCTCCCGCAAGCTGTCACTCGCCCTGGCCGTCATCGCGGCGGCTGTGGTCTACACCATCACACAAGTCACGTACGAAGGAGGGCGCTGAGACATGCCCACGACTCACTCCTACACGCCGGTCCTGGGGAAGCGCATCCGCGTGACTCCCCTGGACACCTGCGGCAAGTTCAACAAGGCGGTGCACAAGCCTGTCGCCACCTCAGGATTCGTGTCGGTCAAGCTGGCCGCCGAGGTCGAGGACGGCACCGAGATCACCGTCCGTAAGGCGGATGGCTCCCTGTGCGTCAACGAGAAGCAGTCTTCGACCTTCAAGTTCTTCACGGTCGAGCTCGAGTTCTGCGGCGTGAACCCCTCGGTCCTGGACATCGTCACCAACGCGACGAAGTACCTCGACCACGCTGGCGACACCGCGGGATTCAAGGTCGCCTACGGCAAGATCGAGAAGAAGTTCGCCCTGGAGCTGTGGACCGGCCTGTCCGGCCAGGCCTGCGCCGAGGGCGCTGAGGATGCCAGCGGCTACCTGCTGCTGCCGTTCATCACCGCCGGTACGGTTGGCGACATCGAGGTGACCGGCGAGGATGCGGTGTCGTTCTCCATGACCGGCGCCGTCACCAAGTCCGGTAACGCCTGGGGCAAGGGTCCCTACAAGGTGGTCAAGAAGGCCAAGACCCCTGGGCCCGGCTTCGAGGACGCCGAGCTGCCTACGGCCCTCGACCCTCTCGACCACCTCCTCATGATCGACACGGCGCTGGCTCCCCCGCCGGACAGCGACCAGCCGGTCACCGTTCCGTGATGGTAGGCTGACGCCACCCCTCACCTCCAGACAGCCTCGGGCCACCCGCCCGGGGCTGTCGCCGTCCCGGGCCGGACGCCACCGTCCGCCGTTCTGATCCATCAGATACGCCTATGGGTATACTCACTTCAGCGGGCGCCGCCTATGGCGGTGTAGCCATCCCGCATCGCCACGCACTGTAGGAGAGGGCGTGGATGCAATCGATCAGGGCTACGGCCCCGGAGACTGGCCGGTCTCCTACAGTGCGTGCGAGGACCTGAAGGAGTACCTCGACGAGGCCGGGAAGCCCGCCCAGCAGCACACCTTCGAGGCGATGGCCGTTCAGCTCCTCTGGGAGTGGACCAACAGGCGCTTCGGCACCGACATCGTGTCCCTGCGTCCTGAGCCCCTCGCCGCATCGCAGCCCTCCACCTATCAGTGGATTCCCCGCCGTCTGACGTCCTTCGCCCCGGTCCGCCTGGGCGGGGTCCTGCACAACGTCGTCTGCGGCACCTGCTCGGCGCAAGGGCTCCACGGCCAGTGCGCCTGCTCGGGCGGTTGCCGGGCCATAACGCTTCCGGGGCCGGTGTACCGCGTTCACAAGGTCACCGTCGACGGCAAAGTCCTGCCCGAGGACGCCTACAGACTGGTCAACCGCTCCACGCTCCTGCTCACCGGCCGGACGGCGGCTCCGGGTACCGAGGTCCCACCTGTATTCCCCCCGGTACAAGACCTTTCTCGGGGCGTCACCGAGGAGGGCACCTGGGAAATCCGCTACTCGCGAGGAGTACCTGTACCCGAGGGTGGCCAGGTCGCGGCCGGAGTACTGGCTCTCGAGCTGGCCAAGGCGGCTTGCATGGACCGTGACTGCGCGCTGCCCGCGCGCCTCCAGTCGGTCACCCGCCAGGGCGTGACGGTGCAGGTGCAGGATGAGTTCGACGACATGCAAGAGGGCCGGACCGGCATCTGGCTGGTCGACTCCTGGGTCGCCTCCATTCGCAAACCGCGCCAGGTCGGGCGGGTCTACAACCCAGACTCATTCCGCCGCAGCCACTCCCAGCGGCCCGGCGGGGTGATCTGGTGAGCCCCGCGCCGCGCCTGACTCGCCGCAATCGGCCGCAGAGCGAAGACTACGCGTCCCTGTCGGGGCAAGTGGCAGCTCCCACGCCGTCGACTGCGCACTCCACGGCCCTAGCCCTGCTCAAGGGCGGGGCTGCGGCCCTGTCCAACGCCGTCTCCAACGCCTACGTCGCCCCCGGCGCGGAGGTGGCGTGGGACGAGTGCTGCGCCGGGCACCTGTACGTGCGCATCGTGGCCGTCACGCCCGTCTTCGGCCCGACGGCCGCCGACGGCAATCACTGCTCCATACGCTACTGGAACGCTACCCTCGCGCTGGGCACGCTTCGCTGCGTCGAGGTCGTGGACGACCGCGGCCGGGGGCCTCGCCCCTACGACCTGACCGCCGACGCCGCGATCCTGCACCAGGACATGGCGGACCTGGGGATGTTCCTCACCTCCAACACCAACGCCTCCGACATGGAGTGGGCGGCTCAGGGGCCTGAGGGTGGGTGCGTGTCCGGTGAGTGGACCTTCACGGTGAAAGTTCGCTGCCCATGACTCACGTCCGCATTCGGTTCAAAGGACCTATCCGCGCAGATAAGGTGGCGGACATCACTAAACAGGCGGCCCTGAAGGCTACTCGCCGCACTCAGGGACGAATCCAGCGCAACATCAAGGCCGCCGGGCGGGTCAACACCGGGCGCATGGTGAACTCTGTCACAATTGAGCGCGTCCCCGGGAAGCACCCGCTCAATCCGACGTTCTCCGTCGGCGCCCGGACCCCGTACGCCGCCTACCAGGAGTACGGCACGAGGGCGCACGGTCCCACCACCCGACGCTTCATGGCCTTCAACCCGAAGAGGTCGAGCGAGACCGTCTTCGCCAAGTGGGTGCGGGGCATTCGTCCCGCGCACTTCGTGCGCGATGCGATGCGTCTAATCAAACCCTCGGACTTCCATTAGAATCGCCTCATGGCTACTATCACGATCCCCGGCAAGACCCGGAAGTCCATCGACGTCGAACTGGTCGGTACCAAGTACCGGGTCCGGCCGCCCAAGACCGCCATCGCGGTCTTCCTCTCACACTCGCTCCAGGACGCCGGTGACGACACCGACGCCCTCTTCGAGGGCCTGGCCAAGTGGTGCCGCGTCCTCTTCGGCAAGGAGACCGGCACCTCCGTCATGGAGCGGCTGAAGAACCCCTCCGACGACCTCGACATCGAGGACCTGACCGATCTCATCACCGCCGTGATGGAGGCGGCGGGCGGAAACCCTACTACGTCGTCCAGCGACTCCTGAACTCGGCCTGGGCGGAGTGGGACTACATCGACGGGTTCTGCCTCGGACACGGTATTGACCTGGAGACCCTTCCCCTGCACCGATTCTGCCACGTCATGTGGTGGATACTCACCCGCAACGCAGAGGAAGAGGGCGCCTCGGAGAAGCTGAAGCGGGAGCTATGGATGCCCCCCAAGGGCGTCGCAGTGATCGACCCCCGGAGCCCGTGGTACGCGGGCAATGAGTCCAGCGGCTTCGGCTCTCTTAAGGCATCCCTAGGGATGTAACAGCACCTATAGCCCACACCTATACGGGCGGTATCATGGCCTCAGACAGTTGTCGGGCCGCGATGCCGCCCGCTTGACGTGTGAGCGGGAGGAGGCTCCGTGGCAGACAAGATCGGTGAGGTCGTCATCGAGGTGGGAGCCGATGCGCGCGACTTCAAGGGCGACGCTGAGCGCGGCATCGAGAAGAGCCTGAAGAAAATCGGCAAGCGCATCGAGCGCGCCGCCGACAAGTGGGCTCGCGACATGCGCGACTCCGTCAAGGACGCCCTCGACGGCCTCGTGCTCCAGGTCAACGCCAAGATCGATCCCAAGGACCTGCGTCGCATCGAGCGCGCCATCGGCCAGACTAGGGGCCAGGCTCGGGCCGAAATCTCCAAGCGCGACATCGAAGACATCAAGAAGAAGCTCCGGCAGATGGACTCCCGAGCACCGGTGAAGCCGGTGCTTGACGACAATGCCGTAGCCAAGCTCGGGCGCGAGCTCGATGAGATGAAGGCCGCCGTCAAGGCAAGGGTCGACCTCGACGAGAAGTCCAAGAATAGGGCCCTATCGGCCCTCAAGGGCCTAGACGCAGAGATCGATGCGAAGATCGAGGTCGATGGTCGCGACGTCGCCGAGATCAAGGAGAAGATCGCCAACATCAAGAGCGATCTCAAAGTCAACGCCTCCCTGGAGAAGGCCGCCCAGAACAAGATCAAGGCCGAGATCGCCAAGATCGACGGCGAGATCAAGGCCAAGGGCGAGCTCGATCCCGCCTCGGCCAAGAAACTGAAGGAGCAGCTCAAGAAATTGGGCGGGGACATTGAGGCCCACGCCCACCTGTCGGAGGCGTCCAAGAAAAAGCTCAAGCACGAGCTCGACAAGCTCGACGGGAAGGCCACCGTCAATGCCGACCTCGACGACGGCAAGGCCCGCTTCGACCTGGCCCGGCTGACCAAGAAGCCGCGCTATATCGATATCCACGTGCGCCTGGCCCAGGCGTCGCTGGCCAAGGTCGCCACGCAGCTGAAAGCGCTGGCGGGCGGGAACATCTTCACCAACCTGAAGAACTCCCTGAACGACATCTTCACCAACCTGGACACCTTCTCCCTGAAGATGGCCACGGCAGGCACCGCCGTCCTAGGGCTGACGTCGACCATCGGCTCCGGCCTTGGAACCATCTCCGCCCTCGGCATCGGCCTGGCCCACAGCCTCCCGGCCCTGCTGGCTCTCCCCGGCATTCTCGGGGCCGCTGGCGCCGGGGTGGGCATCTTCGTGGTGGCCATGAAGGATGCTGGGCGCGTCCTGGAGGACCTGGGTCCCGCCTTCGATAACCTGAAGACTGAAATCTCGACGTCGTTCTGGGGCGAGGCGGCCGAGTCCGTCAGGTACTTCGCCACCAGCGCCCTGGGCACCCTCTCGCCGGTCATCTCCGAGGTGTCGGCCGAGATGGGCTCCCTTAGCGCCGCCGTCGTGGACGCGGCCACTGAGCACCTGCCGGGCTTCGAGGCATCGCTCGGCTACCTGCGCGACGCCCTCAACATCGGGGGAGACGGGGCCGGGGCCTTCACCGACGGCCTGCTCACGCTCGGAGAGGTGGGGGCCAAGTACCTGCCGTCCATCGCCACCTGGGCCAACGACGTCGCCTACTCCTTCCAGAACTGGGCTCAGGCGAAGGCCGAGTCCGGAGAGATGGATCAGGCCATCCAGAACGCCGCCAAGACCTTCGGCACCCTCAAGAGCATCGTGGTCGACCTGGGCGGAATCCTCGGAGGCCTGTTCAGTGCCATGGCCTCGGGCTCAGCCCCGCTGGACTCCATCGCGGAGGCCCTGGATAGGGCGAACAAGGCCGTCAACGGCCCCCTGTGGCAGGGAACTCTGACCTCCATCTTCTCCTCCATGGCGGAGGCCTCGCAGCACGCCTTCCAGGGAGTCGGCGCCCTGGGGGACGCCTTCGTCTCCCTGGCCCCGACCCTGTCGGTCATCCTCCCCCTGGTCGGCCAGATCATCGAGACCGGCCTTAAAGGCCTGTCCACAGCCCTCCAGGACCCGGCCTTCCAGGGCGGGCTGGAGTCGTTCTTCCAGAACGTCCTCGTAGCCGTTCAGGCCCTCGCCCCGGCCATGCCCGCCCTAGGGCAGGCGTTCGGCGCCCTGGCCACTGTTGGCGGGCAGCTCCTCGCCGCCGTCGCGCCCCTCATCGCGCAGCTCATCACGCAGCTCGCGCCGGTGATGACCCAGCTCGCCACGCTGCTGACCCCGATCATCTCCCAGCTCGCTGAGATGCTGATGCCGGTCATCCAGCAGCTCGGCCCGATCCTGTCAGCGCTCTTCGCCGCGCTGGCGCCCATCATCAACGAGCTGCTGGCGGCCCTCATGCCGCTCATCCCGCCGATCGCTGAGGCGATCACGGCGCTGCTGATCCCCGCCTTCCAGCTGATCGGCACCGTCGTTCAGGCGCTCATGCCGATCGTGGTCCCGATCTTCCAGTTCATCGCCGGGACCATCACTAGTGTGATGAAGGTCATCCAGGGCGTCATCAACCTGGTCCTGGGCATCATCAAGGGTGACTGGTCGCTGGCCTGGGAGGGCATCAAGCAGATCGCCTCCGGGGTGTGGGACTACCTCAAGAGCGGGCTGCAGAATCTCGGCAGCGTTCTCCTCGGGGTCGCGAAGGCGGCCTGGAATCTGCTTGGGTCCGCCATCTCGGCAGGGTGGAACGCCATCAAGTCCCTCACTTCAGCGGCTTGGAACGGCCTCAAGAGTGCCGTCAGCAGCGGTGTGAACGGGGTTGTGAGCTTCGTTCAGGGCCTCCCCAACACGATCAAGAACATCTTCTCCAGCGCGGGCTCCTGGCTGCTCAGCGCGGGTAGGAAGATCATTCAGGGCCTCATCAACGGCATCAAGGCCATGTTCGGCTCGGTCAAGAACACCCTGAGCAACCTCACCAGCAAACTCACCTCGTGGAAGGGGCCGGAGCCCGTCGACCGAGTGCTGCTCACGCCCGCCGGTGAGCTCATCATGAAGGGATTCATTAAGGGCCTGGAATCTCAGTACGGGGCTGTGCGCAGTTCCTTGACCGGCCTGACGGATGACATCTCCAAGCCCGCCAACATCGGCCTCTCGGCCGACGTCAAGCCCTTGAGCGGGGTGAGCGCGCGCAGTGGAAAAATCTCCTCCGCACCCGACCAGCGCGCCCGCTTCGATAAGTCGAACCAATCGGGCGCTACAATCAACATCACCAACAACTATCCGCAAGCCAAGTCGGACTCCGAGACGCGCGACGAGGTCGCCGAGGGAATCCGCCTGGCCGCCATCATCTGAGAGGTCCTCCACCCATGGCCATCTACTCACTCGACGGCGTAGACCTGGACGACGAGAAGATGCGCTGGGTCCTGGCCGAGGAGACGACTCTGTCGACTCGCGGCGAGCCCTGGCGCATCTCCGTCGACATCCCCGGTCGCTTCGGCTCCCTGCCCATCCCGGCCCGGGTGCTCAAGCCCGCCACCGTCGTGCTGAAGTTCGCCGTCTTCTCCTGGGAGGACGGTCGAAACGGCAACCGCTGCAAGGGCGGCCTGAACCAACTGGAGTTCAACCTGCGAGCATTGCTCGGCCGCCTGACGGCCTTTGGCCGCATGCAGGAGCTCGGATACAGGCCCCAGGGCAACCTCCTGAAGGTGGCCGACGTGCGACTGTCGTCCTCCATCGAGCCGAAGATCGATCCGGAGGCCCAGATCGCCACATTAACGGCGACCTTCGAGGTGACCTCCGGCCTATGGCGCGACCCGCAGCCGACGGTGGCCAACCTCAACGACCTAGGACCGCTGGCTGGCGGCAACATGCCGATCCCAGACCCCTGGCTCATGCTCTCGCCGACGGGCTCGTCCTGCTCGCTCAAGGACAACATCTCCGGCACCACGTTTACTTTCAACGGATCGCTTACCGGGGCTGAACGCCTGCTGGTCGACGTGGCTAACTACCGGGCCTGGAAGAACCCGTCGGCCGACTGGACCGTGCTAGATGCCGCGCGCTCCGCCGACGGCGAGATTTCGATGGGCCTCGACGGCTTCCGCCTTGATCCCGACGCCTCGGGCCGCCTGTCGGTGACGGCGAAGAATTGCACCGGCTACGTCCGGGCGAGGAGGTCCTACTGATGCCCCGCCGCGCAGACTTCCCCCGCGGCGTGGGGATGCGCTATGTCGCCTACGAGGAGGCCGGAGCGCGCCTTGGCGTGCTGCCGGACACTCTGGCTGGGACGTTCACGTGCCCTCGCCAGGAGACCCCGTCGCTCACGCTGTCCTACCCGAACGGCGAGCAGGGCGTGCGCGGCATCCTCCTCGACCAGGCGATCGAGGTCGCCGTCGAGCTCACCTACGACGGCGAGACGTGGGTCGAGCCGCCTAACGCCAGGTTCATGAACCTGTCCTCCTCGTGGAATCTGGTCGAGGAGGGCACTGAGCACCGCACGGCCGACTTCATCCACATCGGGCAGCGCCTCGACGGCGCCCTCGTGTGGGCCGTCCCGGCCGCGGCCGCGGACAAGGACGGGAAGTACAAGTTCAACTCCCGCAACGCGGGGGCGATCCTGCGCACCATCTGGGACGCCGCCGTCAAGCGCGGCTGGGGCAAGGGTCTGAGCCTGGACTTCTCGACCGAGCTCGACTCGGCCGGGCAGGCCTGGGCCACCCGCACCACCGTCGCGTTCGACCCGACCATCTCCCTGAAGTCCATATTGGAAGCCCTTATGAATATGGGCATGATCGATTATCAGTGGCGCGGCCGCACTCTCCAGGTCTACAACGCCGACGCCGCGCTCAAGCGTGAGAACCGCGACGTCGTGTGGCGCCTCAACGCTGGCACGACGTCGGCCCCGGAGAAGCTGGACTGGTCCAAGCTGTGCACTCACGTCCTGGTCAAGGGTGAGGGCGGCCGACTGTGGACCTTCCGCAATCCGGAGGCCCCGGCAGACCTGCCCCGTACCGAGAAGGTCGTGGAGGCGGGAGGCGTCGAGCTGGAGGCCACCGCCCGAGCGGTGGCCGACCTCACTCTCAAGACCGGCGCCAGCGCGGCCCAGGAGGTCAAGCGCGAGTGGGAGGCCGACGACGTTCAGTGGCTCCCCTTCGAGGACTACCGCAACGGCGACTGGGTGCAGGTCGATCGGCGTTACGGGCTGGAGCGCATGCGCGTCACTCAAATCTCCATCTCGGTCACGGAGAATGGGCGCTGCCAGGGCCACACCACCTTCGGCACCGTCCTGGACGACGTGCTGGCCCGCATGGCCAAGAAGCAGAAGGGCATTCTCGGGGCGGTCAACTCCGACGGCAAGAACCCCCGCCCGGAGACCCCTAAGAGCAAGTACGCCCCGCTGCCTCCGCAGGGCCTCACTATCGCCTCTCAGGCGGTCATCGCCTCCAACGGCTGGCCGATGGCTGTGGCCTCCCTCACCTGGACCCCGGTCACGACGGACGCCCTCGGGGTGGCCGTGGACGTGACCGGCTACGAGATCACCTACCGCAAGGTGCCCAACCTGATCGGACCCCTGCATTCGTCCAAGAACTCCTCCTTCGAGGCTGGCGGCCTGGAGTGCGGGGCCAAGTACGCCTTCTCGGTCCGGGCGGTCACGTCCGAGACGACCGGGGCCTGGTCGGCCGAGGTCGAGGCGGTCATGGCCAGCGACGTCACCCCGCCGCCCGTTCCGTCGACTCCGCAACTGTCCCAGACTCTAGGGGTCCTCGGCATCTACTGGGACGGCAAGGGCGTCGGCAACGCTGGCATGCCAGACGACTTCGCCGGGATCGAGGTGTCGGTGCACGCCCCGGGGGCTCCGGCGAACAAGTTCACAGACATGCCCTACCCGGTCCAGCGCACCAACCTGGCCGGGCTGGAGATCAAGGAGTGGGAGGTCAAGCTCCGCTCCTACGACCGGGCCGGGAACCGCTCGGCCTGGTCGACCGGCGCCCGCATCACGCTGGAGCAGAGCATCGATGCGGATGCGATCGCGAAAAAGGTCGAGGAGAAGCTGAAGAACTCGGATGCTCTCCAGCAGGCCGCCCGCGAGGGGACTCTCAAGGAGATGAAGCATCTCACGGAGGCCATGACACAGACGGCCACGTCCCTGGTGGACGCTGGCCCGATTCCGCCCGACTCGGGCAAGGTGGGCGCCTCCATCTGGGTGTCCCCCGACGGCCGGGTATTCGTTCTGAGAGCTGAAGGAGATAAGTGATGCAGCCCTACGTCCCCACTAAGCAGTGGAAAGACGGCTTCGGCGCGGGGGAGACCCGCATCATGGCCGCCGACCTGACTCGCATGGAGGCCGGGATCAGCGCCGCCACGCAGGGCGTGACGAATGTGGAGAGCCGCGTCGGCACCCTCGACACGTCGGTCACTACCCGCCTCCAAACCATGCAGAACGCCATCATGGAGGCGGCCCGAGCCCTCATCCCTATCGGGACCATCACGATGTACGCAGGGGGAAGCGCCCCTCAGGGCTGGGTGACTTGCAACGGTCAGCTCCTCGATAGGACCACCTATTCAAAGCTGTTCACAGTCATCGGAACCTCTTACGGATCGACCACTGGCAGCAACTTCCGGGTGCCGGATATCCGTGACAGATTCCCCGTCGGCGCCGGGTCGTCCTACCCCACAGGTTCAACCGGCGGCGCCGCGGAAGTGAAGCTGCTCCGCTCGCAGATGCCTGCGCACACTCACGGCATCGGAGGTCTGGGGGGTACGGCCTTGCAGAACGGCGTAGGTATGTACGCCTCGAATGTCGGCGGCGGTCAGGGATGGCAGGTCCTCTCCACCACGGAGCAGGGGTCGCTGTCAGGCCTGATCGCGAAGTCCGAAGGTGGGGGTGAGGCCCACGAGAACCGACCTCCGTACATGGCATTCCCCTTCATCATTAAGGCGTCCTGATGCCCGGTCCTCAGAATCCAGCCGCCGCCGATCCTAAGGCCCGCGGCGGTCAGTACGTAACTTCTCCCGGGTTCGCCTCTCCCGGACAATCCTCTCCGTCGCACTCGCGCATTGCTCCGGACTCGACGGTCGTCTACAGCCCCAAGGGCTGGAAGTGGGAGGAGGCCGGGGATAACTACGCCCTGGCCGCCTCGAAGCTGGCCACCTCTGCCATCGAGGCCGCCGTGAGGCGGATGAGGACCACCTTCGGGCAGGTCTACTACATCAAGGGGGTGGCAGGCTCTAAGCCGCCCTTCGACGGTGAGACGGTGGGCGATACCTGCCGCGTGCAGGACGCGATCACGCTGGATATTGTCGCCGAGTGGCGTTGGACCGGCTCGCGCTGGGAGGGCATGCGAGTCGACAACCAGCAGATCAGCAACCTCGACGTCGGAAAGCTGACGGCGGGCTCGGCCGCTATCAATGAGATCGCTGCGCGGAAGATCGCCTCCGACGTCGGTCGATTCCTCGAGCTGACGACCGACCAGCTGACCGTCACCGGCAACGCCTCCTTCGTGGACCTCACGGCGCGCCATATCTGGACCCGCATCGTTACGGCTCAAGTGGGGGAGTTCGAGACGATCAAGGCCGGGATGATCGCCGCCAACGCAATCTCCGCCGACAACCTGCAAGTCGGGGCTGTGGACGGGCAGGTCATCACCGGAGCTACCCTCCAGACGAGTAAGGAGAGGGATCACGGCCTGAAGATCACCTCCGACGGGATGCAGGTATATCGCCCCACCGGGGGAAAGCCGGTCCTCAGTATCAATGCCCATACCGGCAGCATCGAGCTGGATGGGAACATCGGTATCAGCGACACCTGGTCCTGGTGCCGGTTCGCCGACGTCGTGGATCAGCAGACGTCCTCCGACGTCGGCCAATTCGGAGACAAGTGGGGTGTCGGCATCCTCATGAACCGGTACTCAAACCCATACCGACTCCCCGCCCTCGTCTCCTTCAAGGATGATCCGTCCAATCATGGCGGAATCCTGTATCTCCAGGCCCCTACCTCCGGAGCGGGCTCACCCCCCAGCCTGCGCCTGTCCCAGTCGTCCCTAACAGGCTACGGCGGCGGATCGATTATGGGCCAGCAGGGAGTCCCCACATGGGGATTCAGCGTATCCAAAACCGGCTATTCCTTTAATGCGCCGGGCTACGCCGGAGTCTGGGGCAACGACTACACCGTCGGGATGTCCCAGGGCGGTGAAATCGTTCTATCGGTATCGAATACCGATTTCAAACTGCGGACCAAGGCCTGGACGACCACGGCGATGTGGGGCAACGGAACCAACACGGTGATGTCATACTCAGGTAGTTCGCAGGCGGTGTGCGACGCTAAAGGATTCCGCACCATCGGGCCGAAGAACTTCATCATGCGGGTTCCTGGCGAATGGCAGAAGCGCCGCATGATGCTCCAGCACGCCTGCACAGAGTCCCCCTACGACGGCATCGAGTACTGGGAGCAGATCACGCTGGACGATTCCGGACGCGCTACGTGGGCGCTGCCGGACTACGTGCCGAAGATCGCCTCCGAAAAGGCTCCGTGGCTGGCGTTCACGACGTCTACCGCTACCGCCACTCTCAATCGGACCGGCTACGGGTCCGATGCCGCTCCCTGGACCGTCGACATCCTCGGCAAGCCTGGAGAGGTCGTCGGGGTGCTGGTCAAGGGCGCACGGAAGATCGACAAGTGGGACGAGGAGACTGATGTCGTGACGTTGGTGGACAGCGCCCGCGACTCTGTCTGGACCCTCCCCCCGGCGGGTCCGGATGATGATGTGGCTTCGGTACTATCGGACGGTACGGGAGCCATCGGCCCCGCCTATCAATCGCCAGCCGAGGAGGAGAAGTAGTGGACAACGATACCGCCGTGGACGCTGGGGGCGTCATCACGGCCCTGTCCCAGGAGATCGCATCACTAACCGTAAGGGCGGCCATTGCCGAGCAGCGCGTCGCCCAGCTGGAGGCCGCTCTGGCCGGTAAGGAGAAGAAATGAGTGTAGGAAGCGTCATCGCCGCGCAGGCGAGGTATCTCGCTGACGTCGCGGACATCGGATACAGCCAGCCGGAGCGCCGGTCGTGGTTCACGAATGCCGACGAGCTCGGCTACGTGACCACCCCTCAGAACGCGGACTGCTCGTCCCTGGCGTGCGGTTGCGCTTGCTACGGACTGCACGTCGCCTACGGCGTGCCGTGGGGCCACGCAGCCCTGCCGGAGATCGACGGCCTGTGGACCGGCAACATGCGCGGTGGCTTGGAGGCCCGGGGATTTGTCGAGGTCCCGTGGAACGACTCCGACTTGCGCCCCTCAGGCGGATTCCGGGACGGGGACATCATCCTCTCGGCCGCTAACGAGGGCGGTGTCGGTCACGTCGTGGTCGTCACAGACGCCGCCAACGACCTCATCTCCGAGGCATGGATCGCGGAGGACGGCTCCATCGACGGCTACGCCGGGGACACTACTGGGCAGGAGACGCGTACGGTCGCCTACTCCGGCCACCCTCACACTCAGTCGGGCTCGTGGACCTCCTGCCACCGGTTCGACGACGCGACGTTTGTGAGACAGTGGCCTGAGTTCGCTCACGCGGCCCCGCAGGGAACCCCTACCCCGGCGCCGCCTCCTCCGCCGTCGAAGAGCATCGCGTTTGGCATTGACGTGTCCTCGCATCAGTCCGGCGCAGACCTGAGTGCTATCCCCTCGGATTTCGTCATCATCAAGGCCACCGAGGATGACGACTACGTCAACCCGTACATGCACACGCAGGCCCAGGAGGCCCTGTCGGCGGGGAAGAGGATCGGCTTCTACCACTTCGCCCGCCCCGGCTCTATCGACGCACAGGCCCAGTTCTTCGTGAGCACGATCTCCGCCTACATCGGTAGGGCCACGTTCTGGCTCGACTGGGAGGCCGACGCCGTCGGGCAGGGTGCGGGGTGGGCTGGCGCCTGGCTGGACCGGGTCGCGTCCCTGACCGGGGCCACCCCGGGCATCTACATGAACGGGTCCGCCTGCCGGGGCTATGACTGGAGCGGCGTATCGGCCCGCTATCCGCTGTGGTACGCGGGAGGCGTCTACTACTCCGACCGGTACGACGGCTGGGGTGACCCGCAGATTCCGCAGGTCCCGTATTGGGGTCAGCCCCTCATCCACCAGTACACGGAGGACGGGCACCTCCCCAACTACGGCGGCAGTCTGGACCTGAACCGGTTCCACGGATACGACACTCACTGGGATGCGCTGGTGGCTCCCGCCCCATCGAACCAGGCCCTAGACGGGTACGGGGTGATCCAGGTGAACGGCATCTGGGACCCGCCCACCGCCCGCCGGTTCCGCCGCGTCCTCGGGGCGTGGGACTACAGCGAGCCGTTCGCTGTAGCGAACCTCGCCCGCTACCTGAATGACGCCGTCGGCCCGGACATCCTTCAGCGAATCATCGGGAAGCCCGCCCTCGCCCTCGACGGGGCGTGGACCAGCGACATCTACACGGCGTTCCAGTTCTGGGCCTGGAACTGGGTGCCCGGTCTTCCCGAGTCCGACGTCTGGCGCAGATTCGCTCCGGACTGGTCGGCCCAGGACTTCATCGATGGCCAGTGGGGCCGCGCCACCTGCGCGGTCCTCCAGGAGGCCCTGAACCGATCGTGGGCGGACACTGGCCGCCTGATGTACGACCCCGGCTCCTGACCGGGCATCGGACTCATAGGGATACACTAAGGGCGGGGCCGAATGGCCCCGCCCTTACCTATGGAAGGATGCAGATGCTCTTCATCTACACCGAGCGCGACGGCGCGAAGGAGTACGCAGTCCTGCGAGACGGCTGCCAGACCCAGCTCGTCGAGGGAATCATCGCCGAGGCCTACAAGCAGGCGCTCGGGGCTCCGAAGTTCCTGTGGCCGGACTTCTACGACCGGCTTACCTACGACGCCAACGACGCCCGCGAGAGCACCGGGTACGACCGTGCCAACGCCACCATGATGCAGCTGGAGCGCGCCTTCGGCCAGCACGAGGGTTCCCCCATTTTCAAGGGCTTCCGTGACGCCCTTCGCAAGTTCCTGAAGGAGAGCAAGTGATGTACACCTCCCGCACATTCTGGTCCGGCTTGATCGAGCGAGCCGTGTCCACGTTCGCCCAGGCCCTTCTGGGCGCGCTCGTGGTCGGTTCCTCCATCGTCGACATCGACTGGAAGGCGGCCCTGGGCATCGCGGCCACCGCGACCCTGGCCTCGGTCCTCAAGGCGTTCGCCGCCCCGGCCGAGACCGATCGCGCCGTCGTGACCGGCGTCCCGGCCGCCGCCCCCTACACTCCCCGCCACGGCGGCTGAGTCAGTAGGAGCTGGACAGTGTTACTAGCAGGGCAGGACCCGTCCCCGATCGTCGCAGTGCTGACCTCGCCGGATGTCATCGCGGCGGGGACTGCCCTGCTGGTCGCACTCATCACGTGGCTCAGGATCACGATCAGCAAGCAGCAGCAACGCCTGGAGGAGAGAATGACGAGGATGAGCGCCCACGTGGTTCGAGCCGCCAACGCAGCCGAGTCGGCCTCCGAAGGCGTTCACAACAACCACTCGGAGAACCTCAGGGATGACCTGGACGCGAAGTTCGGCCAGGTCCTCGACGGACTGACCCGCCTCACCACCGCCGTCGACGAGCTGCGGGCCTCGGACCGGGAGCACGATGCCCGCATGGCTCGCCTGGAGACGCAGATCGAGGGGGTCCGCAATGACGCCCGCACTGATCGGTCTCACTTATATGATGAGGTTCACTCATTGCACGGGCGTATTGATAGAGTGAAGACTGAGACGCTTCCGTTACGCCAGGAGTCATGATGCCTCAGTTCGCAACCATCTCAGGACGCATCGTAGGCCCCGACGGCCTCGGTCGAATGGGGCGGATAGCCTTCACTCCGACGTCGGCCACCGCGCTGACTCCGCTCTCCGACGTATCCGCCGGGCGCGTCTCGGCCCGGATCGACCCTGACGGGCATCTAGTCGGTCCTAGCGGGCCGTCGCTCTCGATCCTCCCGGGTCAGTATGAGATAGATCTCAATATCCCCGGCGACTTCGGTATCCATCTGCGCACGACCGCCGCCCTGGTCGGAGGTCAGACCTTCACCCTTGCCGACGTGCTGGCTGCGACTCCGGCGCCTCCTCCGATACCCAATCCGCCCAGCCCGCCCCCGCCCGGCGGCGGAATCCTCCAGCCGGACGGCCACGGAGTCCGCAATGTGGACGCCTCCACTACACTAGAAGCTATCAATAGCGCCGAGATCATAGACCTCGGCAATGGAGTACTCACCTGGAGGTAGACCGATGGCCGACATGACCTGGTACAGCCGCGAGGGAGCCGACTCGCGGTTCCTGACTAAGCAGGCGGCGGCCGCGCTGGCCACCGAGCAGGCCCGCGCCGACGGCGACCGCGCCCTCGGAGCCCGCATCGATCAGGTCAAGGCCACGGCTGACGCCGCCCTCCCCCGGGCTCAGGCGCCGGACCTGGCACCCTACCTCACTTCCGAGGCGGCGGGGCGGACCTACGCGACCAAGACCGAGCTCGCCCAGGCCCAGCTCGGCGGTGGCGGCAAGGCCCCCGACCTTTCGGCGTACGCCACCAGGGTAGAGGTGCAGCAGGCCGACTCGGCCCTCGGCGCTAGGATCGACGCCTCTGCGACGAAGGCCGAACTGAGCGAGTACCTGAAGACTGCCGACGCGGCGGGCACCTACGCTACTAAGACCGAGCTGGAGAAGGTCAAGAACCAGCAGGGCGGAGGCGCACCCGCGCCCCAGGCCCCCGCCGGTGCGCCTCTATCCGCGCTGCCTCTCCGCGCCGGGCAGGCAGTACCTACCGTCGGATTTTTCGGAGACTCCTGGAGCACCGAGGCCACGATGGGGCAAGGCTTCAACATGCCCGCGGTCGTGTCGCGCCTGCTCGGATGCGTGCCTATGGCGTCGGCAGTTGACGGCTCAGGCTTCGCTTACTCGGCCTCCGGCCGCGATGGTTTCGAGGTGGACGCCCGCGTCAACGCCGTTTGCGCGGCGGCCCCCAACCTGATCGTCACCATCGGCAGCCTCAACGCCGACAAGGTGATCGACAACGGCGACGCTACCGGTTCGGCGATCACGGAGGCCGTGAAAAACTTCGTGACCAAGGTGCGCGCCAAGCTCCCACAGGTGCCGATCGTAATGCTCGGCCCCGAGCCTTCCTCAGAGGCCCGCCTCCTGTCCCGGTCGGCTCATATCAATGCCCAGGCCCAGAAGGCTGGAGTTGAGGCCGCCGGAGGACCGGCCAACGGAGTCGTCTTCATCGACTGGCTCGGAGTAGCCGATCACCAGGCTGTGGCATGGCGCGACGGCCGAGTGTGCGCCACCGACGACGTAGTGGTTTATGGCGGGGTCGCCTATAGGATTACCCGGGCCTGGGCGCCCGCGGCCGGGGAGACGCCGCTGACGGCGGGGGCCCCTGCGGTGCAGGTATCGGATGTGCTGTCTGGGACCGGCCACTCCGGTGCCCCTAAGGGCGACGGTACCCGGGACATTCTCCTCCTATCGGATGAGACTCACCCCACGAAACTGGGGTCGGCAGCGTTCGGCGCTGCGGCCGCTAAACACATCACGGATGCCGTCGCTTCTCTAGCATCGTGGGCCAAGACTCAGGGTCCGGTCATCCCGGCAGCACCAGCAGTGCCGCCTACTCCCCCGCCCGCTCCCGGCGGTGACGGCCTCCCGGTCATGGCATGGCTCTCCGGAGGGTGGGGTAACCCGAACCGCGTCGTCTACTCGATGACTGACCTCCGCGCAGTCGCAGCCCTGAAGCCCTCCCAGGTGGCTGTGCCGCTTCGCGGAGTGGCTGACCCCTCCGACCTGGCCGTGGGAATCCCCTATAAATTCACCGGTAACGACCGTATCGAACGCGAGTTCTCCAACGTATCAATTCAGGGCGCGCGGAGCCTCGGCCTGGACGTCGCCGGGATGGTCGAAACGGTCGACATGCTGGAGGCAGCTGGTATCGAGTTCCTGCCGAACGTCCTCAACGGTCTCCAGGACTCGGCAGCCGAGTACTACAAGTCATCGGACGGCAAGATGCTCGCGACCCTGGGCGCTCGCACAGGCAAGACCTACCAGGCCGTGCACGGGCGCGGCCAGGCTAAGCTGAACGGCATCATGAAGGACACTTACCCGAAATTCACGCGCGTCGTGGACGCGACGGACGCCACCGCCGACTGGCACCTGACGGACCCGATCAAGGACGCCCAGAAAGGAATCCTGTCGGCCGCCAAGGCGGGGGCGGGCGTCTGGGGAGCCGCCAAGACCGTCTTCCCGGACGGCGTATGGGTGCTCGTTGAGTCCAAGGACGAGCAGGAGACCGCCAAGTCAGCCGCTAAGGCTGCCGGAGTGACTATCGTCGGCTGGGCTGTCGACACGGCTGAGGCCCTGTCCGCCATCAAGGTCACGAAGGCCGCCTAGCCCCTCGGACCGGGAGCAGTCGACCCCGCCATCCGTAGTGGCGGGGTCGATCTCGTTCTCGACGTCGAACTACGACCACAATCGCCAGCCGCGGGCCGCCCCGGCGACGGCCTCGAAGGTGAGGATGGCGGGCCGAGTCGAGTCGCCGGACACGTTCGTCCACCAGTCGCTCCCCCGGTCGGCCGAAGGGCACGAGATCACCCACCGGGCGTCTCCGGCCTGCTGGACGGCGAAATTGTGCCAGTGCCCGTGGACGAGGATTCGGGCCTCATTAAGGCCGCTGCGGTGGCCGAAGGCCTGGTCTCTGAACCATCCCGGCACCTTCGACTGCGTACCCGCCAGGTGGCCGTGGGTGAAGCCCAGGCAGGTCCCGTCGGCGGCCTTGACCGTGGCCGACTCCTCCCACTTCGAGGGCCTGGCGAAGGTTACGTGCTCGAAACCGGGGCGGTCGGCGATGACGTCCTCGACGTTCTTCGAGATCATGATTCCGAAGTCATCGTCCGGAGCGTTGGCGCGGCTGCTCTTCCCCAGCCCAGTCCGCACGGCGCAGTGATTGGACGGGACGGCCACGTAGACGAGGGAGTCGCACAGCGGCGCCAGGAGCTTGACCGCCTCGGCGTAGAGGCGCTGCACGGTGCGAATCTGATCGGTGAGGCTCAGGTCATTGGTCTGGGCCTGGCTGGCCACGTTCCAGAAGCCTTCGGTCGAATCCCCGACGTCGGCCACGATGATCCGCTTCCAGCGCTTCGGGCCTGCGAGGTGGTGGGCGATGTCGTGCAGGGCACGGCGCACGAGCCTTACGGTGTCCTCGGTGCCGCCGCCGCTGCCAGTTTTGCCCGCTTGCAGGTCCGCCAGGCAGACGACCGGCGTCTCCTCCCGGACCTCGGCCAGGGCCGACGTTGGGGGGATGTAGGGCTCGGCGAAGACGGGCTCCAAGTCCTCCCAGGACAGACGCTTGGCCTCCTCCATCTCGATGGCGCCGGGGCGGTACTCGATCTTCTCGTAGGAGCCATCGGCCAGGCGCACGGTCTTCCCGCGCTTCGTGATCGCTCCGACGGGGAGGTCGAAGAACTCGTCCTTGGCCAGGGCGTCCCCGGCCTTGTCTTTCCGCTTGAGTGCCCGCCGATGGCGCCTGACCGTCGACTCCGACGTCCCGAACTCCTCGGCCAGGTCGATGTTGGTTTTACGTTCTCGCTCTGGCAGAAGATCGTTGGCGATGATCGCCTCGTCTAGCGGGCTCATGCGTGTCCTATCGGTGAGATTGCTGGGAATTGCTGGGGAAAGTCTAACCCCCTCCCCGGCCTTTTCCACAATCGAGCCGCCGTTTCGATACATACGTGATGCGGGACACTGCTTATCTTCAGGTCATCTATTGTCTACACCACCTCAACACCCCTACACTCGAGCCATGAGCACTTCGACATTCATCCTCAGCGGCCGCGCCTGCCGCGGCTGCAAGCACTGCGAGCAGGGGCCCGCACTGGTCTCCTTCCACCTCCTGCACTGGACCCTTGTCCTGTGCACCGGCCTCCTCTGGCTCGCCGCCCCGCTGTTCTACAAGCGCTGCCTGTGCTGCGGCCACAGCCTCTACATGAACCAGCACCGGCCGGGCGCATAATACTTCTCATCCGGTCACCTACCCACCTCCGCCCAACCTTAGGAGAATCCAATGACATCTCTCGCCACCAATCACCTAGCCTTCCCGGAGAAGTTCGACATGCTGACAGAGAGGCGGACCACCGCCCAGTCCTGGAAGAACGCCCTCACCCCGTTCTTCCGCTACGTCAACATCGGCCCCGTTGAGATCGACGGCAGAATGGAGCCTGGAGTTGTTGCCGACAATGGCTGCAACGTCGTGGTCTCCCTGAAGCCCTCGACTACCGTGCGCGGCCACTACGACCTGTGGGACGCGGAGATTTTCTTCCGCTCCTCGGACATCGCCCGCATCATCCAGGTAGGCACTCTCCGCGAGTTGCTCACCTCGATCACCCGCGACGTCTGATCGACACGTCCGCCACCTCCAGAACAGCCCCGCCAAACGGCGGGGCTGTTCTGTATCTCACTGGACTGCAGCTAGGCAATTCAAGTTAGCTGTTGTCTACACCACCCCTATGCTATACAGTAGGGGCATCACCCGATAGCCGCACGATGCGGCAGACAGGAGACATCATGAGCATCATGGACCTCTCGCAGGTCATACGGAAGGCCAGAGCGGCCGCCCAGGGCTCTCACACGCCGTGCGGACCGATCACCTGGGTATGGAACAAGGCTGACCTCAAGACACTCGTGCAGGCCATACACGACGCCTCCGAGATCGTCATGGACCTGGAGACCACCGGCCTCGACGAATACGCGACGGCAGGAGGTGCCACCAACGGCGGCTACCCCGCCCGCATCGTCCTGGCCTCACTCACCCTCCCCAATGCCGAACGCGCCGCCGCTGGCGCCTACAACTGGCGCACCTTCGACGGCGAGCAGCCGATGACCTACCTCGTGCCCCTCTCGCACCCGGCCAGCCCGCTGCTCGGGGTATGGCGCAAGGTCATGGCGATCATCGGACGCGAGATCAACCGCAGCGGCCTGCCGTTCGTCAACGCGAACATCAAGTTCGACGCACGATGGGTCTTCGCCCAGGCCGGGGTGGACCTGTCCGACCGGATCGAGTGGGACACGACCGTCTCCTCCCAGCTGGTCGATACCGAGGCCCGCACCCGTCTCAAGATTCGCGCCGCACGCGACTTCGGAATCGAGGAGTGGGACGACTTCGACCTGAGCACGCCGGGCGCCGCCGAGCAGGTCGACCTGATCCAGCTCGGTGAGTACGCCGCCCGTGACACGTATTACACGTGGAAGATAGAGCAGGAGCATCGCGACCAGATGTTCCTGACCGGCGCGGATGAGCCCTTCGACTCTGACGATATTCAGATGGCCCGCCTCGGCAAGGTCGCCACCTACGTAGCCATGCCGACTGTGAGGACTCTCACAAAGGTAGAGCAGCGAGGCTTCCTGCTCGACGTCGACTGGGTTCACGCCAAGATCGAGGAGACGGATGCCAAGCGCCTGAAGGCCTGCCAGGACATCCTCGGCCTGTACGGTACAGAGCCCGCCCCTGCCCCAGCGAAGGACGGCGTGACCACGGCCGCAACGTCGAAGTGGTTCCAGGGCTTCGTGGCCCAGGCCATCAAGGCCGGGGACCTGCGCGTCACTGCCCGCACCGACTCCGGCAACGCCCAGTGGAACAAGGCGGTCCTCATCGCCCAGCAGCGCCATGGCAGCCCCGCCGCCGACGCGCTGCTACGCCACCGTGACGCTACGAAGACCCTAGAGTTCCTGCGCTCGTGGCTTGAGCTCAGAGACCCAAACGACGTGATCCACGCCACCTACAACGTAGGATTTGTAAGAACGGGAAGATTAAGTTGTGCCTCCCCGAATCTTCAACAGTGCCTACACGGTGCTGACGAGGTTCTTACCCGCTCCGGGTGGGTGCGGCTTGACGCTCTCGAGCACGGGGTCGAGATCATGCAGGTCTCGGAGACCGGGGAGGGCTCCTGGGCCGTGCCTACCGGTTACGTGGACAAGCCCTACGCGGGAAACATGGTCCGCATGAAGTCGGATTGGATCGACGTCCTCATGACCCCGGATCACCGCCTCCTGACCCACACCCGTGGCGGAGCTCCTCGCTGGGAGCGGGCCTCGCAGTGGGTGGGGACTGCCGGAAAGATCGTTGACCGCAAGTTCATCCGCGCTCTGACCTCCGCCCCAGATGCCCCCGACCTTACGGAATCTGAGCGCCGGGAGGTGCGCATGGCCATCGCCATGCAGGCCGACGGGTCGAGCTCCCGTAAGTCATGGCAGGCGACCGTCGTTAAAAAGCGGAAGGGGGAGGCCCTGATCGAGATGGGAGGAGAGTACCGCGCAGGATGGGCACGCCCCTGCTACACCCTCCGGGTCCCTAAAGAGAGCCTGTCCAAGTGGCTTGACCCGGAGAGCAAGAACTTCCGGCCCGAGGCATTCCTCGCTCTGAACCGGAAGGACTGCGAGTGGGCGCTCGACGAGATTCTTCGCTGGGACGGGGACTCTACTCGGGGGTGCACCTACACCCAGAACCAGGCACGCCGCCCCTCCGTAGACCTGGCACAGGCGCTGGCCGCAATGTGCGGGCGCTCGACCACTCTCTACCGGAAGCAGGTAGATGGGGTGACCTATCCCACGGCCAACTTCCACCGCAAGGCGATCCGCTACGCGTCCCGGATGTGGGTCACGGAAGAGCCCTACGACGGGCGGGTTTATTGCGTCTCTGTCCCATCGGGCGCCTTCCTGGCTCGGAGTGGTGGGACGGTCTGGGTCACCGGCAACTGCTCTGCGTCACTAAAGCCCGCCTTCATCCCGCGCCCAGGCCACGTCCTGCTCGACCTCGACTACAGCCAGGTCGAGCTGCGGGTGGCGGCGTTCATCTCACGCTCGGCCCCGATGATCGAGGCCTTCCAGCGAGGTGATGATCTTCACAGGCTCCTCGCCGCGAAGATCGCAGGCAAGGCGCCGGAGGACATCACTTCGATGGAGCGCAAGCGCGCCAAGGCTGGCAACTTCGGCCTCCTCTACGGCATGAGCCCAGGTGGCTTCCAGTCCTACGCCGCTACCGCCTACGACGTCGCCATGACCTTGGACGAGGCCCAGGCCGTCCACAGCGCATTCTTCGAGATGTGGGACGGCATGCGCCAGTGGCACGAGCGCGCCAAGCGCCGGGCCTACGAGCGCGGCTACGTCACCTCGCCCATCGGGCGCACGCAGTGGCTCAGCGACCTGTACTCGAAGAGCGGCTTCAAGGCCTCCCACGCCGAGCGCAACGCCCTCAATAGCCCGGTGCAGGGCTTCGGCTCGGACCTCATGCAGATGGCGGCCGCCTCGATCATGGGCACACTGCCCGGATACCCCCTCCCCAGGGTCGAGGGCGCGCACGTCGTGGCCACCGTCCACGACGAAATCTGCATCGAGGCCCCGGAGGACCGCTGGCAGGAGATTCTCGTCGAGTGCAAGCGTCGCATGGAGGACGTCAACACCTTACTGCGCCCCCTGGACTGCCAGATGGACGTTCCGATCGTGGCCGGTCCCTCGGCGGGCACCCGGTGGGGCGTGCACGACCTGCACGACGAGGACGACCCGCTGCCGTCGGTCGGCTGACCCTATTCCAATACATTAATAAACCCGCTCACTCAGATAGGAGATACCAATGAGAAAGCAACCCACAGACTTCCCAGCCCGCCTGGCCGAGCTCGACGGCGCCCCTGCCGCTCACATCCGCGACCCCTTCGTCGAGATCGAGTACCTGGTCCAGATCACCGATGAGCCCGACGCCGGAGGCCGCTACCAGATCACGACCATGGTCGCTCGGCCCGACCCCGGAGTCCGGTTCCCCGACTCGACCCCGCACCGCATGCTGACCGAGGTGGCGGCTCGAGTCCTAGGACGAGAGGTCCCGGCCGCCTGCGGTGGGAACCTCTACCAGGGGCCGCCCCCGTCGGAGCTGGCCAGGATGGTCGAGGCCGGGATGCTTCAGTCCGAGATCGCCAAGACCTACGGCCGCTCACAGGCCACCATCTCCTCGTGGATCAAGCGAGCCCGGCGCCTCGACCCGAGCTTCCCTACCCCACCCAAGAAAGACGGCACGCCGAAGAAACCCGGGCCGAGGCAGGCCCGTGAGCGGGCCGAGTCGGACCGACGTCGGCAGCTACAGCAGCGTCGGCAAGCCGCCCACGAGGCGGCCTCACCGACGACCGACTAGCCCCGCGACCGCTCAGCGACCTAGCCCCTCCCGAAGTGGGAGGGGCTTCGTCGTGCCTGAGGCGGTGACCCCGGTCACCTAGATACCCCTACGGGGTACCCGTATATACCCCCCAGGGGTATCAATTGACACGGTTATATACGTGTCCCCGGACACTAGATTCTGGTACACGGGTACTAGAACAGGCATTCTAGTTCAATGGTGAACTACCCACGAACATACGTTCGAAAGAAAACCGTAGCTCTAGGGTGGCACTTTTCGGCGGCATCCCGCGCAAAAGTCGTCCCGCCCGTCTATCTCACTACTTGAGACGGATTGTCTCGCACAGCGTGCTATGACGGCCGTCACCCCTTCCAAAAGTCTACCCACCGGGAAGTAAGGGTCAATTCTGGTACTGGCGTACCAGAACCAGAGTTTCGCCCAGAACGGCGGTGAGAGGTGGCGATTCCGAGTCCGAAGGGGCCGACCAGTTCTCAACGGAAAGTGGCAATTTCTCAGAAGTTCCTGGGAAATGGGAATAGCTGGAATACGTTCAGTTCTGAACGAAGTGTATGACGCTTTACAGTCAGGTCCACGCACTCGGGCGTGTCGCACCCTGATTTTCTGGTACACCCGTACCACTTTGCACGAGGGCTGGGATAAGTGGCAATTTCTCGACTGCTGGTCGGCGTGCCACACCCTCAAATCTGTGGCGAGCCTCGCCAGAACTACCCATTGCATTTCGCAGGCCATCCGTGGTACTCGCGCGCGCCCACACACTCGCGCCCCCTACGATGTAGGGGGCGCTCGTGTGTGGGTGATGTTTATTTATATAGATATCCGTTGCCGTTGCCGACCCTGCGCCGACCTCGGTCGCTGCGCTCCCTCGGTCCGGCTCGGGACCCCGTCGGAGCTCGGGGCCCGCTCGTCGTTGCTCGCTGCGCTCGCCCCGACTCGTCTGCCCCCTCGGTCCGACGGGGGATTTCCATCTCCGCCCCTTCGGGACGGCGCGCTCCGTCGCCCGAGGCTCGGCCGGAGGCTCGCGGCGGCTCCGCCTAGGGGCTCCGCCGCGCTCGGTCCGGCCTCGGTCGGGCTCGGTCGCGCCGGAGAGGGCTACGAGCACTCGGCGCGTCTAGCTGCGGTGCTCGCTGCGCTGCGCTCCTCGGAATCCGCGCCGCGAGCACTCGTGACCTCTCGGACACGGCAGAAATGCCTCTCAGAGCCTCTCAAAGCGATTCTGAGCGACTTTCACCCCGCGGGGGCACTCCCGGACGGGTATGCCCCCGTTAGGCCGCCAGGGGGGCTTACAGCGCCTCCACGGCCCGGCAGCCCCGGCACCGCCGTCGCCCGGCTACGCCGCTCACACCCGCCGCCCTCGGTCAAGGGATAGGCGGCGCCCCTTTCTTGCACCGTGAAAATAAGTGGCGGCTATATGGTGAGCAACGTCACCGCCAGGGCGTGCGTTTCGAGTTGCGCCCGCCCCGTCGGTCTGGGAGTATTCATTCAGCAGCGCTGAGGGGCGATACGCCGAGTAGCCCCGCGCCGAGGTCCCGACGGGGGCGCGGAGCGGGGAGTGCGGAGCGGTACTAACCGATGCGATGTGAAGTCCCGGTAAGCCGGGCACCTCGTGGCACGCCTAGTGGTCAAGGCGGTGCGATCGGGAGACGCGGCTCGTAGCCCCCGCCGACGGGCGGTGGATGCGGGTCACTTCCTCCGATCGGCCTCCTCACTGGGCAAGTCGCACCTCGGACAATGACGTAACCGCGGGCGGCGCTACGGGGTTGAGCAGCCGAACCACCTCGAAAGCACGTGAAGCTAGCTGGGGACGCACCTTGGGGGACCTTGTTCGTAACCGGGTCGGCCCTTGCAGGTCCTACGGCGACACCAGCGGCTAGGGAACCTGGTTGAGGCGCTTACGAAAAGTTGACGGGCGGCCGAGCGGCGCGCCGGGCGAGTAGGAGCGTCGAAGGGGTATCCCGTTAGGCAGGGGGAGGGCTCCGAGAATGCGGGATAAGGCTCGCGCCATCTTCGGTCATCGGAGGCGGCGAGACCCGCTGAGAAGCCCCGGAACTGGCCCGTACAGCCAGTCCCTAACAGCTGAACCGAAACTAGGTTCCGCCATCCACTTCGCTACCGGAAGCGAACGCTCCACCTAGCCAGGTCCCAGACCTCTCGCGACCCTCGGGAAAGGCACAGCCCGAGCCAGCCGCACCGAAGAATGTTCCACCGTCCGGCCCGGCCAGGCGGGACGATGAAAGAACCCCACCCTCTAGCGGGGGTGGGGCCTTTAGATCAACCGATCGATCTCAGCGCCAGACTCCGTAGCCGTTGCCCCAGCCCGGGTCGCACACGGCGTAGGGGTTGGTACAGCCGCCGCTACGGGGCAGGGAGTTGAAGTAATTCCGCCAGTAGGACCAGGCGTCCATGTCGTCTCCTAGAGTCGATTGCAGGGCTGTCACAGCCTAGCACCGCCAGTCGATTCGCTTCCGCCCCTCTCTGGCGCTAGAGTTGTCATACACCTCGAGACGGGAGAAGCCATGCCCAGACCAGCCAAGGGCACCCTCGTGCCCTACGAGGACGACCGGCCGGACCTCGACGTGCGCTTCAAGCGGCAGGAGGCCCCGGCGTCCATCGACTTCGGCCGTAAACTCGGACAGAGGCCCGAGCCCCGCAGGACAGTTAGCCTCACCGTCAGGCAGAAGTCCTGGGAGCGAGTCAAGGCCCGCGCCGAGAGGCAGGGACTCAGGACCAACATCGTCCTGGCGCGCCTCATGGAGGCCTACGGGAATCGTGAGATCGATCTGGCGCCGCACCCCTCGGGCATCAAGGTGACCCCCCACCGGACCACCTCGATGAACCCGGACAACCCCTCGAACCGGTAGGCGGAAGCCTTCGCCCTGCCTCTGAGACACCCCACCCATCGTCCAGGAGAGACCACATGAGCACACCCGCGCAGCGCCGGGAGGCGGTCCTGAAGGCCGCCTGCGACGCGTACAGGCGGGGCCTGACCCCGATTCCCCTGCCGCGCCACTCCAAGTCGCCCAGCATCACCGGCTGGACCAACATCCGCTGGCCCGATCCGGAGTACGACGCCGGGGAGGGCGAGGAGCTGGTACGCAAGACCTTCGCCGACCAGATCGACCAGGGCTCGTCCAACCTCGGTGTGATCCTCGGGGAGCCCTCGGGCAACCTGGTCGACGTCGATCTCGACCACCCCGCTGTGCAGCGCCTCAAAGGGATGCTTCTGCCGCCCACGGCGGCGATTCACGGCCGGGAGGGTTCCCCCTCGTCCCACTACTGGTATCGGGTAACGGACGACACGCTCCCACCTACCCGCCGCCTGCGCATCCCCGCGCCGGACGGCGGCACCGTCGTCTCCGTCGAGATTCGGGGCACCGGCGCGCAGACCGTCATCCCGCCGTCGATCCACCCCGACACGGGCGAGGAGTACGAGTGGGAGGACGAGCCGTGGGGGGGTGAGGCGGGGCCAACCGTCATCGACGGCAACGTCCTCCTCGCTCAAGTCATCCTCCTCGGCCTGTGCGCCGTCCTGCTGGAGGCGTGGCCCAAGAAAGGCGGCCGCCATGACGCCTACGTCGCCCTCGCCGGGGGGCTGCTCCGCTACGGCGAGTCGGACACTGTGCACCCGTTCTGGGAGAAGAACGCCGGGCTGGTCATCCGCACCCTCGCCATTGCGACTCATGACGAGGAGGGGCCGGGCAAGCGCGAGGCGGAGGCCATTGCCTCCACCGCCCGCCGCCTTCGGGAGGGCGGGCAGGCTGTAGGCTTCACCCGCCTCGCCGAGTACATCGGCGAGGAGAGCGTGCAGATCGTGGAGCGCCTGGTGCGCGACGCGGAGGCCGCGGCGGGCTTCGAGCCGGACATCGCCGGGGATCGCCCGGAGTGGGCCAAGAAATGGGACAAGATGACCATTGAGCTCTCGACGTCGGCCAAGACCGAGTTCACGTCGTCCGGCCAGAGGTCCCTCGGACAGCTGAGCTCGGACTCCGATGACTCAGAGCCCGACGTCGAGGACTCCCCTCGCGAAGAGGACGGGGCCTCTGGGGCACTCGACCCCCTGGATGCGCGGGCCTCCTCGTGGAGCCCGGTCGATCTGGAGCCCTACCTGTCGGGCAAGGTGCAGGTCCCTGACCCCGAGGTCTGCCGTCGGAATGACGGCCGCTCGTTGATGTATCGCGGCAGGGTCAACATGCTCTTCGGCTCCTCGGAGTCGGCCAAGTCGTGGATCGCCATGGCAATCTGCCTCCAGGAAATCGAATCCGGCGGACGGGCGCTCTACCTCGACTTCGAGGACGAGCCGGTCCAGACACTCAACCGCCTGCGCCTACTCGGTGCGGTGGACGATGACCTTCGGGCGCAGTTCTCCTACATCCGCCCCGAGGGGCCGCTGGCCGACATGCAGCGGAACAAGTGGGGGAAGGATCAGCCCACTCGGTCTGGGGAGTTCGCCCAGGATCAGTTCGACATGGCGCTGAAAACCCTTGACCCTGACATCATCGTGGCAGACGGTATGACCGCCCTGTACGGCCTGCACGGCCTGGATGCGAATGACGCCGTGTCGACCGACGTCATCACGTCGTGGTTGAAGCGCCTCACCCGCAACGGCCGCTCGACCGTCATCATCATCGATCACCAGGCCAAGAGCGCTGACAAGGGATCCATGCCCATCGGCTCTCAGCACAAGGTGGCCATGGTGCAGGGGACCCTGCTCCAGGTGTGGCCGATCAAGCAGCCGATGCCGGGCGCCGTAGGTGAGATGGAGCTAGTCGTCCTCAAGGACCGCCCGGGCCAGGTCCGCGCCCACTCGCAGAAGACCGGCGGCCGTGGCAAGGCCCAGGTGGCCGGAGTCGTCACACTCGACAGCCGGACCGAGGGGCACTCGTCCCTTGTTATCACTCCCCCTCGCCGCACGCCCACGGGCGGAGGCGGGCAGCTGAACGCCGAGGGAGAGGATATCGCCGATGTCGAGGAGCGTGTGGAGATCGACCTGACGGAGATGACGGCGGCCATGGAGAAGATGGCCCGGGAGCAGGACGAGGAGGAGACCGTCCTGGCAGTCTACGGCGGCGAGGTGGGGCGGGAGGCTCGGGCCTCGGACATCTATCTCATCGTCAGCGAGGAGCTGTCCCGGGACAAGGCCAGAGCGGCCCTCGAGCGGCTCGTGCGTCGGGGGTGGCTGACCAAGGCCGGTGAGCGCGGAGGAACAATATACACACTCGTCGCGATCGCCGATGAGTGATAGGAAGGACTTACCAGTGAGGGACTACTCAAAACTGCCTCTACTGACTCCGGAGGAGGCATATGAGAGGGCGACGGCCGACTGCCCGGCCCGGCCGTGCTTCGGGGTCGAGTATCGGGTGAGGAATCTGGAGGCCTGGAAGGCGATCGAGACGATGCTCCGGCAGGACGACGTCTCCGAGATCACCGTGGCCTCCTTCGGTCTACGGAGATTCTCGGACTCCCTGGACGCTATGAATATACTTCGGGGGCGTGGATGGCACCTCTGTCAGATAAGTCTTCAGGCGCAGGTCGACGGCCGTAGAGCTGAGATCATGGCCCTGAAGGCCGTCTACGCGGGCGACTAACCGGCCCGTCTCAACGCAACCCTCCCCAGTGACTTAGATCACTGGGGAGGTTTTCTCTGCCTATTGCACTACGCCATACACGCGATGTAGCGTTGAGCCAACGCCAACCCAGTGAAAGGAAATCCGATGGCAGGAACACCGAAGAAACGGGCCAACCGAAAGCGTTGGCGCCAGACCGAGGAGCTGTACAGCAGCTACGAACCGGACCTCAAGGGCCTTTCACGTGCATATCGTGAATACGCGCTCACCGGGGTCCTGGAAGACCCGTGGACCGGAGAGCGATACTGCCCTGCGTGCGAGCGCCTTGAGCAATATTGCGACTGCGGCGAGTAGTCTGCTGCCTAACCCCATCGCTGACCCATTGATATTACCAAGACACTAAGGAAAACCTCATGGAAAACTGGCCGTCGGTCCCGCTGATCCGGATTATTAGCGGTAAATACAGGGGGCTCCCGGTAGAGAATGTTGTAGCCGTTAAAACCTCTAGGGAGGCTGCTATATAGAAGCTGGCGGCGGGCGAGATTTCTCCCCTAACCGCGACAGCGATTCCATCTTCGAGTGGGATGAGATGAATGCCTTACCAAGTAAATCCTCGGGGCGCCTTCGGCAGGCTTTTCGAGGGGCCAACGTCGACTCGGACCTAGCGACGGCCATTTTGGAAGTGACCGCATTCGCGAATTTGACTTGGAAGGAGGCATTAGAAAAGGCCGCTACCCCCTGTAAAACCATATACAAAGCTTCAGGTATTAAGGAAGAGTTCGCGACCGACGTTCGGATTTCTATTACGCTGGATGCCATTAATAGGGTCAACATGCGTGGCGGGGATTTGGGAGCCTCCCTGGCCCTCGTGGCCCTAATTGCCTCCTCGTGGGCGGATTTGGAGGACGCAGATGGGTGCGCCCTGGATGAGAGCCTAACCAAGGCTGAGTATATGGGTAGTAACCCGGTGCCGGGGTTCAGCGACCTGATCCAGGCCTTCTCAGCCATCGCCGAAGATGTCGAAAATAATTCAGATTATCTGCGCGATGATCTAATTCATTTAAGTGCCCTTGCCTTGATATGGGCAGCTAAGATTATTCAGGATAATGGGGAATTGACTGCTTAATCCCCCCCCCTAGGAGAGACTCATGAGTAAGTGGCCTACTGCGGACCTTATCAGGATTAACCGCGGAAAAGTAGACGGGAACGATTTGGATAACTGTGCGGCCGTTCTGGTCGACGTGGACGACCTCAAGTCCGGGTATTACATTCTTACGGGACCCTACCGAGGTTTTTCGACCCTTCCCGACACCTTAGGAGACAGTATCGACGACTGGGAGCCGGTTACACCTGTCCCGACCCGTCTCCTAAAGGACCTTGAGAAGGCGTGGAGTGGTCCTGGAGGGGAGGGCTGTAACTGGCTGCGTACGGTTGATGATGCCCTACACCCCCTGTTACAGGTCGACCAGCTGTATCGATCTGACGAATATAATCACTGAGCAGATACGGAAGAGGATGACAAATGAAATACCGCACCTCCACAATGACCGCCTACTACGCCAATCGCGCGCTGTCACACTCGATCTGGATCATCGGCATCACTGCCGGGGTCGTCACGATGCGGGCCGTGGCCGGGGTTGACGGAGCCCTCACTGCCGTGTGGGGCGCCTGGATCGGCTTCGAGTTCCTCAAAGCCGGGATGTCGGCCGTCAAGTCCGTCCGGGCTGGGAAGGTTGAGCACCAGGTTCCGACCTTCTCGGTTCGCGAGGGCCGGTTCGTGAGCATCGCCGAGGAGGACGCGCTGTGATCGCCATCGCCGTGGCCGCGGCCTGCATCTGCATCGTTCTCAAAGCCCGCGGGGGGTGGAAGTGATGGCTCGGAATGGGGTCGTAAGCGCCGAAGAGATCAGGCGGTGCATAGCCGCCGCTGGTGGAGACATCCGCGACACCGACATCAAGACCTCGCCAGGTAGTCCATCGCTCAGTTTCGTCCCCATCAGGCGAGTCGGTCACAGTGTGACTCGCAAGGAGCTGGTGTCGGAGTACGTGAGGTACCTGACCGAGCTTCACGACCTGAGAGGCGATCTCATGACGATCCCTCGGGAAGGCCGAGCACAATTCATTCTGGCCGAGGCTGAGAAGGCGGCGGCTCAGCACTTCAGGAGAACCCAGTGAGGACTAAGGTTAGCTACCCCTACGAGAACGACGGCGAGAGGATTGCAGCGCTGAGCAGGAGGATTCGCTTGGAACGCCTGGAGGACGTAGCTCTGAGCAGCGGCTATGTTCTTCATGACTCCAGGTGGTGGCGAGTCACGGGTGGCGCCCCATCCGAGGGAGGCGGGGACTTCGAGGGAGTTTACTTGGAGATCGCAGGGTCTTCGGACCCCGCGCACCCGGAGTCCGGACGGCTTGACGGCCTCGGAGGTGACCTGGCCGTCTATGCCGACCTTTGGGCTGGACTTCAGTTCCGCGACGGCGCCCTGCTGGACATCCCGTGGCCGGGGTGGGACTTGATCTACATCCGAGATGCCCGGAGACGGGGTGTCGGGGACGATCCTGAGGAGAAAGTCCACGGAATCTTCTCCTTGCGGTATGACTCGGACGGCGGAGATTACTATGCCCCCGTTGACCGGGAGCACCAGCCCGGAGTCGCCTCGACGTGGTACCTGTTCCCCGGCTGTGACCTGATCCTGGATTGGGAGCCGGTGGACGTGGCCGATCTCCTGTTTCAGATGGAGGCCCGGGATGGCCAAGTTTGAGTTCGGAGGGCCGCTCCGCTTCGCCCACCAGAAGCGAGGCCTGAAGAAACTGATCGACTGCAAGGGCGTCGGCGCGCTGCTCATGGAGCCGGGGACCGGAAAAACCGCCGTCACTCTCGACTACTGCTCGCTGCTGGCCCTGGCCAGCCCTCGTCGCGAGGCGCGCGTACTCGTGACGGGACCACTCGCCGCCGTCGACCAGTGGGCTCTCCAGGCGCCGAAGTGGGTCAGCCCGCAGGTCAACGTCTGGGCCGAGGCCCTGGGCGGCTCAGGCATTCAGCGCATCGAGGCCCTGCGGTCGCGGGGAGGGAAGCGTCCCGCCAAGCTGACGAGCGAGGGTCGTAGCCCGAAGGCCGCCCGGGCGGCCCACGCCAATCGATCCTGGGCCATTGCGGCCAGGCGGGACGGTGTAGAGCTCCCCAGGAAGGAGGCCGAGCAGCTCGGACCGGACGTCCTGGGGGACGGCAAGCCCCGCCTCGTGATCGAGGCAATCAACCTCGATCTCCTCTCCCAGAGGCGCCAGGTCGGTTCCAGGACGATGGCCGACGTCCTGCTGGCGGCAGTGACCGATTTCGACCCCGATCTGGTCGTGATCGATGAGATGCACAAGATCAAGTCGGTCTCGTCCAACTCTTCGCGACTGGCCGCCCGGATCGGGAACCGGGTACCCCGCCGGATCGGACTGACGGGGACCGTGATCCCGCACAGCCCGCTCGACGTCTACGCCCAGTGGAGGTTCATCGACCCTAAGGCCTTCGGGCGCGTCCAGCCCGACGGCACCCGCCGGACGGCGACCTTCGCCCACTTCAAAGAGGACTACGCCCAGATGGGCGGGTACATGGGGCACGAGGTCGTCGGGTTCAAGAATCTCGATCGGCTGGAGGAGATCATGGCCGAGCGCTCCGCCGTCGCCATCAAGAGTGAGTGCCTGGACCTGCCGGAGACCTCGGATGTCATCGTGCCGGTGAACCTGTCCCCTAAGGAGCTCAAAGCCTACGAGGACATGCGCTCCAAGTTACAGGTGGAGTTCCGAGAGGAGGATGACGCCAAGGCCGATGGGGCGAAGTCCGATGGCGCGGCCACGGCTATGAGTCGCCTCACCCGGGCTATCCGGCTGCGCCAGATCACGGCCGGACACCTCCCGGACGACGGGGGGCAGCTGCGCGAGGTGGGGAGGTCCAAGGCCAAGACGATCGCCTCCATCGTGCACGACACCCTCGCCGACGAGAAGCGAATCGTCGTTTTCGGGGCCTTCCGGGCCGAGCTCAAGGCCATCGCCGAGGAGTTGGAGCGCCCCGGCACTACCGTGCTTACCATCACCGGCGACACGCCGCCCGAGGCCCGACTTGCAATGCGCCAAAGATTCGGAGCAGACTCCGAGGAGCGGCTCGTCATCGTCGCCCAGATCAGGACTCTGTCGGTTGCCGTGAACGAGCTCGTGACTGCGCAGAACGCCATCTTCGCCTCTCTGCCGTGGCAGCGCGACGACATCGTTCAGGCACGTGATCGCCTGAACCGGCTAGGGCAACGAGGATCAACCACATTCTGGTACGCCCTCGCTCCGAACACGATCGACGAGGTCGTCTACCAGGCCTACCAGGACCGCACGGACCTGGAGAAGGCCCTTATGAATCACATCTATCACGAAAGGTGATGATTATGAGTACCCAGCCTCAGGACGTCATCGACGAGGAGAGGGCCACCTATTCCTCACTTACCCTGCACCGCCGGTGCCCGCAGGCATGGAAGTACCGCTACATCGACGGCCTGCGTCGGCAGCGCTCGGAGATCACGCCAGCCCTCGACTTCGGCTCCTGGTTCCATGCAGTCAGGGCGTTGGACCGGATCGCCAAGGGCCGCGCCGAGGGCACGCTGAAGTCGGCCCCGGAGGAGATTCATACCTCGGACACCGGCCCATCGTTACCAGCCGATGCCTCGCCGTCTGACATCATGGCGGCCGCCGTCGAGTACTGGGAGCGACTGGGGGAGGCTGCCCGTGAGGTCTGGCTCGACTGGCTGGGTCAGCCGCTCCCGCACCGACTGTCTCACTCGTACCGTGAGTGGCGCGCTCGGTGGGAGCAGGACTCCGAGAACGAGGCCGTCCTCGCCGTCGAGCAGCGATGGGAACGCAGAGTCCCCGGCACCAACGTCGTCCTATGGGGCTACGCGGACGAGGTCTACCAGGATCGCAAGCGGGGCATCGTCGTGGTGCGGGACTGCAAGACGTCCGGCACCCTCGGCCAGGTGACTTCCCTGGATGAGATGCTGGACAGCCAGGTACAGCTCTACGCGTGGGGTCTCGGCCCCCTGTGCGACGAGTGGGGTGTGCCCCGACCCAGAGCCGTTGCCTTCGACCGCGTGAGGTCCAAGGCCCCGAAGGAGCCGAGGCTCACGAAGGCGGGAAAGCTGTCCGCATCGGTCAAGGACTACGACCTGACCACCTATCTGGAGTGGGTGGGCGACGAAGGCATTCCTTATGAAGGCATGAAGAAAGACGGCTCCGCGGCAGGCGTCTACATGGCCGACCCGGCCGAGATCGAGCGCCTCGGTTCGCCGCAGGTCGTCGGGCAATGGTTCTCCCGGCACCTGACTCCGGTGAGCCCGTACTTGGTCCGCTCCCACCTCCAGGCCGCCGCCGACACCTGTGGCGATATCACCCTCACCCGAAAGCGGGCCGCGGTCCGCGGAGAGGCTGTGCGGAATTTCGGTAGGTCGGCTTGCCAATTCTGCGAGTTCGCGGACCTGTGCCGGGCGCAGATGGTGGGCGGCCCCGGAGGGGAGTACGCACCCGAGGAGTACGGCCTCCGGTATCGAGACTCAGATCACAGCGTCAGGTAGGCCTCGAGCTTGCATTGACCTAAGACATACACCTACAGTTAGAGCACCACCCACTAACGGAGGAGAAATCCTATGGGAAGTTTCGCAGGCGTCAACATCGTTGACGTCAATGAGGAGGCCGCCGACTACGGGCGGTGGCTGATCCTCGGGCCTACTGGCGGGGGAAAGTCAAGTCTCGCCTCCACCATCGCCACGATGGGTAAGACCTTGTTCATCGACTTGCCCGGCGAGAAGGGCACCCAATCCTTCAAGAATGCGCCCTACGCCAAAAACATCGACGTGGTCCGACCGGAGAGCGTGACCGAGCTCGATGATGTTTTCTGGGAGTTGGACAAGGGCGGGCACGGCTACAGGGCCGTCGTCCTCGACAGTCTCACCGCACTCCAGAAGATGACCATGCGCTACCTGACCGGTGCCAGCGAGACCGCGGTCCGCGAGATCAAGCAGGGGACCGCCCCGGCCGATCAGCGCACATGGGGCCAGGCCCTCGACGTCATGACCGATACGGCGGTTTTTTGGTACGGACTGGCCGATGGGAACCGCAAGGAGCCCATGCACGTCGTCATGACGGCGCAAGTGAAAATGGTTGACGACGAGATCAACGGCGGAGTGCGCCGCTCTCCCGACGTCCAGCGCGGCGCCCAGTCGATCATCCGAGCCACGCCCAACTACATCGTCTACGCCGAGACGGAGGAGGACCTGGACTCCTCGGGCCACGACGACGGGCCCGTCATCAAGCACATCGTCCGCTTCGGCACCGATCCAGAGTACGGGACTAAGGCCCGTATCCCCTACAACTTGCGCGGTAAGGTCCCGTCCGTCATGGGCCGCGACAGGCCCGTCACCCTCGAGAAGCTGTCCCGATTCCTCGGGATCGGCGGAGTCCCGGACCGTAAGCCCGCGGACCACGCCGCCAAGTCGGCCAAGTCCGATACATCCAACTGATACCCACCCGACCATAGGAGACCCTTATCATGGCATTCACCTTCGACTTCACCAACTACCGCGACACCGGCTCGGCTCGCGTCGAGCCCGGCACCTACACCGCCCGGGTCACAGACTTCCGGGAGACGGTTTCCAAGGCAGATAACGTGATGTTCGAGGTCTACCTCGAAATCACGTCCGGACCCTTCGCCGGTAAGCAGATCATCGACCGCCTCCCTCAGACGGAGAGGGCGATGTTCCGCTCGGCCGCCTTCCTCCAGGCCCTCGGAGTCAGGATCGCCAAGAAGAAGCTCGCCCTCAACCCGAAGAGCCTGATCGGCCGCCCGGTCGACATCCTCGTCGAGGACGGAGAGCCCTACAACGGCCGGGTCAAGAGCGAAGTGCGTGAGTACCTGCGAGCCACCAAGCCCGCCAAGCAGGCCGAGCCGGAGCTCCCCGAAGACGACGTCGAGGAAGCCGCGAGCGGGTCGGAGCCCGCCGAGTCGGACGACACAGACTTCGATGTGGATTCAATCGACATCGATGACCTGGACCTGTGAGGTCTGACCGCTAACCAGCGACCGCCCGCCCGCAGACCGTGGGCGGGCGGTCCTGTAGAAAGGATAGACATGGCGAGCAAGGAGAGCGGAGTGGTCGATGCCGTCCGCAAAAGGATCGCCCGGGTATGGCCCTCCTCGGTCACCTGGAAAATGCACGGCTCGATCTACATGGAGGCGGGCATCCCCGACGTGCTGTGCTGCGTCGAGGGGCGGCTGATCTTCCTGGAGGTCAAGCACCGCAAGCCCGGAGAGTCGCGCGAGCACGCCTACGGGCGCACCTCGGTCGAGCAGGTCAGGCAGATCGAGCGCATCCGCGGCGCCGGGGGAGCCGCCTGCACTGTCCTCAATGCCGACGAGGCGGAGGCCGCAGTGCGCGAGGCCCTGGCCGGGTCAACGCTGTCCAACTTCTACCCCGCCCCTGCGGTCGACGTCGGCGGAGGTGAGTCCGATGGCGAGAGCCCGGCTGCCTGAGGCCGACTACGAGCTGGCCGTGCAGCTTGAGTGGGAGGACATGTCCCAGGCACAGCTGGACAAGGCCAAGGAAGTCTGGTCGCGCGGGGACGTCGTGCAGCAGGCGAGCAACTCTAGAGTGTGGAGGATACGCTCCTACAGCGGGGCCAAGAAGAAGGACCCAAGGGCCCGGAAGTACGTACACGTCACCCTCGTGCCGGATCGCGGATACCCCGCATTCACCTGCACCTGCCTGCACGGGCAGTGCCATCGGTACGCGTCGTGCTGGCACGCGAAGATCGTGGCACGCATCTACAGAATCATCATCGAGCAGCGCAAAGCCGCTGAGAAGAGGGAGGAGCTCAAATGAGTACCGAAGCCGCGGCGCATGATCAGGAGCCCGGAGGAGGCGGATTCGACGCTATCGGGGCCGCCGCCCAGATGATGGACACCCGGGACGGTATCCTGACCATCACGGGCATGTGCGCCGATGTTAGGCGGAGCATGGTCGATGAGCAGGGGTGGCCCTCGGATTTCGCTGACAGGTTCTCCCAGGAGCTCGTGGGGATGTCCGTCCGGGCAGCCTTTCAGCAGTCCCCCACCCTCGGCGACACGCTGGCGAACCTATGACGACGGCGAAGTTGCAGGCGCCGCGCAAGGCGGCACCGTTGGACTACACTCGCCCCATCTGGTACCGCCAGGAGGGGGAGACCGAGGCGGCCTACGCGTCGTTTAAGAAATACCGCGACATGGAGAAGCGGAAAATCCGGGATTGCCCTAACGGGAACAATTACTCGACACGGTGGTCCTGGCGCGAGCGGGTCGAGGCCTGGGATAAGCACATGGCCGACAACGAGGCCAACGAGCTCGTCCGCTACCGGATCGCGATGGGGGAGCGTCACCGCGCCCTTGGCCGCAAGGCCCTGGAGAAGGCCGAGATGTGGCTCGACAGCCTAACCGAGGACCGTATCTCTCGGATGAGCGCCAACGGCATCGTCCAGATGATGGATGTGGCCGCACGCATCGAGCGCGAGGCCGCCGGGGCTGGGGCCGACGCCGCCAAGGTCCAGGTCGAAATCTCCTCGAATCTGGCGGAGATGACGGCCACCGCCACGACGTCGAGGATCGAGCAGCTGGTCGCTGAGGTGGAACGCCGCAAGCGTGAGCAGGGTCTCATCGATGCGGGTCCAGCCGAGTTGACCGTCCTGGATACGGAGGATGTAGACTGACGTCGGGTCATCGGGAGGAATACCCGCCATCCATAGTTGGGTGGCGGGTATTCTCTGTCTCAGACAGCGTTAGATCGACCCCGGAGATATGCCATGCCCCGCACGAAAAAACCCCTGGAGCCGTGGGAGATGACCCCCGAGCAGATCGAGGAGGAGCTGGCCGCCCTCGTAGCGCGCCAGGACTGGCTGGATAAGCAACCACGGTGCACTCGCCCCTCGTGCGACGGGAAGCCCCACCTGGGTGCCCCGTATCCTCACGATCCGACCTACCGCCAGGCAGCGGACCCCCTGGAGAGTGCCCAGCAGCTCGATGAGGCGTACTCGGGGCGCCCTCACATCAAGTACCTCTCCGACCGGCTGGCCGAGGCGGTGCGCGCCGTCGAGGCCGGTGAGAACCGCTACATGACGATCTCCATGCCGCCGCGCATGGGGAAGTCGACTCTGACGTCGATCAACCTGCCGATCTGGCTGCTGCGGCAGCACCCGGACTGGAAGATCGGTCTCATCTCGCACTCGCCCCAGCTCGCTACGGCGTGGGGTCGGCAGGTCCGGCGCTTCGTCGAGGAGGACGGCGAGAAGTGGGGTATCAAGATCGCGGCCGACGCGGGCGCCGTGAGCGAGTGGCAGACGACTAGGGGCGGGGGAATCGTCTCCCGGTCGGCGCCGGGGCAGTCGATCACGGGCCTCGGCTTCAAGGTGATGCTCATGGACGACGTCGTGAAGGACTTCGCAGATGCTCACAGCGAGTCCAAGCGCGAGGCCATCTGGGACTGGTGGCAGGCGAACGCCGTCACCCGACTGGAGCCCCCTTTCCTCTGTATCGCCATCGCGACGCGCTGGCACGAGGACGACTTCATCGGCAGGCTTCTGAACCCGGCCAAGAACCCGGACGCCTCCAAGTGGGAGAACGTCATCTTCCCAGCCATCGCCGAGGAGGACGACCCCCTCGGCCGCGAGCCCGGCGACCCTCTCTACAGCCCTCTCGTGGAGGAGACTCGCGAGGAGGCCCTTGAGCGCTGGAACTCGCTCAAGCGCTCCGTGGGGTCGTATATGTGGGAGGCCCTCTATCAGCAGCACCCGACACCGGCCGACGGGAGCATCTTCAATCTCGGCTGGCTGCGGTTCTGGACGACGGACCCCTCCAGGGTGAGAGAGGGCGACGAGTCGGTCATCCTGCTGCCCCGCGAACGGCTGGAGCGCGGCCAGTGGCTCGACTCGTGGGACCTCACCTTCAAAGGCACCTCGACGTCGGACTACGCCGTCGGTCAGCGCTGGTGCAGGCAGGGTCCCGATCGGTTCCTCATCGCTCAGCAGCGCGGGCAGTGGAGCTTCACCCAGACCCTTGAGAAAATGTTGCGCTGGTGCAGCGCCGGGGACCTGGACGACAAGGCATCCCCCGGCGGGTCCTTCGTCCACCAGCGCCTTGTGGAGGACGCGGCCAACGGCGTGGCGGCCATCGACGTGCTGCGCAAGCGAGTGGCGGGCATCAAACCGATTAAGCCGCGCTCTTCCAAGGAGGTGCGGGCGCGGGCCGTGACGCCGGAGATCGAGTCCGGCAACGTCTACCTCCCGCACCCGGGGGACCCGGGCCAGGGCTGGGTGAATGAGCTCATCTCCGAGCTGCGGGCTTTCCCGTCGGGCGCTCATGACGACCAGGTTGACGCCCTGTCCATGGGGCTGCTTGGCCTGCGCGACGTCGGTCAGGCGTCCCTGTTCGTCCCCCGGGGGACGATTCGTCGCGGCGTGTCCTCGGGCCTGGCCGGGGTGAGCGGCCTCTCACTGACCGCAGGCTTCCGCGGCCTGTGACGTCTTGCCCCTTCGTACGGTGGTGTGTATGCTTACATACACACCACCGTACTGCGTTAGGAGCAGACATGATTGAGATGCCGAAGTTTTCCGATGACGAGATCGAGAGGGGGGGCGTGGAAGCCGGTTATCGCGCCCGCATCGAGAAGCTCGAGAACACAATCCGCGAGATGTACGCCTGGGCTCACGGCCCTGTGCATTACTCCGACCTAGAGGAGCTCGTGCGAGATGCAGTTGTCGATTGCTCGGCGTACGGGCGCACGCCTACCCGCATGCGGAAGGTGTGGCTAAAGGGGTGTGAGCAGGAGGCTCTCTCCGGCATCTCGAGGTCTCGCCTTGAGCCTGAGGATGCCGTGTACGAGATGCTCAAATACACCGCGCTTATGCGGGGCGCGGGGGTGCAGGTTGGCGAGCCCGTTCAGGACTGTCTGTGGGGCGTGGCTAGGGCTGCCGCTGATCTCCTCCCGCTGAGCTCAGCCAATACGGTCATCGAAGACGCTATCGCCGAGTACCTTCGAGCGGCCGAGAAGCATCCCGGCATGACGCTGGAGTGCGTAGGCCACACCGACGCCACCCGTCTGTACGCCCTCGTCGAGGAGATCGGTGAGGTCGCGGCCGCGCTCACTTATGACAACGACGTAGAGACCGGCCACAACGCGCAGCTCGAGGATGAGGCCATTCAGGTCGTGGCGCTGGCGCTGGCCTGGGCCACCCGTTACCTGGATGACGGGGATGTCTGATGAGCGACTCTCGCAAGGTTGCCAACAAGTTGGAAGACTATCTGAATGCCGACTACTTCGCCGGAGCGATTCGGGATGTCTACATGCTGATCAATCACATCCACTTCCTTGAGAAGCAGGTGGCTGGCTTGAAAGACACGATGCCCGGTGCAGCCCGAGGAAGGGGAGGACTTTTGCCATGAGTGACGGGCCTACGGATAGCTTTATCCGAGTCCTTAGAGGTTATCACAAGTACTACGGACCTATCGATTCCGTGTACGCATTCCGGGTACCGGACAGCGCGTACTTGCTCCTCACTGATGGACCTAATAAGGAGCACTTGATCGAAGAGCGGGGGGACTCTATTTACGAGTGGGAGGCCCTAGAGATAACCCGCAGAGCAGGCTTGGTTGCGCTGAGCGAGGAGTTCCTGGGTGCCGCCATCTCTGAGAGGCAGCTATCGGCCCTGCGTCTGGTAACGGCTTCCCTGAAGCCCTCCGCACCCTCCCCTCTAGACCTGGCCGTGACTAGGGTGGAGAATCTCTTGAAAGGTCCCCGGACTCTCCTCGACACCTCATCCGAGGAGTATCTCGCTCGGCTGCTCGGGGCCCTCGTCACTCTTCAAGGGGTAGAGCATGGGCCGAGACCTCAAGGATATGCGCGAGGCCCTGGAGCGGATACGAGAAGTAGTCGAGGACTACCAGCGTCCTCGCCGTTCGTGGTGGGCCGTAGTTCCTGCCGATCAGTACCGATTCACCCAATTCATCTAGGAGTACACATGACTAACACAACATTGACCGGGCAGCGGGTCTGGCCGTCCAGCCTGGCCAGATGGGGGACCCTCACCAAGGTTCTGACGGAGAATGTATATGACTTGCCGCTGGCCTCCGGCGTGTGCCTTCAGGGCTACTCAGACGATGGGACTTTCCGACGCGTCTTGTCGAATTATTTAGACGGAATCCTGGAGGCTCAATCACTTTCCGAGCTGAGGGACGCGCTGGGGGAGACCATCTCGGAACTCGGCCTTAGGCTGATCCATGGGACGGAGACGTTCAATAATTGCGTCTCCGAGCTTCAGGTGTGGGCCGCCATCGAGATCGGGAATACTGCGTGGCCCGGAGAGGCCATCTACTGGACAAGCGAGTCCTGGGCTCGCAATCTGTCCAGCTGCATGTGGGTCCGGCAGTCCACCTACCTCAACCTTCTGAGTAAAGCCGACCGCGGGGAGGCGGTGGATGCGGAGGCCGTAGATCGCGCTCTCCTCGGGCTGCTGGCCGACCTGGTCCGGAAGCTCGCCGTCCTGGAGGATATGTACCCGGAGGAGCTGGACTCAGAAGGCGCCATCAACCCATTCCCGCCTCTCGACTGATAGGAGAATCCTATGGCATCTGTAAGTGATCTGGTAGACCTCCCCAAGCAGATTTCCGCGTGGGAGGCCGGAGAGGGCTTCCGCAAGTCCTATGGGATCGACGCCGAGCGCACCTTGGTCAAGGACCTCCGTACCCTGCTCGCGCTGTGCGTGCAGCAGGCGGGGGCACTAGAGGCGGCTCAGGAGCGGATCGTACGTCTGGAGGAGCGCCTCCCCTCGTCGGTCGTAGATGGCATCTCGGACGAACTGGAGGACGACCTCGGGGACTCCGATGACTCCCCGTTGGAGGAGGCCGCCCAGACCGACCGCCGAGCTCGCCGTCAGGCGAAGCTCGCCCGAGAGGCGCTTCAGGAGAGCGTCATCGAGGCCTACGGCCAGGGGGTGTCGATCAACGCCATTAGCGACGTCACCGGCCTGGGAAGGCAGACCGTCTACCGCATGCTCGGCCTGTGGAAGCGCAAGCCCCGCAAGACCGAGGCGCCCGGTAAGACGGACGAGACCGACGTCACACTTATCTAGTCCCCTGCCGCTTGCCCTGAGCTGTATGTCGTCATACACTCAGGGCAAGCGCACACCCGCGAAAGGAACGAAACCATGATCGACATGAGCAAGCGCCCAGCTTCCGGGGACATCTACCGCCCCGGGCACACCCCCGGCCGGACCACCTGGAACCGCATCTGGCACCACCCCTCGGCCCGGCTTCAGCCCCTCGACGCCGAGACCCTGCACGAGGCATCTCAGGCCCGCATCTGGGTCGACGGCGAGCAGGTCGCCATCGCCCGCCGCTCCGGCTCGGCCTGGGCCGTGCACGTGCCCGGTCAGGGCGGCATCCCCGCCGCCTTCGGCGCCTCGGCCTTGGAGGCGGCCTCGAACTTCCTCGCTTCCAGTGTCCTGGAGAGGCTCTCAGCATGACCGTCTACGCCATCGTGTCACTGGTAATCGTAGGGATGGCTCTGACCATCGCCCTCCCGATCGTCGCCTGCGAGTGGAGCCTGCGCGGCCGGTCGGATGATGAGAGTCCCGGAGAGGAGGTCTTTCGATGAGCAGGTACGGGGAGTTTTCCCACAGGGTCATCACGCAGACCTTAATGACGCAGGCCATATGGAGCAGCCCGAGTACGGGCGTCGGCGGGGCCGCCGTTCTGGAGGACGACACGTTCACGATCTCCGACTTGGAGGCGAAGAACCTCTCGACGTCCGGAATAACCCTCTACCTCGGGGATGGGGCCACTCTGAAGGTTCGGGAAGGCCTGAGCCCCGGGGTCTCTCTCTCACTCCCCGAGGGGTATGTGGAGGCCGTTCGAGAGGCTGGTTCTTCCGCTCCGCGGAATCTCTGCTGGTCCTCCAGGAACTTCCCCCAGGGCCTCCTTGCCCCGACGCAGAACCTCGATGGCTTCCCGGATGTGACTCTATGGGTTCCTGACCGCCTGTTGACGTTCTACCAGGCCGTGGCCTCAATTATCGGCAGCGGCGCCCGCTTCCGGGTTGAGCTGTGGGAGGACTACCCCGGAGAGATCGCGAGCCAGTCAATAGAGTCGCCGTCCGGTGACCAGGTCGAGCAGCCGGAGCACTACACCTGGCTGGGTCGGGCTATCGCCGAGCTCGGCCTGAGTGATGCCGCCAACGTCGAGGCGTGGGACGTTCTCGATGCAGCCTTCCCCGATAACCCCCACTTATGGAACTGCGGCAAGTACCTGCTGCGGCAGGGCCGCAAGGGCGGCGAGGAGAAGCGCCTGGAGGACCTGCGCAAGGCCCGGCAGTACCTCGATCGGGCCATAGAGCGGCTGGAGCGGGAGGAGTAGCCCGGCTATGGGAGTAACAACGCTGCGCCCCGGGCAGGCGGTAACGACCAAGGTCATTGATGCGGTCGACCTGCGCGCCGGTGATCTCATGCTGGAGAGCACCTACCTCGTGTACGGGATCGTCGAGGAGGTGGAGAGGATTTGGAGCACGGACGGGCGCAGTTGTCACTACGAGTACCGCTTCGAGGAGGAGTCCCCACTGCTCGGTACACACCATCTGCCGGGCGGGTGTGCCGTTGGCATAGTGACCAGCATCTCAGACTAGCTCTTCCAAGGGACTACCGGCCGCCATTGGCGGCCGGTAGTCTGTTCTCGTCACCACACTTCCAGCACGCCAGGAGAACGAAATGGCTCAGAACAACGCAGATGGCCGGGGGTCGTTTGAGGCCTACGTAGCCCGCGTAGCCGCCGACCTGCTCGACGCGGTCCGCGCTCACCTCGCGAGCCGGGCCTCCCGCTTCCGCGATGACCGGTACGTCTACCGGGACCACCGCGTCACGGTGTGGGACGGGGATGGCGGCCGTCTCCGCGTGACGGCCCGCCTGGGCGATCAGGGCGGCACGCCTCAGGTGCTCGACTACACCGCCCACCTCGGCTCCGATGGTCAGTTCCCCGTCCCCCGCGTCGGCCCGGCCCGGGTAGAGGCGTCCGTCGGGCGCGTTGAGAGGCGGGACGTTGCCCGGCTGCTCGGCCTGCTGGATCGAGCCGGGGAGGGGCTCGAGGCCGCCTACGGCGCCGTCGTGGACCGCCTGCGTCGCGACGCCCCGCAGCCCGGGCACTCCTACTGGACGGCACGCCACCTGGCCGGAGCCGAGAGCGGACCTGTCGTGAGCGTCTTCGAGCTGCGCGGCGGGGAGCGACGCTGCGAAGTGGCCCGCGTCGAGGCGGTGCCGGAGACCGCCGAGCTCGCCGTCCTCGGCAGGGATCGCGAGTGGCTGACCGAGGTACTCGTCGAGGCTGGGCTGGGGGACCGGCTGTACCGCCCCAGCGCCTCATCGACGTCGGTTACTGAGTGACGCAGGCCACTGATAAGTACGCCCCTGCCCTGTAGCGGCCGGGGCGTATGGCGTCATACAGTGATGCCATGAGCACTTCAACCAGCCCCGTGAACCCGACCACCCACCCCGCCGAGGAGGCTACTGTGACCTGCGACACCATGACTATTGACCAGCTGGAAGACCAGATGCGTGTGACCGCCGTCACCGCGTCGGCCGCAATGGGCCTGGAGATGGTCCACGAGTGGCGCACGGGCCGCTACGGCCTCATCAAGGCCCACAGCCCCTTGCAGGCCCGCCTCGGCCTCGATGGGGGGGCGGGGGTCCTCACGGCCCGCATGACCGGCGCCGAGGGCGGCCCGGTCGAGGTCTCGGGCGCCATGTGCGACGTCCTGGAGGCCCTGACTCAGCACTTCGAGGGCTGACGGCCCGCCGCCCGTCCAACAGGCCCCCTACCGATGCGGTAGGGGGCCTGTTGCGTCAGAAACGCCTCTAGAAGGCCCTGAGAGGTCGCTCTGGCGGCCTAGAAGGCCGCGCCGCTACCCGGATAGGGCTGCGGGCCTGAAAGGCGCTCAGATTGGCTTACAGCGCTTTAGGGCGGTTGAACCGAGCCGCGGAGGGCGGCGGCTGCCTGAAGCGCTGTAAGCGACGTAGACGGACTGAAGCGCCCCGGACCCTATGCGGGTACCGGGGCGAGGTAGTTAGGCCGCCAGAGGGGCTGTGAGGGCCTTACAGGGCAGGTCCGGGGAGGGAGCCGTCCGTCACGGACGGGGAGCGCAGGGCGTCCGCCTCCTCGAGCAGGTCGCGGCAGGCGCGCATCACGTCGGCCACCGGCACTCGGCCGTCGCCGATGACGGTGCGGCGCAGCTGCTCGAGGAGGGCGAGCGGCACGATGGCCGCCTCCTCCCAGTCGAGCACCCGGGACGGCGAGCCGGGCTCCTGGTCGGCCGGATGCAGGGTGCGCCCGTCGGTCGAGGTGTAGGTGCACGAGTGGAGCGGGGAGGGGGCCGAGGGGGCGGCCAGCGGGTCCTGGCGGCCGCGCACGGCCGGGACTTGACGGCGGACGGCGGCGCCGGGGCGTCGCGGGTCTGGCTCCTCGACGACGGCGAGGACCGCGGGCACGGTCGGCCACATGACCTCCTCGGCCACGATCCGGTAGGGCTGGCCGTCGCCGACGGGGTCGAGGACGCGCTCTGATGGGGAGGCTGGGCCGTCGATGGGCTCGAGTGTGTAGCGGACGTGCGATCGGGCGGGGAGGGGGTTCTGGGCGGTCATTTCGACTCCTGAAGGCGGCGGGGTGGGTTAGATGCGGTCGGCGGCGATGTCGCGCAGCTCGGAGCAGGTGGGGCCCTGCTCCCAGTGCAGGTCGACCAGATCGCCGACCAGCTCGAAGAAAGCCCCGTCATCCTCGACGATCTCAGCGCTGGTCGGGAGGATCAGGACCTCGCCGTCCTCCTCGTCGCAGGGGGTGTCCTCGGAGAGGGGTCCGGCGATGCGGACCAGGACCGGGGCGGGGGCCTCGATCGCGTAGCAGCCGATGTAGGCGGCCGGGTCAGCGAGGGCGGCGCAGCCGGATACCCCGTGGCGGACCATCCCGTCGTCCCGGTCCATCGGGAAGGAGTACTGCTGCTCCGGGGCGGCTGGCGGACTGGATGCGGTAGGCGGTGATCTCTGCGGTACTCATGGCTCCACTGTATGCCGTCATACAGGCCCGGCGCAAGTGAGACGGCGGTGGAGGCGAACCTGGGAGTTTCCTGAGACCGGACGTGCGTGCCCGAGCCCACATTCCCCTATATATATGTATCTATGCGCCTACACCTCCCCTCTAGGGAGGTGTAGGCGCTATTAGAGACTGTAATATGTCATACATTTGAGGCGGGAGTAGGGAAAAGTCTGTATGACGTC
>ERZ773001.50-NODE-50-length-49148-cov-139.999_pt1 | contig 49148 bp, 38 predicted proteins | sample MGYA00511673_ERZ773001 | MGnify/ENA primary metagenome ERZ773001 (study PRJEB29015, sample SAMEA2738091) | human oral metagenome | biome: human oral; feature: human-associated habitat; material: saliva | place: China | collected 2162 ... | reverse complement strand
TGTTCGGCACGGACGGCGTGCGAGGACTGGCAAACGTTGACATCACCGCGGACCTTGCGCTCCAGCTCGGCGAGGCCGCCGCCCGCCAGTTCGGTGGGGCTCGGCGCGCGGATGGTTCGAAGCCCCGCGCGATTATCGGACGCGACACGCGTATCTCGGGCGAATTCCTGGATCACGCCCTCGCTGCGGGCCTTGCCAGCGCCGGCGTGGACGTCACGCGGATCGGCGTCGTCACCACCCCCACCGTCGCGCATCTGACGGCTACCGAGGACACCGTCGACCTCGGCGTCATGATTTCCGCCTCCCATAACCCCATGCCCGATAACGGCATCAAGTTCTTCGCGCACGGCGGCTACAAGCTCGCCGACGCGGTCGAGGACCAGATCGAAGCCCTCGTGAACACCGAGTGGGATCGTCCGACCGGCGACGGCGTCGGCGAGATTAACGCCGATCACGCGTGGGCACGCGATTCATACATTTCGCACCTGGTGGAGGCCACCGGCACCGACCTGCGCGGCATGAAGATCGCGATCGACTGCGCGAACGGTGCCGCCCATGAGTTCGGCCCGGCTGTCTTCCGTGAGCTCGGCGCCGAGATCACTGTCATCAACGCTGAACCCGACGGGCGCAACATCAACCTCAACGCTGGTTCGACCCACCCCGAGGCCCTGCAGGCTGCCGTCGTCGCCTCCGGCTGCGACTTCGGTGTCGCCTACGACGGCGACGCTGACCGCTGCCTGGCCGTCGATCACGAGGGCACGCTCATCGACGGCGACAAGATCATGGGTGCCCTGGCCGTCAACGCGCGCGAGCGCGGTGCCCTCGCGCAGGACACGCTGGTCGTGACCGTCATGAGTAACCTCGGCCTGATTCTCGCGATGCGCGAGGTCGGCATCAAGACCGTGCAGACCGGCGTCGGCGACCGCTACGTCCTCGAGGAGATGCTGGCCTCCGGCTACTCTCTCGGCGGCGAGCAGTCCGGCCACATCATCGCCCGTGATCACGCGACGACCGGCGACGGCATCCTGTCCTCGCTGCTGATTTCGCGCATGGTCAAGGAGTCTGGCCGCTCCCTGGCCGACCTCACGTCCTTCATCCAGCGCCTGCCGCAGACCCTCATCAACGTGGGTGGCGTGGACCGCGCGGCTGCGTCGACGAACGAGGCCGTGGCTGCGGCGGTTGCTGCCGCCGAGGCTCGCCTGGGCGACACCGGTCGCGTGCTGCTGCGCCCGTCGGGCACCGAGCCCCTCGTGCGCGTCATGGTCGAGGCCGCCACCCAGGAGGAGGCCGACTCCGTCGCCGCTTCGCTGGCGGACGTTGTCAAGGAGAACTTGGCACTGTGAGCGCAGCGCGCTGACGTTACGTAGGGGGCGGGTACCTGTGGTACCCGCCCTCTGTGTTTTCTCCGAGGCTGGCTTTGTCGGAGCCGTTGGCCTCGACATGGTCTTTGATGGGTTGTCGTCGATGGGTGGCCTGACCTGCGTGTATGGGGCCGGTGGCGTTTGAAGCGAGATAACGGGCTTGACAGAGTCTGGAAAAGTGTGTCGATTTCTCTGCGAAACTTGTGGAACCAGGAGCGTGGCCGGTGTCACGATTGCTTCATTGCTGTCATCACAGAAGGGCGATTAACGTGGACATTCCGTTTATCCTTGGGGCCTACGCGTCGCACCCGGCGCCTGAGCTCGAGGCCGACTACGACCAGCTCATCGTGCAGCAGGAGTGGGTCAGCGGCGTGGAAATTCCCTACCCCGGGCAGCTCGCCACCCAGCTTGATGTGCTGGCCGCCCGCCTGGCACCCCACTGGGATTTCAACACGATCACGGCGATCCCGGGCACCATGCAACGCGTGTGGAAGGACGGCAATTTCGGCCTGACCTCGCCCGACGAGGCGGGACGTGAAGCAGCCCTGGCCTACACCCGCGCGCTGTGCGACGACCTCGACGAATGTGCGATAAAGCCGGGCGTCTGCTTGTTGGTCGGGTGCAGCTGCACTCCGCGCCCACGCGCCTAGCCTGTGCGGATACATTCAAGCGCTCCCTCGAGGACGTCGTGGGCTGGGATTGGAGCGGCGCGACCCTCGTCGTCGAGCACTGTGATAAGTACGTCCCGAGCAAAACCCCGAAAAGGGTTTCTTGTCCCTCGAGTCTGAAATCGACATTGTCGCCGAGGTTGGCATTGGTATTCACCTCAACTGGGGCCGCTCCGTCGTCGAGGGGCGCAGTGCGCAGGCCGCGATCGAGGGCGGCGCCGAGTATCTCGGCGCCAAGGTCTGCGTCCCCAAGGATGCCTCCCTCGCCAAGCGTCTGGCGATGCTGGAGGGTATCTACCGGGCCTGCGGCCTCCAGGAGTGACGGTTGCGGCCTCGTCGTCTAAGAGCGCGACGAGGCCGTGGCTGGCTTGGTGGATGTGTTGGCTGTGGTTGCTTGGGCCTGATGGGTGGGTGCTTGGGCCCTTGGATGCGCAGGTTAACCCCTTGGGTGGCGGTGTGGGCGGGGTTGCCCATGCTCCACCTGTCGGGCCCAGCTGCGCGTCGTCGGGTTAGTGCTGCCACCTGTCGGGCCGAGCTGCGCGTGAGTGTCACGAGGCCGTGGCTGGCTTGGTGGATGTGTTGGCTGTGGTTGCTTGGGCCTGATGGGTGGGTGCTTGGGCCCTTGGATGCGCAGGTTAACCCCTTGGGTGGCGGTGTGGGCGGGGTTGCCCATGCTCCACCTGTCGGGCCCAGCTGCGCGTCGTCGGGTTAGTGCTGCCACCTGTCGGGCCGAGCTGCGCGTGAGTGTCACGAGGCCGTGGCTGGCTTGGTGGATGCGTTGGCTGTGGTGGCTTGGGCCTGATGGGTGGGTGCCGGTGTGCCTGCCCGCGCGTCGTGCCGCCTGTGGTGCCCAGCTTGTGTTGCTCAGCCCCAGCCTCGTGCTGGCCCTTGGTTAGCTCTCCCCAGAAAAGTCGCACGTAATTCCCCCGGGAGTATTTTAGGATTTGAAATCTGATCGTTGGAATCATGCGGTTTTCTCGCCCCCTAAGAAAAGTGAGGGGACCCAAATTACGTGCGACATTGTGGGGGAACCATTCGTGGGTGAGTAGCGTGTAGGGTGTGCGGAGGACGTGCGGAGGACGTGTGGAGGACGTGCGGAGGACTTGCGGAGGACGCTCGGGTGTTCGTGGAGGGCACTCGAAGGGGCGCGGCCGGGGCCATCATGTGTTCATGCCGGGACCGTCACTCCTTCGACCAGGAGCCACTCCTTCGAGCCGAGGCTGTCACGTGTTCATGCCGGGGCCGTCACGTGTTTGCGACGGCATGGTCACATGTTCGAGGGGTAGAAGCGGGAGCGAAAGCCCTCGAAGAAGTTCATGTTTTTCACGGCGAGTTCCACGAGACGATCCGCGTCCAGATCTGGGTTTGTGAAGAGTTCCTGCACGTCGGGGTGGTTGCTTCGCGTGATGGCACCGAAGGTGCCGTCGGGCGAGCAGTAGAACAGGTCCTTGCTGAGCGTGTGCGCGGGCGTGGACCGGAGGCGCCGCATGAAGTCGATGCGGAGGTAGTCGAGGAGGCGGAGGTACTGCTCGGTGATGACGGTCGGGTCGGCGGGTGCGTAGAAGAGGACGGAACGGTCGGGGATCGCGAACAGGAGTCCGTGGGGCGCGTCGATGTGGAGCGTCGAGACCAGGGAGGCGATGTGCGCGGCCTTCGACGCGATGAACAGTGATTCCCCGGCGATTCCCGTGATGGGTCCGCAGGGGCCATGTTCGTCGATGGGCTCATTGTCGGTGTTGATCTGCCCCCAGTGATAGAGCTCGTCGAGGCCGATTGGGTACTTCTCGAGGTGCCCGTTGCTGACGGTTGTGACGGTGTTAGGAAAGTCGAGGCACAGGGCCAGAGCAAGGCCGCCGGGGAAGGGGCGCGCGTAGCTGAGGTGGGGGTGGGCGGCAAGGTTCGCGGGGATGATGCGGGTCCGCACGCGTTGGCGCAGCTCGTCGGGGTCGGTGACGGACTGTTCGGCGATACGGCCGGACTCCATGATGAAGGCGACCCAGCGTTCGATGGTGACCTCGTGCTTGGAGGGATCCGTCTGGGCGAGTTCGTCGATGAGATTCTCGACGGCGATGCGCCTCCACCCGTCGACTTTCAGGTAGATGTCGCCCGTGTGTGAGTCGACGTGGGGCGTTGCCGAGATCCCCGCGTCGTGCAGCCGTCGCAGGAGGAATGGCAGGGTGCGTTCGGTGATCTCGTGGCGGTCCATGGGTTGATTCTACGGGGTGTGGGGGATCTGGGACGAGGCCGGGGCGGCCTTGCGGATCCGGGTGCGGCGGGTGGTCGCCTAGTGGGAGAAGAAACGTTGCTCGAAGGCGGGGGAGAGGTATTTCTGTACGCTGACGTGGTAGTTGGTGGAGCTGATGTGGGGATTGCTCAGCAGTTCTTGGACATCGGGGTCGTCGGCGCGGGTGATGGCGTCGAGCGTGCCGTCGGGCGAGTAATAGAAGATGTCGCGGCTCAGGGCGCGGTGGGGGTTGTTGGTCTGCGCGTCGATGATCGGGAATCGGACGAAGTTGACGAGGGAGTGTAGCTGTGCGGAGATGTTGTTGGGGTCGGCGGGGGCGTAAAACAGGAGATGCTGCTGCGGGAGCATGACGAACAGGCCGTTCGGAGCGGTGATCTCCTGTCGCGCGAGCAGCGCGGGCATGTTCGCGGCCTTGGCCGCGATGAACGGCGATTGGCTGGACAGGCATGTGGTCGGCCCGGATGGCTGCACGGTGGTGATCGGTGCGGCGTCGGTGTTGGCCTGCCCGTAGTGGAAGAGTTCGTCGACGCTCAGGGGGCGCAGCCTTAAGCCGTCGGTGGTGCACCTGGATGCCCCGGCCTCGTGGACGATGCTCAGGATGAGCGAGAGGCCGGCGCCGAAGGGGCGCGCGTAGGAGAAGTCGGGGTGTTGGGTCGTGTGGCTGGGCACGAGCTCGGTGCGTACGCGTTGGCGCAGCACGTTCGGGTTGGCGAGTTGTGCGGCTTCTATGCGGATGCGGTTGCAGATCCCGTCGGCCCACTGGTTGAGGATCTCCTTGTGCGAGATCGGGGGTGCCTCGAGGAGCTGAACAAACAGGGGTGAGAGGTTGTAGCGGAATAAGTCCTTGATGACCAGAAACATCGACGAGTCGCCCGGCTCGATGACGAGCGAGGCGGTGACGCCGTCGGCCCCGAGCCTACCAATGAGGTAGGGCATGAGGGCGCGCGTGACGTATCCGGGGTACATCGTGCCCACGGGGTGCGTGAAGCTGATGGAGGTGGACATGAAGCTACTGTAGCGGGTGCGGCGATGCGCGCGTTAGCGCCGCCGGGCGACCGAGGCGCGCCAGACGGGGCGCGTGGGGATGGTTGCGACGGGGATCGCCTGGGACGAGGCCGGGGTTGCCTCCTCGGTCAGGGTCAGGGGGCCGGGGTGGATGTTGTCGGCGGGAGGGCGTCCTTCGATGACGTTGATGATGGAGGTGACGGCGGTGGAGGTCATGTCTGTGAGGGGCCAGTCGACGGTGGTCAGGCCCATGGCGTCGGCGCTGCGGTGGTCTTGGTTGCCGAAGCCGAGGATCGACAGGTCGCCGGGTACGGACAGGTCGAGGTCCGCGGCGGCTTGGAAGACGCCGGGAGCCTGTGAGTCGTCGGCAAGGGCGATGAGCGAGATGGTGGGGTCCTCGGTGAGCAGGCGCAGGGCGGCCTGGTACGCGGTGGAGGCTTCCCAGTCCGGCAGGGAGTAGAGGGTGAAGTTGGTGCCGAAGGCGCGTGCGATGGGGTTTTGACGGGCGTGGTTGGTGTTGGGGCCCGCGAGGAAGACGGCGCGCCCGGAGCCGAGGCCAGTGTCCGGGTTGACGAGGGTGCAGGAGGAGATGATGTCGTGGACGCCGGCGCCTTCGTCGATACGTACGAGGGACGATTCGGAGCCGGTGGGGTTGGCCTCGATCATGGACATGGCGACGACGGGGATTCCGAGGTTGGCGAGCAGGCGCGAGGTGAAGGCCTCGGCCGACGTGGTTTCGCGGATGATACCGGCCAGCTGGGTGTCGCCCAGAACTCCTCGGATGACTTCGGCGTCGGAGGCGCCATCGCCGGACTGGAAGAGGGGCAGGAGGAGGTAGCCGCGGCGCTGGATATCAATCATGGCGGTCGTGAGGACGGTGTGGACGACGGGGACGAAGGGGTCGTCGGGCAGTTCGGCCATGAGGAGGGCGATGAGGTGGGATTTTCCTCGGCGCAGCGAGCGTGCCGCTGCGTTGGGGATGTAGTTGAGTTCGCGGGCTGCCTGTTGGACGCGCTCGATGGTTGCCGGAGCGATCTTGACATCACGGCCTCGACCGTTGAGGACCAGCGACACGGTTGAGGGGGCGACGCCTGCGACGCGAGCGACGTCGGCCCGGGTTGCGCGCTCCATGATGGGCTCCCAATTCCTCGTGTGTGTTGACAGAAACACACCAACTATAACGTGTTAGTCTTGGTGCTAACGATCGGAGTTTCGATGACGACATCCGAAAGGCACGCAGACGTGATAATGATGATACCTTCCTACTCTCCCGGCGCGGGCGCTCTCCTGGCGCCTCGTTCCCATCTGGCCGACGACTCGGGCGTGATCAGCCTCGATGGAACCTGGAGCTTCGCACACTTTCGCACAGATCCCGATCCCTTTGTCGACTATGAGCGTCCCTGGGACGAGCCTGCGGCCGAGCCCGTCATGGGCGATATCGACGTCCCCAGCCACTGGGTGCTGCGCGAGGACGGGCTCTACGGGAGCCCCGCCTACACGAATGTCGACTTCCCCTTCCCGGTGGACCCTCCCTACCCGCCCGAGATCAATCCCGTCGGCGACTACCGCCGCTCCTTCGACCTGCCTGACAGCTGGGGGGAAGGGGTCGTCGCCCTGCGCTTCGACGGTGTTGAAAGCCAGGCCACCGTGTGGGTCAACGGCACGTGGGTGGGGATGGCGCGCGGCTCGCGCCTGGCCCACGAGTTCGACGTGACCGATCTGGTCCGCCCCGGCGCGAACACGATCACTGTCCGCGTTCACCAGTTCAGCTCCGGCAGCTACCTGGAGGACCAGGATCAGTGGTGGCTTCCCGGCATCTTCCGTTCCGTGAGCCTGCGTCACCTCGCCCCCGGCGCGATCGAGGATCTGTGGATCGATACCGATTACGAGGCCGGGGTCGGCTATGCGAGCGTCGAGGCCCGGGTGCTTGGCGCTCGCGAGGCCTCCCTGGTGGGGCGACTCGACATCGGCGGCGTCGGCTCCTGCCTGCTGGCCCTTGAGCGGGGCGCCGACGGGCGCTACCGCTCCGAGCGCCTCTCACTGGGGGATGTGCGCCCGTGGAGCGCGAACGACCCCGCCCTCTACGACGCGCACGTGAGCATCCAAGGGGGAGACGGCCTCGTCAGTGGGGAACGCTCGCTGCGCGTCGGATTCCGGCGCGTGAGTATCGAGGGCGGCGTGCTGACCGTCAACGGGGCGCCCCTGACCATCAACGGCGTGAACCGCCACGAGGTGCGCGCCGACGAGGGGCGCGTCTTCGATGACGAGTGGGCGCGGGCCGACTTGGTTCTCATGAAGTCCATGGGAATCAATGCGATCCGCACCTCCCACTACCCGCCGCACCCGCGTCTGCTGGACCTGGCCGACGAGATCGGCCTGTGGGTCATGCTCGAAGGTGACATCGAGACCCACGGCTTCGAAGGGACGGGGGAGTGGATCGACAATCCCTCCGACGACCCGCGCTGGGCCGACGCCTACCTGGACCGCACGATGCGCGCGTTCGAGCGCGACAAGAATCATCCCTCGATCATGAGCTGGAGCCTGGGCAACGAGTCCGGCACGGGTACGAACCTGGCCGCGTGTGCGCGCTGGATCCACGAGCGCACGGGTGGGCGCGCCCTCGTCCACTACGAGGGTGATCACGCCCTTGAGTATGCCGATATCTACTCGCGCATGTACCCGACCCTTGAGGAGGTAGCCGCCGTTCTGGACGACTCTGACCTGCACGCCGAGGTCGCCGTGCCCACGCACGTCGCCGCGCGCGTCGACAACGCAGCTCGCGAACGTATCCGCCGCGCCCCGTACCTCATGTGCGAGTATCTGCATGCGATGGGCACCGGCCCCGGCAACGCAGCCGGTTACGCCGCCCAGATGAGTCACCCCCGCCACGCCGGCGGATTCGTCTGGGAATGGCGCGATCACGCCCTGTGGCGCGCCCTGCCGGACGGACGCCGCGCCCTGTCCTACGGTGGTGACTTCGGCGAGGAGGTCCACGACGGCAACTTTGTGTGTGACGGCCTGGTCGATGCGCTCTCGCGGCCCTATGCGGGCACGTGGGCCTGGGTGGCTGCGATGGCTCCGGATGCCCCCGCGCTCGCCCACGCCATCGAGAAATACCGCTGCGGCTCGGCGCAGGAGGAGGCTCGACTGCGCGCGTTCGCGGATGCCCCCATTGACCTCGAGCCCTCGGACGAGCAGTCCAATACATCCTATTTCCTTGACGAGCGAGGTCTCCTCCGGGGCGTCGGTGAGCGGCTCCTGCCGATTCGGGCCGAGCTGAGCGTGTTCCGTGCCCCCACCGACAATGATCGGGGCCGAGGCCCCGTCGACTACTGGGGGATCGATGCCTCTGACGTGGGGCCCCTCGGCGTCGGGCGCGGCGAAGCTGGAATCTCCCACGCCATGCGGTGGGAGAGCGCGCGTCTGCACCTGCTGCGCCGACGCCTCGTCTCCATCGAGGAGGAGGGCGCGGTGCGCCGCGTCATTGAGCGCTGGTCGCCTCCCGCCGCGCAATTCGGCGTCACCATTACGTGGGAGTACGCGCCCTGCCGCATCGGTGAGGGGCTGGCCAGCGGCGTGTCCGTCTCGGCGCGGGTTACCCCCTATGGCAATTGGCCCCCGCGCGTGCCGCGCCTCGGCGTGCGCATCGAACTTCCCGGAGCGTCCTGGGAAGCATCCTGGCTGGGCGAGACGATGATCGGCTACTCCGATATGTCCGTTCCGGGCACCCTGGGGTGCGGCAGCGGCGATGCTTGCGACCTGTGGGACGTTGGCGTGCGGCCCCAGGAAGGCGGGCATCGGGCGGGCCTTGAGGCCCTGTCCCTTCGTGGCGAGGCCGGGGAGTTCCTCATCCTCCCCGCCTCGCCCCTGGGGTGGAGCGTCAGCCCGTGGAGTGAGCGCGAGTTGGCCCAGGCCTCGCACTGGGAAGACCTGCCCGAGTCGCGGCGCCTCTTCTTGTGGCTCGACGTGTTCCAGGATGGGATCGGCACTCGATCGTGCGGTCCCGACGCGCGGCCCGAGTTCGCCGGGCGCATGCGCGAGTGTGAGCTGGCTGTTGTGATTGCCCAGGTAGGGGATGGTTGCGTCTGACGTTGTTATGTTGCGGCTTGATAACGACGCGCGACGCGGCTGACAAATGATGCGTAGAGCACATGAAGTCGCTATGATTCATACATCAACTAACACGAGATAGTTAGTGGCTCGATCCATCGATCGACCAACAAGAACGGACCAATGGAGGTTTCGCATGTTGAAGAAGAAGATGGCGGCAGGCATCGTTGCCCTTGCCATGTTCAGCACCCTCGGCCTGGCCGCCTGCGATGGTGGTGGCTCTGGCAGCGGCGGCGGTGGATCCGCCTCCGGTTCTATCCCAGCACCCGACGTTGCCTGTGACGTTCCTGCTGGGAACATCGACGACTCGGTCATTGACACCTCGAAGGTGGAAGGTGAGATCACCTTCCAGACCCAGGGCCTGCAGAATGACTTTGGGGACTTCTTCAAGGCCAAGATCAAGGAATTCGAAGAGGCCAACCCCGGCACAAAGATCAACTGGACCGACCAGGGCGGCGGCGCGGAGTTTGACCAGACCATCACGGCCCAGGCCTCGAACTGCAAGATGGCGGACGTCGTCAACGTTCCTTCCTCCACGATCCTCGCGCTGTCCAAGTCCAACTTCCTCATGGACTACGACGTGAAGGCCCCCGGCATCGGCGACAAGTTCGTGCCCTCCATTTGGGAGTCCACTGCCCTGGGTGCCAACGATCACCACACGGCGCTTCCCTGGTACTTCGGCCCCTACATCACCACCTACAACAAGGAGGTGTTCAAGCGCGCCGGACTCGATGAGAACATGCCGCCCAAGACCATGGACGAGCTCTTCGACGACGCCGCCAAGGTTGGCGCCGACGGACAGGGCGACTACGGCATCTACGGCTCGCCCGAGTGGTACATGATCGCTCAGCTGCACGGCATGGGCGTCACCCTGCTCAACAAGGACAAGACCGCCTTCGACTTCGCGGACAACGAGGCCGCCATCAACTACGTGACGCGCCTGTCCGAGCTCTACGCCTCCGGCGCTATCCCGAAGGACTCGCTGACCGGCGAGCCCGACCCGGGCAAGGCCTACACCGACGGCAACCTCGCTTTCGGTACCCCCAACGCCTCCTTCCTCAAGTCGGTCAAGAACAACAACGCGACCGTCTACGAGAACACCGGCGTCGGCCCCTTCCCGACCAACCCCGGCATCAAGCCCGTCTTTGAAGGTCAGTACATCGGCGTCTCGGTCACGACCAAGAACGCCCCCCTGGCCATGAAGTTCGCCGAGTGGATCACCAACGCTGAGAACGAGTACGCCTGGACGCACGACGGCGGCGCGATTATCTTCCCCGCTGCCACCGAGGCTCTCGACAAGCTCGTCAACAACCCGCCGGAGATCGCGGACGACCCCGTCTTCAAGGCTGCCTACGAGGAAGCCGCTAAGGCTGCCAAGGACGCAGAGGCCTACACCGACGTCTTCTACGCCACCGGCGCCGTGAAGGATGCTCTCATCGAGAATGTCAACAAAGCTATCCGCGGCGAGGTTGATCCCAAGACCGCCCTTAAGACCGCACAGGATCAGATGAACGAGAAGCTCAAGGCTCTCGGAGACTGATTGAATGCTCGGGGGCCGAGGCCAGGCCTCGGCCCCCGAGGCATCCCTCGCCCAGCGCAGGGCCGCCGGCTCACGGTCACGCGCCATTCTCACAAAGGATTTTGGTATGCCGACACGTAAGAGCGCACCGAATCGCTCCCTTAATGGCGCCGCCCGATTCCGCCCCGCCTGGGTTCCCTGGCTGTGGGTCACCCTGCCGGTCCTCGCCATCATTTCGTTCTACATCTACCCTTTTATCACCACCGTCTACGTGTCGTTCACGAAGACAAAGCCCCTGGGGCGTATCGGACGCTTCGTCGGCATCGATAACTACAGCGCGATCCTCGCAGACGCCGAGTTCTGGGAGGCCCTGAGGAATTCGCTCATCTATGCTCTGTGCGTCGTCCCGCTCATGGTGCTGTTGCCCCTCCTGTTGGCTCTCCTGGTCAAGTCGCACGTCCCCGGCATCGGCTTCTTCCGCGCCCTCTACTACCTGCCGGCCATCTCCTCGCTGGTCGTCATCTCGCTGGCGTGGCGCTACCTCCTCGATCAGCGGGGCCCCGTCAACAATCTGCTGACCTCGTGGGGGATGGATGCTGTCCCCTTCCTGTCGAATCAGTGGCTCATTCTGTTCTGCGCCATGCTCATCACGTTGTGGCAGGGGTTGCCCTACTACATGATTCTGTACTTGTCGGCGTTGGCGAACGTGGACAAGTCCCTGTATGAGGCTGCCGAGCTGGACGGCGCGGGCCCCATTCGACGCTTCATGACCGTGACCGTCCCCGGCGTCAAAGTCATGATGTTCCTCGTCGCCACCCTCACCACGATCGGCTGCCTGAAGATTTTCACCGAGGTCTACCTGCTGGGAGGGTCGGCCTCGCCCACCAAGACGCTGACGATGTACATCCGTGATCGGATCGTCGACCCAACATTCGGGTCGCTCGGTCAAGGCGATGCGGCGTCGGTGTGTCTGTTCCTCATCACCTTCGGCTTCATCATTGCCTCCCAGAGCCTGCAGAGGAAGGCTGAAGACTCATGACCACCGCATCTCACACCACTGCCGCCTCCGTTGGGGAGCGCTTCGCCCAGTGGCGCAAGAGGCGCCGCTTGGAGCGTCAGGGGCGCAACGTCGCCTCGCGTCAGATGCGCGGCGGGGCTCTGTTTGCTCGCTACGTTGTCCTGGTTGTCGTCGCCATTGTCTTGGTCGGCCCCCTTGTCCTGCCTCTGATGGCAGCCTTCAAGGCTCCCGGCGAGTCGGTCTTTGGTCAGGGTGCGACGATCCTGCCGCAGCAGTGGTCGCTGGAGTCCTTCTCCGTTCTCTTCGAGCGCACCAACATCCTGGGGGCGATCAGGAACTCCGCGATTATCGCGGCCCTGACCGTGGCCTCGAACGTGTTCCTGTCGTGCGTCGGCGGCTACATGCTGTCGCGGCGTGGCTGGACCGGGCGCAACATCATGTACTTCGTGGTGCTTTCCGCTATGATCTTCCCCTTCGAGTCGATCATGCTCTCGCTGTTCAAGATGATGGTGCACCTGGACCTGTACAATACGCTGCCCGGCGTCTGGATGGTCGCCATGATCGGCCCCTTCCAGATTCTCATGATGCGCGCCGCTTTCATGGGTATCCCCGACGAGATCGAGGACGCCGCCCTCATCGATGGGGCGGGGGAGCTGCGCCGCTTCTGGTCGATCTTCCTGCCCCAGGTGCGAGGCACCCTGACGGTTGTCGGGTTGACGTCCTTCATCGGTGCATGGTCTGACTTTATTTTCCCGCTGCTCATGCTGCCCGATCCTGACAAGCAGACGCTGATGCTGACGCTGACGGCGATCCAAAACTCGCCTCAGGGTGTCACCTACCAGCTGGTCTTGGCGGGTGCAGTCGTGGCGATGGTTCCTGTCGTCCTGGTCTTCGCCTTCAGTCAGAAGTTCTTCTTCCGTGGCATCGAAGACGGCGGTTTGAAGTTCTAATTTCACCCCTCGCGGATGCGCAAGCATCCGCGAGGGTCTTTTTCTATCCACAAAGGAGGTTCTGCGACAAAAAGCTAACACGTGTTAGGTATTGTGGGATCACGCTTGTCAAGCGACGGATCCCCGCCATTAACCCCATACTGACGAAGGAGTTACACTCATGGGGAAAAGACCCATTATCGGCGCGTTTGGAGCCCCGATTCTTGCGGCCACGATGCTCGGGCTTGTGCCCGCCGCGGCCATCGCAGCACCCGATGCCCCCTACCACCCGACTGTCCTGTGGGCGACCTCCGAAGAGAAGGTCGGCGAAGGAGCCCCCAACGGCACCATCGCCGCACTCGTCGATGACGACACCGCCCGCTCCGACGCAACCAAGACGTTCTGGACCACCAAGTGGAAGGGAGGCCTCGACCCCTACCCCCACGCGCTGGCGGTCCAGAACCCCACGCCTGGCACCCAGGTCTGCGGCCTGGGCCTGACCCCGCGCCCCACCTATGATTCCACCCTCGGAAACGACCAGTTCCCCGGCGAATACCGCGTCTTTGCCTTCGATGAAGATCCCGGCAACCCAGCGTCCGAGGCCTCCTTCGAGGACTGGAAGACCAAGGTCGCCGCAGGCACGTGGGACGGCGGCACCGAAGTCGCCCACGGCTCCGACCTCCAGTTCGGCAACAAGGAACAGTACGTCACCTTCCCGGCGACAACGAAGCGCGTCATCGCCCTGGCGGGCCTGCGCTCCCTCGCTCCGGGCAAATCCGACATGGCACTGTCCGACATCAAGCTCCTTCCCTGCGACGCTGACGGCAACGCCATCACCTCCTACGGCAGCGACGCGGGCGGCGGACACAACGACGCAACCCGTCCCGTCGTTCCCCACCCCGATGCCCCCGAGCAGGGATCGGGCGCGTCCGACCTCGTCGTTGACTTCGTCATCGACCAGCTGCCCTACGGCGATCCCGGCAAACCCGTGGACTTCGCTCCCGCCACCCACACCTACACGGCCACCGGCTACTACCACGCCAAGGCCGTCTCGGCCCGCATCCGCACCGTCGAGGGAGCGACCGTCACCATCAACGACGCGACTCCCGACGCCGATGGGCGCGTGGCGAACCTCGACCTCGAAACCGGTCTCAACGTCATCACCGCTCACGTCACCAAGGACGGCAAGGAAGCCACCTACGTCGTCAACATCTCCAAGGTGGAGACGGACTTCCGCGGAAACGTGCTGATCCCGGCCACGGCCTCGGCGAATGGCGGAAGCGACGCCGACAACGCGGCGCTGACCGACCTGGATCCCACAACGACGTGGACCTCGGATCCGCTCGTGCGAGCCAACGAGTGGTCGAGCAGCGTCACCGGCATCGAGTTGCACCTGGGCGAAGCCCGCTACGTCCACCGCGTCAACGGCTGGGGCACGCCGACGCTGCCCGCCGGCGTGCAGGGGTGGCACGGCGGTAACTCCGTGGCCATCGCCGTGCAGGAAACCGAGGGCGGACCCTGGAAGACGATCGTTACCCACGCCTCGCTCACGCGCGACGCGCGCGGCCTGTGGTACTGGGACTTCAACGCCTACCACCTCGCCACGAACATCCGCATCTGGATGAACGACGAGACCGAACCCCAGACTCCCCAGAACATCGCCACCGCCGTGACCTTCAACGACCTCGAGGTGTGGGGCCTGCCCGCCGGCAAGACCCCCGTCGCCCCGGCGGTCGACAACTCCATGTACGAGCGCTACTCCGGCTTCGACCCGGGCGAGGGCAAGTGGGGCGTCAACCGCGCCCAGGCTCTCGCGCTGCAGTACGGCGTCATGATGCCCGCGTGGGTCCCCTCCGAGGGCTACGGCCGCGGCGGCTTCGACGCCAACGAGCGCGACCTCACGGGCGGCGCATTCCCGATGTTCTACGACCTGCCCATGTTCAACACCGCCATGATGGAGTCCCTGGGCAAGGGGGCGCCGTGGGCACTGGCCAAGGCGCCCTACGGCAAGAACAGCATGTGCAACGCGGGCGAACCCCGCGACTTTATGAACGAGTACATGAAGCCCTACGCCTCCACGCTCGTCGACATCCAGTACGGCGATGAGGGCGGCTTCAACCGCGTCGAGTCGGAGTGCTTTAAGAACTGGTTCGCCTGGTCCAAGCAGAACATCCCCGGCGCCGTCGTCCACGCCAACTCCTGGGACGACCCCTCCTGGTACCGCGACGCCAACCTGAGCTACTACGTCGAGAACGCCCAGCCCGACCTGCTCAGCTGGGACAAGTACTACTGGGGCGCCAACGGCGGCCCGGCCCCGAGCCGGGTCGTCATGGACCTGCTGGGCACCAACACCTGGAAGAAGCAGCGCGAATACGGCCTCAAGGGCCTTACCGGTGACGGCTCCAGCCCGATCCTGTACGGCCAGTACCTGGACTACAACTGGGACGCCAACGTCTCGGCCTCCGAAAAGTCGATCGTTCCCTCCCTGGGCCTGGCGACCGGCCAGAAGTGGTTCGGCCTGTTCCGCATGGAGTACAACGGCTACGACCGCTCCTCGATCATCGACCACGACGGTGCTCCGACGCGTTCGTTCTACGAGTTCTCCAACATCTTCGGCAACGTCTCCTACATCGGTAACTACACGAAGGCCATGAACTCCACGTTCGTCGCCTACAAGCCCGGCCAGTACGCGGCCCGCGCTGATACTCCGACGCTGAGCGGCTACACCTACGGCAACTTCGCCTCCGGTGACGAGGCCGTGGCCGCCAACGCTGCCGTCGGCCTGGTCGACCTGTCGGTGACCAACGTCGGCTCCGTCAACGGCGGACTGCCCGGCGACGTCGTCGTCGGCTACTTCGAGCAGCTCAAGGGCCTCGAGGGCGCCAAGTCCGCCGAGATCTTCGGCGACTCCACGACGGCTCCCGTGGGCTTCATGGTCGTCAACGCCCTGACCGGCCAGACTCGCTACCCGTCCTACCTCCTCGACCCGCGCACCGACAACGGCTCGCTGGCCGAGACCGCCCAGGACATCACCCTGACCGTCAAGAAGCCGAGCGCGGGCGCGCACCTGATGCTCGTCAACCCCGCGGACAAAACGACGCAGGAAGTCGAGCTTGGCGAGGGCGAGACTTCGCAGGTCGTGCTGACGGCCGTCGGCGGCGGCGACTCGCGCTTCCTGTACTGGGTGACGGTCGACAATCCGATGCCAGAGCCCGAGCCCACCCCGGACCCGGCCCCCTCCGTGGACCCGACCCCCACCCCGGACCCGGCCCCGTCCGTGGATCCCACCCCGGCACCTCAGCCGACCCCGGATCCCGCGCCCCAGCCTCGCACCGGTCAGTGGAAGTCCGGATACTTCGGCTGGTGGTACGCCTACTCTGACGGCACCTACGCCGCCAACGAGACCCTCGTGATTGATGGGCTGACCTACCGCTTCGACGCGAGCGGCTACCTGAAGATGGGCTGGGTCTACGAGGAAGGACACTGGTTCTTCCACGGCGCGTCGGGCGCCCAGCAGATCGGCTGGGTCAAGGACCGCGGCACCTGGTACTACTGTGACCCCGCGACGGGCGCGATGGCAACCGGGTGGACCATGATCGGTGGACAGTGGTACCTGCTGTCCGAAAACGGCACCGTGCGCACCGGCTGGGTGAGCGACGGTGGCGCCTGGTACTACCTGACGCCATCCGGAGCGATGGCCATCGGCTGGCAGCACCTGGGCGGCGCCTGGTATCACTTCGGCGCGAACGGCATGATGCACACCGGCTGGATCCAGGACGGACCCACGTGGTTCTACCTGCGCGCCAACGGCTCCATGGCCACCGGCTGGGAGAGGATCGACGGAACCTGGTATCAGTTCGCGCCCTCGGGCGCCTGGATCGGGTAACCGACTCTGCGCGTGATCGACGAGGCCGTGGCCGGGTTTCCCGGCTGCGGCCTCGTTCGATGGGGGTCAGTCTTTGCGGATCGCCAGCGACTCGACGCGGTGGTTGGCACCCTTGGTGAAAATGAGGGTCGCGCGCTCGCGGGTCGGCTGGATGTTTTCGCGCAGGTTCGGCAGGTTGATCGCGTTCCACACCATGTGCGCGGTGGAGACGGCCTCGGCGTCGGTCAGCGAGGCGTAGGTCTTGAAGAAGGAGTCCTCGCGCGTAAACGCGGTCGCCCGCAGCTTGAGGAATCGCTCGACGTACCACTGTTCGATGTTTTTCTCGTCGGCGTCGACGTAGATGGAGAAGTCAAAGTAGTCCGACACGGCGACGGAAATGGAGCCGGGCGCAAAGCGCGGGGGCTGGAGCACGTTGAGACCCTCGACGATGAGGATGTCCGGGCGGTCCACGTCAATGTAGGCGCCCGGCACGATGTCGTAGGTGACGTGGGAGTAGACGGGGGCCTTCGCGTGGGGATTTCCGGCCTTGACGGCTGCGAGGAAGGAAATGAGGGCCGTGCGGTCGTAGGACTCGGGGAATCCCTTGCGGGCGATGAGGGAGCGCTCCTGGAGGATACGGTTGGGATAGAGGAAGCCGTCCGTGGTCACGAGGTCCACGCGGGGCGTCGAGTCCCAGCGTGAGAGCAGTAGCTGGAGGAGGCGCGCGACGGTGGATTTGCCGACGGCGACCGACCCGGCGACGCCGATGACGAAGGGGGTGGAGTGGGCGTCGGATTCGCCTAGGAAGGCGTGGCGCTCAGCGGAGATGCGCCTGCGCCCGTCGATGTAGAGCTGGAGGAGGGCCGACAGGGGCCGGTAAATCGTGTCGACCTCGGTCATGTCGATGGGGTCACCCAGCGACGCGATCTGGTCGATGTCCTCCTGCGTGAGCGGCAGGGGAGTGCGGTCGGTCAGGGCATCCCACTCGTGGCGGTCGAAGCGCGCGTAGGGGCTGGGGTTGGCCCGCCATCCCACGTTCGGGGCCGCTGTTGACGAGGCCGTGGCTGGGGTGGGAGAGGAAGCGTCAGTGGTGCTCACGGGCTCATTCTCCCTCACATGGGTGCCTGTGCGCGCCCCGTGTTCACCTGACGTACGCCACGTGAAGCGACACACGTTGGGTGCCGCGGGAGGGGGTGGTGTGCTGAAATTAGTTCCATGTGTGGAATTGTTGGACATATTGGATGCAAGGCTTCCCAGCGTAGTCGCGAGGTGGTCCTCGGCGGCCTGGCGCGCCTGGAGTACCGCGGCTACGACTCGGCGGGTATCGCCCTGGCCTCGGACAGCGGCCTGTACGTGGGCCGTGCGGTCGGCAAGCTCGTGAACCTCGTGGAAGAAGTCGACGCGGACAGCCCCGCCGACGCCTACGCCGGCATCGGGCACACCCGGTGGGCGACCCACGGACGCCCCACGGTGGCGAACGCTCACCCTCACACGAGCCCGGACGGCCGCTTCTCCCTCGTGCACAACGGCATTATCGAAAACGCGGACACCCTGCGTGCCGCCCTCGTCGCCGACGGCGAGACCTTCGCCTCCGAGACGGACACCGAGGTGGTCGTCCACCTGCTGGCGCGCGCCTACGACCAGGCCACCCCGGCCTCGTACACGGGAGCGGTTGCCGGACTGACCGGCGCCGACGAGGAGGTGGCGCGCCGACTGGTTGTCGCCATGCGCGCCGTCACCGCCCAGCTCCACGGCACCTTCACCCTGCTGGTGCTGAGCACCCAGTCCCCGAACGTTATCGTCGCGGCGCGCCGCTCCTCCCCGCTGGTCATCGGCCTGGGGGACGGGGAGAACTTCCTGGGCTCCGACGTCCTGGCCTTCGTCGAGCACACGAACCGCGCCGTCGAGGTCGATCAGGACGAGGTCGTGGTCCTCTCCGCGACCGGCGTGACCGTCATCGACCCCAGCGGCAACCCCGTCGAGCGCGAGGCGTACGAGGTTGACTTCTCCGCCGACCGTGCCACCAAGAACGGCTGGCCGACCTTCATGGAGAAGGAGATTCACGAGCAGCCCGACGCCGTGGGCGCTACCCTGGCCGACCGCATCGACTCCCGCGGCCGCTTGGCGCTGGACGAGGTGCGCATCCCCGAGCACGTCATGCGCTCGGTCGACAAGGTCATCATGATCGGCTGCGGCACCGCCTCCTACGCCGGCCAGGTCGCCCGCTACGCGATCGAGCACTGGTGCCGCATCCCCGTTGAGGTCGAGCTCTCCAGCGAGTTCCGCTACCGCGACCCCGTCGTGGGCGAAAAGACGCTGGTCGTCGCCATCTCCCAAAGCGGGGAGACCATGGACACGATCCAGGCGATCCGCCACGCCCGCGAGCAGGGCGCGAAGGTCGTCGCTATCGTGAACACGCCCGGATCGACCATTTCGCGCGAGTCCGACGCCGTGATCCTCACGCACGCGGGCCCCGAGATCGCGGTCGCCTCGACCAAGGCGTTTACCGCGCAGGTTACCGCCTGCTACATCCTGGGCCTGTACCTGGCGCAGGTGCGCGGCAACAAGTACGCCGACGAGATCGCCGACTACATGGAGAAGCTCGCGCGCGTCCCCGAGGCCATCGCCCGCGTCCTCGAGAACGGTGAGACGGTCCGCCAGTTCGCCCGCACGATGCAGGATGCGACCTCGGTCATCTACCTGGGGCGTCACGTCGGGTTCCCGGTCGCCCTCGAGGGGGCGCTCAAGCTCAAGGAAATCTGCTACATCCACGCCGAGGGCTTCGCCGCCGGCGAGCTCAAGCACGGCCCCATCGCGCTCGTGGACGAGGGCCAGCCGGTCATCGTCATCGTGCCCACCCCGCGCCGCCCCGAGCTGCACGGCAAGGTCCTGGCCAACATCGCCGAGGTCCGCGCCCGCGGCGCCCGCACGATCATCATCGCCGAGGAAGGGGACTCCTCCGTCGACGAGTTCGCCGAGGTCGTCTTCCGCGTGCCCGCCGTGCCGACCCTGTACGCGCCGCTCCTGACCGTCGTGCCGCTGCAGATCTTCGCCTGCGAACTTGCCTCCGTCAAGGGGCTGGACGTCGACCAGCCGCGCAACCTCGCCAAGTCCGTGACGGTGGAGTGATCCGCCGGCGCGGGGTGGGCGCCCCGTGAACGTTCCCGGGCCTCGTTCCTCGCGTGGGGGCGAGGCCCGGGTCGCATTGTGTGGACCGGTGTCAGCTTCCGCATGCTCGGGGGTGACTGTGAGTTCCCCTTGCGTGTTGTACGCGGCAAGCCGTCGACGGCATGTGCGCTCAACAATCAATGCCACCCGGCTACCATGGAGGTCATGAGCGTCGCAGATGATTCCTCCAGGTCGAATGCGTGTCTCGGCCTGCCTACGGACTTCTATTGGTATGGCGGCGGCAATGGCACCGCTCAACAGCACATCAGCCTAGCTGTGAATGCTCTCATGGCGGCCATCAAGAAACCGGCGAACCGTCGCTGGAATCCCTACCAAGAGACGATGATCCGCGCGAATTTTAGAAAGCGTCTCGAAAACGCAGCCGAAGGAAAGCTTAGACCACCGGGAGAGCTGAAATCTTTACGCGGGGGTGCCACTCTCTTTGAGATTCGGTGGCGGGACATCAATGTTCGCGAAGTTAATCCCTTAGGGAATGATTCCTATGTTCAGGTTGAGATTCGCCTCATCCATGCTCAGCCATACGATCAGCTTGGCCTTTGCATACTGGGCCTTCACGCTCATGAGAAGGTGATTATCGAGGGCGACCCGGCTGCGACCAAGGCCGCGCAGGATGCTGAGATCGACACAGCCGAGCATCTCCTCATCTCTGGATATCGCACATGCTGGGGTGTCGAGCAGCGCACAGAACATGACTGAAGCTTGCATAACACCATCTCACACTTATATAGTTTAATCTATGACTTCAGTGAGTGATGTGAGCCTTGAGCGCCGCGCAGATCTGCTGGTCGATGCGAGGGATCGTCTTCTCGAGGATTTGGTAAGCCTTCGCAGGGAGCATAAGCTCAGCCAGCAGACGGTCGCCGAGCGCATGGGTGTCAGTCAGCCGACGGTCGCTGCGTTTGAACGCTATGACGCTAACCCGACCGTGTCATCCATCATCCGATACGCGATGGCCGTCGACGCACTCCTCGACATTAAGGTTGTCGATGACTGTGGTGAGGGTGTGCCCGCTACGTGGCAGATGACCGGAGCCGCCAAGGCGACTGTCCGTGTTCCGGCGACACCGCGTCAGGCACAGACGATCAGCATTACGCAGGAGCTAGCTCATGTCTGAGACCCCCCTCTTGACGAGCATCGACGAGATGCTTGAGACTGCACAACTCCAGCTTGCAGACATTCGCTTTGACCACATGTCGATTGATCTTGTGGAAAATGCTCCCCAGGCGGGTTCCGATCTCGAAGGCAGTGAGTCGACGCCGATCGAGATCAACTGTATGCTCGGCACTCGCCACGAAGGCAGACGTTTCGGAACACGATTTGAGTTCCAGTTTAAGGCTACGCAGTGGCAGGCCGTTATCGCGGTCATTACCTACTACGAGGGTTGCCAGGAGTTTGCTCTCGCTCCTGAAGTCCCTGCAGACTTTGCATCGAGAGTCGCGCTCATGGCGGCGTTTCCTTATGTTCGTGAAGCCCTCAGTGATCTGACCACGCGGGTTACCGGCACGGCGGTTGTTCTGCCTCTCCTTCGCCCTGGTCAAATCGTATTCACTCTCAACGAGTAGTCCAGGTGTTTCTCGCGCAAGGGCTGTGTGCGTCTTCCGATCTTGTTCGTTCGATAGGGCGGCACCAGGCTGCGGCTTCGTGAGCGCTAACGGGCCTCGTTCCTCATCCAGGGACGAGGCCCGGGTCGCATTGTGTGGACCGGTGTCAGATTCCGGAACCTGGGCGTGCGCTGCGTCATGGACGGGGTCTGGTCTGGTGAAAGGCTTCACGACGTACATGTGAAACAGGAGCCAAAACGGCGACGGAGTTTGCGGGGGTGGGGGAGGGGGAGACTAGCGTGGAAGAGGTGGCGGCGCTCCTACCGCACCCACCAACGTACATCACCCCGGCCTCGTCAATCGGGGCTGCGACCACCCCAGGAGGTGCGCACATGACCCTGTCCACGATCCTTATCGGCGTCTTGCCCTCTGTCTTCTTTGGCGTCGCCACGACGCTGATGGGCAAGACCGGCGGCTCAGACCGCCAGCGAGTCATGGGCGCCGTCCTCGGCGGCCTGCTCATGGCCGCCGTCGCCACCCCCTTCCTGCATCCCGCGTGGACGCCGCTGAACCTGGGAGTCTCCTTCCTGACCGGCCTGCTCCTGGGCGTCGGCGTGTGCGACCAGCTGCGCTCCTACTCGGTCCTGGGTATGAGCCGCACGATGCCGCTGTCGACCGGCGGCCAGCTGGTCCTCATGTCCCTGGCGGGCATCGCGATCTTCGGCGAGTGGCTCCACGGCGGGGCGCTTCCCTACGGCATCGCCGCGATCATCGTCCTCATCGTCGGCATCTGGTTCCTGTCGCGCTCCGAGTCGGGCTCTGACGCGGCGTCCCTCGACTGGAAGCGTGGCGCTTTCCTGCTGACGACCTCCACGCTGGGCCTCGTGGCCTTCCCGCTCATCATCAAGTGGTTCGGCATCGCCCCCGCCGAGTTCCTCCTGCCCCAGGCGATCGGCTACACCGCCTACTGCGGTGCTTTCTTCGCGATCCAGGGGCGCGGCGGCGTCGACCCCGAGGATTCGCTGCGCCACCGTCGCATGGTTCCCTCCATCTTCAACGGCGTCCTGTGGGGCACCGCGATCCTGCTGCTCCAGCTCAACTCCAACAACCTGGGCGCGGGCACCGGCTTCACGCTTTCCCAGCTGGGAATCCTGATCTCCACCCCGCTGGGTATCCTGTGGCTCCACGAGACCCGCACGCGCAAGGAGCTGTGCTGGACCATCATCGGCGTCGCCCTGGTCATCGTGGGCGCTGTCCTGGCGGGCGTCGCCAAGACACTCGACGTGGCCTGACGGGCCTCCACCTGAGCGAGGCAGGCGCGCGGCACCGGGATTCCCGGCCGCGCGCCCGTTCATCGTTGTCACCGCAGCCTGTTGTGGTTTGGTGACGTCGGCCTTGTGCAGGAATGCGGGAGCCTGACAGAACAGTTATCAGAATGTGTCTCCGCCGCGTTCGGCAAGAATGCGTTCAATGTCTGCATCCGGGAGGGGCTTACCCGTTGCGTCCAGTAGGCCGTGACGCTTCAAGTACTGATAATACGGATCAGCAAAACGAGGCAATGGCAGGGGTAGCAGGTACACCACGCCAATAACGAGGGCGAGCAGACCAGCAGCCCCGAACGAGTACCAGAGGAATGTGGGAGCTCCGATCTTCTGTAGGAGCATCCCAAATCCGGCACCGAGGAACATGAGGCCGACGCAGGGGCGCAGTATTGCTTGAGCGTTGCGCGTGGGGGACCGTGCCGCGGACATCCTCCGCCACGATCTGGCAAGCGGCGAGTCCGTGTATGTCTCGAACCACCACGCATGAATCAACAGGCAGCCAAAAATGATGCCGCCAAATCCGGTCCACATGCGTCAACCTACTTTCCGTTGAGCCACTCGGCGAGGGGTGGCATTGATGGTGTTATTAAAACAATCCGCTGGTACTCCGGCTACCTTGCTTGATACGATTCCGCCGGCGACGCCTCGGACGACAATACCGTTGTGTCCTTCCTCCGGGTCGATCCCGGCTCCCACCTGAGCGAGGCGGGCGCGCGGCACCGGGATTCCCGGCCGCGCGCCCGTTTGTCGTTGTCACGGCGGCCTGTTGTGGTTTGGTAACGTCGGCCTTGTGCAGGAAGCCTGACAGAACAGTTATTCGAATGTGTCTCCGCCGCGTTCGGCAAGAATGCGTTCAATGTCTGCATCCGGGAGGGGCTTACCCGTTGCGTCCAGCAGGCCGTGACGCTTCAAGTACTGATAATGCGGATCAGCAAAACGAGGTAGAGGAAACGGCAACAAATACACGACACCGACCACAAGCGCTAACAAAGCGATGAAGAGCAGAACCCTCACAATAAAGACAGGGGCCCCAATTGGTTCGAGAAGAAGAGCGATTCCTCCGAAGAAGAACATGAGGCCGACGCAGGGGCGCAGCATCGCCTGGGCGTTGCGCGTGGGGGACAGTGTCGCAGACATCCTCCGCCACGATCTGGCAAGCGGCGAGTCCGTGTATGTTTCGAACCACCACGCATGAATAAGGAGACAACCAAACACCACGCAGCCGATTCCGCTCCACATGCGTCAACCTACTTCCCGTTGTGCCACTCGGCGAGGGGTGGCATTGATGCTGTTATTTGTCGTGTCTGTATGAGCCCCTCTGACGGGCCCGCGCGATCGTTTCGCGCACCCGCCGACTGGGCGCAGTGTTCTCGGCTTCCTCCTCGCGTGGATCAGGACGACCCTCACGCGCGGTTTGACGGCGCACGCGTTTGAGTGTGACCCACCGGCCCACCGCCGATTCGCCCAGCCCTCAATCACGGATCGCTAACGTGATCGTAGACCCTGTATCCAACACAAGACTCGCCACATCACGACGATACTCCGGTGTCAAACGACGACGAGTTGCCATAACAGGTGCCTCACTGGCCGCAGGAACTCGCGCCCGCTTCACGAAGTGTCAACAACACAAGCCTAACCCCATGGGGTGACCTCACATCGCGCTGTTGTCAGGATAGCGGCCTGCTTTGATGATTTTTCCGGCGTTATACGTCTCATTATCTCGGAAGTTTTTGTCGGCGGTCGTCAGGGCGTCACCTGTGTTCTTCACTGTTTCCGCCATCTTTGAGATTGCCTGTTTCAGGCCCTGCATTTTCTCGTTGAGCGTCGCCTGGGCCTCGCTTCCCGTTGCAGGGGAACTGAGAGAGACACCGCTGAGGGCAGCTGACGCATAGGCGGCATCTTTCGCTGCACGTCGTACTTCGGCGTGATTCCACATGATGTTGCTCATTTGTGTGTCTCCTGGTTGGGGGTGAAGAGTTGGGCGAGTTGGCCCCATAGGACGGTTTGAAGGATGGGCTCCATGGTGGCTTCCTCGTCGGAGGATTCGCCTCCTCGTGGTGGGGTGACCAGGTAGGAGCCTGCGGGGGTGGACAGGACGCTGAGGGCAGCCCAGGGGATTAGGCCGTCGGGGGTGATGTTGTCGCGTGTCCACGTGGTGTACTCCCAGTCGCCGTTGATCAAGGCGTGGGAGAAGAGCGAATCGGCCGGGCCGAAGGTGGTCAGGTGCTCCAAGATGGCTTGTGCGGTGTCCAGGTTGTCATCGGCGATGGCGCCAATGAACTCTGTGGGCAGGTAGGGTGGCCCGTCGAAGGTCTCGGGGCGGGGGCCGAGCGGGGAGTTCGCGGCGACGACGTGGGGGATTTCCTCGGTGTCGATGCGGTAGACGTGGATCTTTTCCCCTTGCGCGCGTGCGACCGTGGCGTATGGGCGGCCCAGCCAGATCCGCAGGCTGCGACGGGTCGGCTGGACGGGTGTCAGAGACAGCATCGTCATGACAGCACTGGCCTGGTTCAGGGATTCCCACAGGGCCAGAGCCGTCTCGCTGAACCCGTTCTCGTCGACCGCTGGCGTCGTACTCAGACCCAGGTCGCGGGCGGTGTCGAGCTGCTCAGCCCGGGGGATGTGGCGCGAGGCCAGGGACAGGAATGACATAGCCTGCTCGATCGACAGGCTCAGGGCGGGGCGGAAAGAGTCGTTGGGGCTCATAGGGCGACCTCGATGGTGGGGATGATTTGGACGATGTCGTCGGCGACGAAGGGGAACTGGTCGGTCGTTGACGTGGCCGTCGCCGTGATGAGGAAGCGCTGGCCGCCCTGGGCGCGGTGGACCCACGCCCACTGGCACATCGTAATGGGTACCGTGCCCTCAATGTAGATACCGGTGCGTAGGAAAGCGCCGCTCGGGGTGGCGGGCCACACCATGTCCTCCAGCATGATGAAACCGCCGATAGTGTCACGGATCAGGCGCGCCGAGTCAGCCAGGACCACCGCGTCGTCCTGATCGTCAGGGATAGAGGAAGCCACGGTCATGATCGTGGCCGCGAAGCTGTGCGTGGTGTCGACAGGGCCAGCCACACCGCCCAGCACGCGCGTGCCCTCCTGGGAGTCAGTCGGGGCGATAGCCGCGAAGACCTCCTCCGGCAACGGAGACCACCGATCGGGAGCCTGGTAAGAAAAAGTCATGAGAATGGGTGTCCTTCACGTTGAGCGAGAATGCGATTAATGACGTCGTCGGGCAGCGGGCGTCCCGTCGCGTCCAGCAGGCCGTGACGCTTCAAGTACTGGTAGCGCGCATCGGCGAAACGAGGCAACGGCAGGGGCAACAGGTACACCACGCCAATCATGACGGAGAGTAAAGTAAGGAACGCGAACAGGGTAAGGAGCGGTGTCGGTCCGCCGACCTCTTCGAGGACCACACCTACCCCTCCGAAGACAAGCATAAGTCCGGTGCAGGGACGCAGCATCGCCTGTGCGTTGCGCGTGGGGGACCATGCCGCGGACATCCTCCGCCACGACCTGGCAAGCGGTGAATCAGTGTACGTCTCCAGCCACCACGCATGGACAATGAGCGCGCCGAGAACCATTCCCGCGACAGAAAACCACATGCGGTCCCCTAACTGTTCCACCATTTGGTGAAAGGCTTCGTGAGGTTTCTATTGGTCCAATCGCCGAAGGATTGGCCTAGCTTGCTTCCAGCGAACCCACCGATCAAACCGCCGGCGAAGCCTCCCACGACCGCCCCGACGGGGCCGCCAACGCATGCTCCGAGAGCGGCGCCCCCCTCCGCGCCGAACTTTGCTCCCACAAGCGCCCCTCCGGCAGATGACACGCCTTTCACTCCGGCGCGCGTGATCTTCTCGCCCTCGCCCATCTTCGGGTAATTGATGCTGTCGGATTGGTATGAGTCGTAGGCTGTCAAGCCGGCGTCGGCAACGGCAGCCGCAGGTCCCAGAACCTTGCCAGCTTTCCCCGCTGCGCCGGCGATCTTTTCGGCAAATCGGGATGTGTTACCGGCGACATGTTTGCCGTACATTGTGTAGTGAGGCAGATCTCCCTTAGCGGTGAACCGCTTCCATGGGGAGAGCTTGGCGAAGTTTTTTGGGGCTTTGTACTTAGCGCGGTGCCACCAACTGCGCGCGCCGTGCGCGGCTTTTCCCCCAACTTCTGTCCACGCGCTTAAGGGGCCGATGCTCGTCAAGAGGCGGTCGTCGGAGCTGGGGATCAAGCTTGACTTGGTGTAATCTACTCCTTCATTGAATAATTGCACCAACTCGTTAGTATTCACCTTGCCAAGGGCGTCAGCGAACTCTTTCTCAGCCAGCTTGTAGAGATTCTCAATTGTCTGAACTTTGGCTTCCAGGCTCTCATAGTATGGGGCGCATGGATCAGACTCGTCGTAGGCTACATGCAGAGTGCAACTCCGATAGTCGCCGCTGACCGTAACCCTATTCATGCTTGCCTCGCTCATGAGCCCCTCGTAGCGCGAGCGGACGACGTCCATCGCCGACGCGTAGGTACTCAGTGCTGTGCGGAGGAGCTTCGCTTGCTTATCGACCTCCACGCCGGATTGAGCTGACGCCAGGAGATCACTTGCCGCGCTGGTAGCTGTGTCTCCCGTCTGATGCATCATGAGATGCAGGGCGTCCCGGATGTCGCCGTCGGCGCTCTCGAGCGCGCTCTCCAGGCTCTGGAACTGTGCGTCCGCCGCCTGCGTGGCATTGATGTTAGCGGTGAACTTCCATGTCAGAGTGATGGACTTGTGCCCGAGCTCTGCGCCGGCGGAACCGGATGCTGCCCCGGCATCGGACGTTGCGGTCACGTTGTTCATGATTCCCCTTGCGAGTTTGACAAGTCAACCCTTAACGATCGGTAGTCTACTCCCCGTGGGTGCTCTGTGTGAAGACCGCGTCCATCTGGTAGAAGGCGAATTCTCCCCCGAAATCCCCTCATCACGGCCTGCGTTGCCTAGGTTTCAGTTGCGATGCGCCTCCTGAGCTCGGCGAAATTCCGCTAGCCGATGACGATATGTCAAGCGGTAGAACGTCTCGACAGGCGCGCAGCGTAGCAACTGGTCAGGTGAGGGGCAATTGACCGTTTGCTGATCCTGGACGGCCGCGCCCAGCGGAAAGCTCATGCGGAGGCGTGCGAAAGCATGTGACAATGGAGATATGTTGACATTTGACGGCCCTGTCCTGACGTTCCAGCAGGCGCGCTCAATCGAAGAGCGCTTTGTCCGCGAGGCTGCGGAGATCGATGACCCGGACCTGTACATGCGCCAGGTCGGCGACGCGGTCGCGCAGCGCGTTGCCCGCCTCGTCGGTGACACGCCCCCTCTGTTCGCCGGACCTCACGAACCCGCCGTCCCCGGCCCGCGGGCGGACGTCGTCGCCTTCGTCGGAGGGGGCGACAACGGAGGCGATGCCCTGTACGCATGCGCGACCCTCGCTGACATGGGCATCAACGTGGCGGCGATCCTGCTCAAACGAAAGCGCCACTCCCGTGCACTGCGCGCCGCTAAGACAGCCGGTGTCACCATCGTGGACCTCAAAGGGGGATCGATCACCAAAGTTTTTGATTCCCCCCAGCTCGCCCTGGTGGCGTTCGCGAAAGTGTGGATCGACGGCATCGTTGGCATCGGTGGCAAGGGGACCCTCAAGGGGAACCTCGCCGAGGCCGTTGACCAACTCAACGACTTCTCGTTCCTCACCCACCCTGCAGTTGTCTCGATTGACGTGCCCTCGGGCCTGACCGACGACGAGGGGAGCGTGAAGGGTGCCGTCATGCGTGCCACGCACACGATGGCCGTGGGCAGCTTCAAGCGCGCCCAGATCCTGGCGCCCGCCGCGCAGTATTGTGGTGCCTTGGAACTCATCGAAATGGAGTGGACCGGACTCGTTGGCCTGACGCCCGCTGACACGGAGGAAACGAGCGGCGAGGTCCCGGTGTACTTCTACGACGGAACCGGCAGTAGTCGATTCGTTCAAGCCCCGGCCTTTGACGACGACAAGTACGCGCGCGGCGTCGTCGGCCTCGTCGCCGGATCCGACACCTACCCGGGCGCCGGCCTGCTCGCCACGCGCGGAGCTTTGGCGTCCGGCGTCGGCATGGTGCGCCTAAACTCGACCCGGCGCGTCCAAGACCTCGTGCTGTCCGCCGAGCCGGGCGTCGTCACGGTGGGCGGGCGCATCCAGGCGGCCCTCATCGGCCCCGGACTGGACGAGGACCGCCGCGAGGACGCGCTCGAACTCGCGCAATTCTGCGGCCAGTCCGGCGTTCCGCTCGTCATCGACGCCTGGGGCCTCGACCTGATTCCGGAGCTGGCGGACACCATCAACCCCGAGACTACCGTCCTCACCCCGCACCATGGTGAGGCCGCGCGGCTGCTGACGAGGCTCGGCACGCCGACGAAGCGGGATGAGGTCGCCGCAGCCCCCCTGCGCTACGCGAACCTCCTCCACGATGCCACGGGTTGCCACGTCGTGCTCAAGGGCCCGGTGACCATCGTGCGTTCCTTCGAATACGCGGACATGCTCCGCGATCAGGCGCTGCTCGCCAGCTTCATCAACCCGGAGTTGGGTTTCCCAGACCTGGAAAACATGGAGGACAGCGTGACCCGCTGCGACTCCACGCTGGTCGCGCCGACCACCACGTCGTGGGCGGGAGTCGCTGGCAGCGGCGACGTCCTGGCGGGGCTCATTGCCGGAGTGCTGGCTCGCCCCGTCAGGGACGAGCACGCGTTGCCAGGACCGAACGGACAACCGCAGGCCGTCACGCCCGAACGACTGGTGTCGGCCGTGTGGCTCCACGGTCGCGCGGCGAAGCTGGCCACCGATGAATACAACGGCCGCGCCCCCATTCAGGCGCGTGACATCGCTGACGCAATCCCGGAAGCGCTCGCCGCCCCCGGTCTCTGAGGCGGGAGGGTGCGCCCGCGCGGCGCGCTCGGGCTCGCGTGAGATACTAGGGGAGTGATTTCCACGAACGAATACGGAGACGGACGAGGCTATCCGTCACAAGCAGTCGTCGACCTGGCCGCCATTCGTCATAACCTGGGCGTCCTGCGGGCTGCCGCCCCCGGCGCGCTCCAGCTCGCGACCGTCAAGGCCAACGCCTACGGGCACGGCCTGCTCCCCGTCGCGCTCGCAGCGCTTGAGGGCGGTGCCGACTGGCTGGGTGTCGCCCAGCTCGCCGAGGCCTTCACCCTGCGCGAAGGCCTGGACGAGGCCGGGGTTGCCCGCGCGGACGCGCCCCTCCTCGCGTGGATTTCCACCTCCTCCACCGACTTCGCCGCGGCCATCGACGCTGACATCGACGTGTCCGTGTCCTGGACGTGGGTCCTCGCCGACATCTGCGCCGCCGCCCGAGCGGTCGGTCGCCCCGCGCGCGTCCACGTCAAGATCGACACCGGAATGTCTCGCGCCGGCTCGACGCTGGCCGACCTGCCCGCCCTGGCCTCGGCCCTGCGCATGGCGGCCGACGAAGGCCTCGTCGACGTCGTCGGCGCGTGGAGCCACATGTCGCGCGCCGACGACCCCACCGAGGCGGGCAACGCCTCGACCGCGACCCACGTGCGCATCTTCGAAGAAGGCCTGGCAATCCTGGCCGACGCGGGTATCACGCCGCGCATCCGCCACCTGGCCGCCACCTCCGGGATCCTATGGCACCCCGAGACACACTACGACATGGTGCGCGCCGGCATCGGCCTGTACGGCCTCAGCCCCGACCCCGCCGTCGCCTCCGCCACCGACCTGAACCTGGTCCCCGCCCTCACCCTGCGCGCGCCCCTCACCTCCGTCAAGGTCATCGAGGAAGGCACCCCGGCCTCGTACGGCGGGACCTGGGTGGCGCCCACGCGCCGCTGGGTCGGCCTGGTTCCCCTCGGCTACGGCGACGGTATCCTGCGCGCGGCCTCCAACCGCGCCCGCGTCAGCGTCCACACCGCCTCCGGCCCCGTCGACGCGCCCCTCATCGGACGCGTGTGCATGGACCAATTCATCGTCGACCTCGGGCCCGCAGACGGCGACGCGGGCACCCCGACCGCGCGCAGCGGGGACGCGCCCGCGGCCGTCGGAGACCTTGCTGTCCTCTTTGGAGCCGGACACGACGGCGATCCGCTGGCCGACGACTGGGCGCGCGCCGCGGACACCATTAACTACGAAATCGTCACTCACCTGGGCGCCCACATCCCCCGCGTCTACGTCGGTGAGGCCACCGCGACCCAGGGGAGCACCGCTCATGACTGATCAGCCCATCGCCACCTACGCCGTCGACACCAGCGACGCCGACCAGACGCGCGCGCTCGGCGAAGCCCTCGGGCGCGTACTGGCAGCCGGGGACCTCGTCATGCTCTCGGGCGGGCTCGGAGCAGGCAAGACCACCCTCACGCAGGGCATCGGCGTCGGCATGAGCGTGCGCGGGCGCGTCGCCTCACCGACCTTCATCGTCGCCCGCGTCCACCCCTCCCTGAGTGGCGGCCCGGACCTCATCCACGCGGACGCCTACCGCATCACCGACCTGAACGACCTGGAGACCCTCGACCTCGACTCCTCCCTCGACGAGGCCGTCACCGTCGTTGAATGGGGCGAGGGCAAAACCGAAGCCATGAGCGAGGAACGCCTGGCCATCGAGGTGCGCCGCGCGAGCGGCGGTCAGGCCGCGCGCGACGGTGACGTCATTGACCTGGAGCACATGGATGATGGCCGCCGCCGCATCATCCTGCGCGCGCACGGACACCGCTGGGACGGCGTCCTCGAGAACGTCGTGGCCGCCCACGGGGGGACGCGCATTGACGAGGCCCAGGTGGCCTCGTCGGATATCGCCCCAGCCGCTCCCTCCCCTGACAGCGACGAGCACACCCGCGACGAGTAGGATCACATCGTGCGAGAGATAGCCCTGGACACCCAAGCAGCCACCGCCGTCGCGATCCTCGAGGACGGCCGGGTCATCGGCCGCGCCCACAACGACTCCGGGCGCCACCACGCCGAATCCATTACGCCGCTCGTGCGCGACGCCCTTGCCGCCGCTGGCCTGCCCCCTGTGCTGGCCGAGGCCGGCATCGACCGCATCCTCGTGGGCACCGGCCCCGCCCCCTTCACGGGACTGCGCGCCGGCCTCGTCTCCGCCCGCGTCCTCGCCCGCGTCGCGGGCGTGCCAGCCTACGGCGTGTCAGCCCTCGACGTCATCGCCCGCCAAGGCCTCGACCTGCTCGCCCCCGACACGCGCGTCTACGCGATCGCCGACGCGCGCCGCCGCGAACTCTACTGGGGCTCCTACCTGGCCGCCGGGCCCGACGACGTCACCCTCGAGGGCCGCCTCGAAGTGGGGGACGTCTCCACCCTGCTCTCCGCCATGCGACACGCCCCCGGCCTCGTCGTCGCCGGAGCCCCCATCCCCGCCCATTCAGCGCCCGCGCTCGCGCGCGCGGACCTCGGCCCCCAGGTCGAGCTTGAACCCGCCGTCATGAGCCGGATCGTCGCCACGCGCCTCACCCGCGGCGAGAGCGACCGCCTGGGCACCGACCCCCTCTACCTGCGCCGACCCGACATCCAGGGCCAGCCAACCGCGCGCCTATGACCGCCGAGCTGCGCGTCGCTACGCTCGACGACCTGCAGATCCTCGTCGACCTTGAGGCGCTCACCTTCCCCGAGGACCCCTGGACCCCCTTCATGCTGGCCGACGAACTGATGTCGCCCGCGTCGCGCTACTGGCTCGCCTCCGACGAGTCCGGTGAGCCGATCGGCTACGGCGGCGTCAAAGTCGGGGGAGACCAGGCCGACGTCATGACGATCGGCGTGGCTCCCCAGGCCCGAGGCCGTGGCGTCGGGCGAGTGATCCTCGACGTACTCCTGACGTGGGCCCGGGAAGCGGGCGCCACAGAGATTTTCCTGGACGTGCGCCCCTCCAACGAGGTCGCCATCGCGCTTTACAGGTCGCGCGGATTTGAGGATCTCGGCCGTCGGCCGCGGTATTTCCGCAACCCCGTCGAGGACGCCCTCGAAATGCGAGCACCCCTGTCTGGCCCGGGTGCGAGGGCCGTCACCAAATAGGAACGATCCGTGTCACATTAATCGGCTCTTTCAGCCCCGCTCGGGCGCGCGCAGAGGGCCGAAAATGTCGCGGCGTACACCGATTGTCCACGCGCAAAAAACGGCGCAAAATAGCGGAAAGCTGGGGCAGGGGAGAAGCCTACGCGCGCCGTCTCGTGCCAACGTCCTACCGCCGCCGGGCAACGCGCCGATATGCTTCATGCCATGGCCACTCAAAATGTCGCAACGAAGAAGCGCCGCGCGTGGACCACCAGCGTCTTTATTAAGCAGCTGATGGCCGTCTCGGGCTTCGTTTTCGTTTTCTTCTTGCTGTTCCACTCCTACGGCAACCTCAAGATGTTCCTGGGTGCGGAGGTCTACAACGACTACGCACACTGGCTGCATGAAGAGGCTTTCGTGCCGATCTTCCCGCACGGCGGATTCATCTGGGTCTTCCGCGCCGCCATGGCGCTGATGCTCATCATCCACCTGTGGGCCGCCGCCTACACCTGGAAGCGTTCGCGTCGCGCCCGCTCCACCCGCTACGTCGTCAAGAAGTCCGTCTCGGACTCCTACGCGGCCCGCACCATGCGTATGAGCGGTGTCCTCATCCTCCTGATCCTGATCTTCCACATCGCTCACTTCACCACCGTGAGCCTGCCCGCGAAGGTCGCGAACTTCGGCGCTGACGTCACCACGCCTTACGCCCGCATGATCGCGTCCTTCCAGTCGCCGGTCCTGGTGATCCTCTACGCCGTTTTCGTCGGCTGCGCCTGCATCCACGTCTCCCACGGCTTCTGGTCCATGTTCCAGTCGCTCGGCTGGGTGCGTTCCGCGACCCGCAAGCCGCTGGTTCTCCTCTCGGGCCTGGTCGGTCTGGTCATCTTCGTGATGTTCATGGCCCCGCCCGTCGCCATCGTCACCGGCTTGATCCACTGAGGAAGGGCACGCAATCATGACCAAGACACTCATCCACGGCCTGTACCGTGAAGGCGAGAAGATCGCCGACACGAAGGCCCCCCACGACGTCCCGATCGCGCAGCGCTGGGAGCAGCGCAAGTTCAACGCTGCGCTGGTTAACCCCGCCAACCGCCGTAAGCTGCGCGTCATCATCGTCGGCTCCGGTCTGGCCGGTGGCGCCGCTGCCGCCTCGCTGGGCGAAATGGGCTACAACGTCGACTGCTTCTTCTACCAGGACCCCGCCCGCCGCGCGCACTCCATTGCCGCACAGGGTGGTATCAACGCCGCGAAGAACTACCGCAACGACAACGACTCCGTCTACCGTCTCTTCTACGACACGGTCAAGGGCGGCGACTACCGCGCCCGCGAGGACAACGTCTACCGCCTCGCTGAGGTCAGCGCCAACATCATCGACCAGTGCGTCGCGCAGGGCGTCCCCTTCGCCCGCGAGTACGGCGGCCTCCTCGACAACCGCTCCTTCGGTGGCGTGCAGGTGTCCCGTACGTTCTACGCGCGTGGCCAGACAGGTCAGCAGCTGCTGATCGGCGCCTACCAGGCGCTCGAGCGCCAGGTCGCGGCCGGCACAGTCACCGAGCACTCGCGTCACGAGATGGTCGAGCTCATCGTCGACGAGGGCAAGGCGCGCGGCATCATCGCCCGCGACATGTCCACCGGCAAGCTCGAGACCTTCATCGCCGACGCGGTCATCCTGGCCACCGGCGGCTACGGCAACGTGTTCTTCCTGTCCACCAACGCGATGGGCTGCAACGGCACCGCCATCTGGCGTGCGTACCGCAAGGGCGCCTACTTCGGCAACCCCTGCTTCACGCAGATCCACCCCACGTGCATCCCCCAGCACGGCGACCAGCAGTCGAAGCTGACCCTCATGTCGGAGTCGCTGCGTAACGACGGCCGCATCTGGGTGCCCAAGCGCGCCGAGGACTGCGAGAAGGATCCGCGTCAGATCCCCGAAGAGGATCGCGACTACTACCTGGAGCGCATCTACCCCTCCTTCGGTAACCTCGTGCCGCGTGACATCGCGTCGCGTCAGGCCAAGAACATGTGCGACGAGGGCCGCGGTGTCGGCCCGAAGATCGATGGCGTCGCCCGCGGCGTCTACCTCGACTTCTCCGACGCGATCGAGCGCATGGGCATGGCCGCCGTCTCCGCCAAGTACGGCAACCTGTTCGACATGTACGAGCGCATCACGGGCGACAACCCCTACGAGGTCCCCATGCGCATTTACCCGGCCGTCCACTACACCATGGGTGGCCTGTGGGTCGATTACGACCTCGAGTCGAACCTGCCCGGCCTGTACGTGGCTGGCGAGGCGAACTTCTCCGACCACGGCGCGAACCGCCTGGGCGCCTCGGCGCTCATGCAGGGCCTGTCGGACGGCTACTTCGTTCTGCCCAACACGGTCAACGACTACCTGGCGCACTGCTTCCACCTGCCCAAGCTGGACAAGAACTCGCCGTCCGTCAAGGAAGCCCTTGACTCGGCTCAGAAGCGCATCGATACCCTCATGTCGATCAACGGCACCCGCTCCGTGGACTCGTTCCACAAGGAGCTGGGCAAGATCATGTGGGAGTACTGCGGCATGGAGCGCACCGAGGCCGGCCTGAAGAAGGCCATCGGTATGATCCGCGAGCTGCGCGCCGACTTCTGGAAGAACGTTCGCGTTCCCGGCAAGTCGATCGGCGAACTCAACCAGTCCCTCGAGAGGGCTGGCCGCGTCGCCGACTTCATGGAGCTGGGCGAGCTCATGTGCATCGACGCCCTTCACCGTGAAGAGTCCTGCGGTGGCCACTTCCGCGCGGAGTCCCAGACTCCCGAGGGTGAGGCCCTGCGTCACGACGACAAGTTCCTGTACGTGGCGGCCTGGGAATTCGCCGGCGAAGGCGAGCCCCCGATCCTCCACAAGGAAGACCTGATTTACAACGACATCGAGCTGAAGCAGCGGAGCTACAAGTGAACCTGACACTGAGGATCTGGCGCCAAAACGGTCCGAACGACAAGGGCGCAATTCATGAATACCAGGTGAAGGGAATCTCGGACGAGTCCTCGTTCCTGGAGATGCTCGACGTCCTGAACGAAGAGCTCTTCGCCCGCGGCGAGGAACCCATCGCCTTCGACTCCGACTGCCGCGAGGGCATCTGCGGTCAGTGTGGCATCGTCATCAACGGTATCGCTCACGGCCCGGAGGTCACCACGACCTGCCAGCTGCACATGCGTTCCTTCAACGATGGCGACGTCATCACGATCGAGCCGTGGCGTGCATCGGGCTTCCCGATCATCAAGGACCTGGTCGTTAACCGCAGCGCCCTGGATCGCATCATCCAGGCGGGTGGCTACATCTCCGTGAACACGGGTGCAGCCCCCGACGCGCACGCGACCCCGGTCCCGAAGCAGGACGCGGATCGCGCGTTCGAGGCCGCCGCGTGCATCGGCTGTGGCGCGTGCGTGGCGGCCTGCCCGAACGCCTCCGCGATGCTCTTCACCTCGGCGAAGGTCACGCACCTCGGCCTGCTCCCGCAGGGCAAGCCCGAGAACTACAAGCGCGTGGTGGGCATGCTCAACCAGATGGACGAGGAGGGCTTCGGCTCCTGCTCGAACATCGGCGAGTGTGCTGAGGTCTGCCCCAAGCAGATCCCGCTCGACGTGATCGCAAACCTCAACCGCCAGCTCGGCAAGGCTGCCTTCAAGGGCGTCTGAACCGGCTGAGTGGCCACGGGCCCGGCGCACGCACGTGCGCCGGGCCCTTGTGCGCCCTTGGTGCCAGCGCCGCCGTATGTTGCCCTCCCAAGCGCCCACGAAGAATGTGATCTGAGGCGTATCATGATGGCATCACCTCGCTGGAGAGGAGCATTGTCATGCAATTCGATGAGACCGGCCCGAACACGCACACGCGCCGTTACTGGGTGAGCGCAACGATCGGCATCGGCGCGATGATCACGTTCGCGCTCCTGTCGATCCTTCTGCTCGCGGGTGTCGTGTTCGGCTCCGCGCAGATCAAGCCCGTCGCGGATTCGCTCGTCCCGTGGTCGCTGCTGGTGTTCGCCGTGGCCGGGGTTGCGCTGTTTATTGCGAATTCGCGGGGTGGGCAGGGCCGCAACACCGACGACTGAGCGGACAAGTGCGCGCCCGTCGCGTGCGGGCGGCGTTGTCGTGCGTGCCGACTTAGACTAGAGGGCGTGAGTGAACCCCTGGTCCTTGGTATTGAGTCAACCTGCGACGAGACGGGCATTGGCCTGGTGCGCGGCACGCAGCTGCTGGTCGATCGCACGGCCACGTCGATGGACGAGTATGCCCGCTACGGCGGCATCATCCCGGAGATCGCCTCGCGCGCGCACCTGGAGTCCTTCCTGCCCACGCTGGACGCTGCCCTCGACGAGGCCGGGGTGACCCTCGCGGACGTCGACGCGATCGCGGTGGCCGCTGGACCCGGCTTGGTTGGCTCGCTGACGGTGGGTATCTGCGCGGCTAAGGCCCTGGCCTCGTCTCTGGGCAAGCCCCTGTACGGCGTCAACCACGTGATCGGCCACCTCGCGGTCGACAAGCTGGCGGAAGGCCCACTGCCCGAGCACTTCATCGGGCTGGTTGTGTCCGGCGGGCACTCGAACATCCTGGAGATCCGCAACATTGCGACCGACGTCGTCGAGCTGGGCGGCACCCTCGACGATGCCGCGGGCGAGGCCTTCGACAAGGTCGGGCGCCTCCTCGACCTGCCCTACCCGGGCGGCCCCCATGTGGATCGACTCTCCCAGCAGGGCGACCGCGAGGCGATCCGTTTCCCCCGCGGCCTGGCCGCCGGCAAGGACAAAGAACGCCACAAGTACGACTTTTCGTTCTCGGGCCTTAAGACCGCCGTGGCCCGCTACATCGAGGGCACGACCGCGCGGGGTGAGACCGTCAGCAAGGAAAACGTGTGCGCGGCTTTCTCCGAGGCCGTCAACGATTCCCTGACCGCCAAGGCCGTGCGCGCGGCGCTGGACACCGGCTGCGACACGATCGTCGTGGGAGGCGGTTTTTCCGCGAACTCGCGCCTGCGCGCTCTGCTCACCGAGCGGGCTGCGGCGGCCGGAGTCCAGGTGCGCATGCCCCCGCTGCGCTTCTGCACGGACAACGGCGCACAGATTGCGGCCATCGGGTCGGAGCTGGTGGCTGCTGGTCTTCCGCCGTCGGACTGGGATTTCTCGCCGGATTCGGGCATGGAGCTGACGACGACCTACGTGCCTCCGCGCGCCTAAGCCTCGCGGGGGAGCTTCAGCGCAGGCCTTCCATGAAGGACTCGGCGACGGAGGTCCACGAGGTGTAGAAGCCGCCCGCCAGGTTGGCACACACACCAATGAAGGCGGCGCAGGCCAGTGACGTGAAGGCGAGGGAGGTCAACCGCACCAGGTAGGTGACGCAGGAGGCTGCCGCGCCCGGCATGCGGGCGATGACGCGCGGCATTGGCAGGCGGAAGAAGCGCGATTCGCGTGCCCAGTCCTGTTCCTCCCCGGACAGGCGGGCGCGCCACGAGCCCGCGAAACGCCACGTGATCGTCAGGCTCGCTGCGGAGAGCAACGCCAGGATGGCGAGGGTGGCCGGGCCGTTGGGAGCCGTCGGTCGCACGGAGTGCGTGACGTTCGTGGCCGGGACGATGGCGGCATAGGGCTCGGATGCCTGCGCGGTAGCCGCTGTCGGGGCAGCCCCCACGGCGTTCGCGACCTTATCGGAGGACCCCCACCACGCAAGCATTGTCGGGATGTGCTCCCTCCACAGGGGGCCGGCGTGCCCGCCGGTGGGCGGAATGTCGGTCGTCACGGTGTCGGGAGACTTGACAGCCTGGGCCATCTTGACGGCGGCAGGCGCACCGCCGGCCCCGTCGTCTGCGGCGGCCATCGCGTAGATGCGAAGCCCGTCGGGCACCCGCTTGGACAGCATGGTGGACAACGTGTTGTCCGCCAGGTACTGGTCGCCCAGGTTCGTCATCTGCCCCTCGATCTGCGTGTCATAGCCGGAGAGGGAGGCGGCTGCGCCGAAGGTTTGGGGCGTGCGCATCGCCGTCCACACCGCGCAGTAGGCACCCGCGGAGAAACCGCCGAGCATCCACGCGTCGCGCTTATCTGAGGTGTTCGGGAAGTTGTGGCGGATAAACGCGGGGATTTCGTGCGCGGCCCACGTGTAGACGGCGGGACGCCCCTCAATGTCCGCGCAGTCGTGCGCTTCCTCGTCGACGCTCAGAGACGGGGCGACGATGATGGTGGGCGGGATGATCCCGGCGTCGATGGCATTGTCGAGGGCTTCTTGGACGTGCGCGCCCTGCGTCGTCCCGTCGGCCTCGCCCGGGTACCCGTGCAGCAGCTCGATGACCGCGTAGGTCTTGCCATCGGTGGGGGAGTAGTCGCGTGGCTTGATGACGAAGACGGGCAGCGTGATGCCGCTGATCGGGCCCGTCCACGTGGTGGTGAGCATCCCGTCCTCGGTCCTCGTAAAGCTTGCGTCGAGGCTGGAGGAGGCAATCGGCTGGTCGCCGATCGTGACCTCGCCACCAGACTCGGCTGCAGGTTCCTCGACGTTGGAGGCAATGAGTTCCGCCAGGTCGCCGCTTGTCTTGACAAGGCCGAGGGAACGGTTGAGGACGAGCGCGCCCGAAGCAGTCACGAGGAGGATGGGCGCGACGATGAGGACCGTGCGAGCCAGCCAATGCCTCGTACGTCGGGGGAAACGCCTGGGTGCCCACCGCGGCAGGAGGAACGCCCCCGCCAGGAGGGACAGGGCCGCCAGGGCCGCGAAGACCGCAAGGGTGCGCGCTGAGGTCAGGGACAGAGAGCCAAGATAGGACATCGTTATTCCTTCGTGGAAGCGCTGGACGAGGCCGTGGCGGCCTTGCGCGTATCGACAGAGCCGGGTGAAGCCGGGGCTGGTGCCTTCGGTGAGGTAGCGCGAGCGGCGCGGGCCGAGCGCAGGTCGCCCACGCCCCTGGCGGCCAGCTTGGCCAGGCCCCCGGTCACGGAGGCCACCAGCGTCAGGGTCTGCGCGGGCGACACCGAGGGCACGTAGGCGTGGGAGATCGCCAGACCGACGGTGGCGAGGGATGCGGGCTCGGGTACAGCCAGGTACAGAGGCTGCGTGCGCGGCTTGAACTTGCGTTTGAAAGCGTGCAGGGACGTGAAGCCGTAGAGGGGCTCCATGATCGAGGCCAGGGCGTCGGTCAGCGGCCCGAAGGCGGACGTGTCGTCGGCCGAGCGCGTCAGGGGAGCGCCGGACAGCGACAGGTACTCCAGCCCCTCCTCTTGAGCGGACAGGGCGGCCCGGCCGATGAGGAACTCGATGGCGGGGCGCCACCCGCTCGCGCGCCTGCGCATGACGTCCAAGGTCAGTCCCACGACCTGTCCGCCGCGGTAGACGGGCAGCCACGAGGTGACGGCGTGGATCGTGGAATCAGCGTCGATGGCGACGAGGATCCGCGTCTCGGGGATCGCCAGCTCGCGCACGCCGCCGAGCGTGAAGCCCATCTCGGGCAGTGCCTTGTCCGAGCTCCACCCCTGCGAAATGACGGTGATCTGGTCCTTCCAGCCCTGCGGGCACTCCTCCCACGTGGTCCAGCGGGCCTCGACCCCCTCGCGCGCCGCGTGGTTCATGGCGGTGCGCACGTCTTGGTAGGCCTTGCCCTTGAAAGCCAGGCCGGGCAAGTCGAGCAGGGATTCCTCGGCGATCTGCATGATCGTCCAGCCCTCGGCGCGCGCGGCGCGGGCCAGGTCCTCGTGGATCGAATAGAGGGCCGGGGTCAGGCCCGCAGAGACGGCAAAGTCGGAGAATTCGGCGATCGCCTGGGAGGCGGTTCCCTCCGCGTAGGCCAGGTCTGTGACCGTCAGCGCGACCCCGCCGCTTCCCCGGTAAGCCACCCCGGCCTCGTCGAAGGGAGAGATCCACACCTGGTTGCCCTCCCACGTGTTCATCCAGCCCAGCGTGCCCGCACCGTGGGCGCGCAGAAGCGGGACGAGATCCGCGGTCGGTGAGGAGGCGGGGATACGAGGCCGGGCCAGCAGGGCGCGCAGCATCACGATGAGCGTGCCCAACCAGGCCACGAGCGGCATCCACAGGACGGGGGCCTCGGCGAGCAGGGTCATGGGCACCAGGGTCGGCTCGAAGATCGACGCGGTTGCCGTGGGCAGGAGGGCCAGCGCGTAGTCGTGAACAACCTGGAGAGGGGTTGCGTACGGAGCGTTTGTCACGTCCCCGCCGGATGCAACGAGTGAGAACGGAACGAACGAGTCAGCGGTGAGGAAACCGAGGGCGAGCACGACCAGCGTGCACACCGCCATGAGGATCACCCAGCGGCGAAGCATTGACGAGGTCGTGGAGGGCTCGGCGTGAATCGTGAAGGATCGGCGCATCCACCAGGTGATCGCGCACAGCGTCACGTTGAGGAGGACCGGCAGGAGCAACAGGGAGGCGGCGGTCGTGACCTCGGGACGGAGCGTGTTCTGCTCAAAATCCCAGTTGCTGAGCTCAATAAGGGTCGCCAGAATCGTCGAGAGACCGAGAATTCCCTGGAGAACGAGCGTGCCGACGTAGGCGGCGTGGCGTCCCTTGCGCAGTCCGTAGGCGAAGACGAGCTGGAGGGTGATGGGCGCCAGGCTCAGGAGGGTCGTCATGACCCCCGTGCGGCCCTCCAGCCACCACGCGGGGCCCAGAGACCAGCGCATCTGCGCGAGCGGGCCCTCAGGTGCCGCGGAGACCACCGTGAGGGCGGCCCCGCAGGCCCAGCACAGGGCCGAAATCGAAGCCAGCTGGCGCCCGACGGTGACCTCGTCGGTGGCGTCCGAATCCGTGCCCCGCACGCCGGTTAGGCGCGCGGCGACCATACCAGCCAGGAGAGCCCACACGCGCGCGTAGGAAATCGCTGAGCCCAGGATTGCCGAGGACAGGACGAGCACGCCGACGAGGAGGAAGCGGGCCCTCCAGCGCCAGCGCGACCCCAGGGACTGCACGGCCGCGCCCGCCAAGGCCATGAGGATCAGGCTCGTCCCCCACAGGGTTCCCTCGCCGATCGCCTGGCCCCATTCGGAGATCGCGCGCTTGAGGAGCGGCAGGGTTGCCCACGTCGCGGTCACGCCCACGACCTGGCCCGCCAGCGCCGCGGCCACCCAGGTGCGCGTGCCCAGATGGCGTTCGGCAGCGCCACCGGCGAGGATCACGGTTCCGATGCCCAGGACCGCCGTGGCCAGGAAATGGCCGGGAACTGCGCCGACCGAGGAGAAAATCGACCACCAGTGGGAGGGGGAGGGGCTGGCCTCAAGGACGCTGAACTGGTCGCGCCACCCCAGGTACGAGGCGGACAAGACACTCAGGGCGACCGTGACGACGGCGGTGGCCGGGGCGTGGGAGAGCCAGCGCACCGTCAGACGCGCCAGCGAGGAAACCAAGAGCCAGAGGGTTCGCAGCGTCGTCGCAAGTGGGGTGCCGATCGTGCGCAGCCGTGCCGCGCGCTGGTCGGGCTCAGCGTCGGGCTCAGCGTCGGGCGACTCGAACTCTTCCTGTGCCACGATGGTGTCCTCTCCGGCTTTATCATTTTCCCGCAGCACAGGATACTCCTGTGACCTGATAGTGGACTGACAATCGGCTGGGAAACGCGCGGTCCGGCCACGAAGCGTGGCCGGACCGAGACATTGAGGTTGCGCGGGCGTGATGCGCGGGCTGGTGCGGCGCTCTCAGGCGTTGAGCGTCGCGAACTCCGCGAGGGCCAGGGGACGCCCCGCGGCCATCTCGGCGCGCATGAGGTCCACGACGGCGTCGAGGCCCTGGCCGGGTCGGGCGGCCGCGGCAACCGCGCGCTGGCGCTCGTAGGAGGCGCCGATCGTCAGGATCGTGTCCAGGCCCGCGAACTCGTGGGCGCATCCCAGGTCGGCGGCCACGGGAGCCAGCTCCTCGCGCAGGCGCGCGATGCCGTCGCGGGCGCTCTCAGTCGCGCCGTCGCGCGAGACAATGAGGGTCGCGTCCATGCCGTATCGGGCCGAGCGCCACTTGTTTTCGGCGACGAACCAATCCGGCAGGGACGGCAGCGGCTCACCGGCGTCGAACAGGCGCGAGAAGTGCTCGACGAGGACGTGGGTCAAGGCCGCGAAGGTGCCGACCTCGGTCGCGTTCGTCGCCGCGTCGTACACGCGGTTCTCAATCGTGCCAAAGGCGGGCGAGGGGCGGATGTCCCAGCGGACCTCGTCGAAGCCCTCGATGACGCCTGTGCTGATCATGTCGTCCGTGTAGGCCTCCAGGTCCTCCCACGTCTCGAACTGTCGCGGGATGCCGGCGGTGGGCAGCTGCTGGAAGACCATCGCGCGGTTGGACGCGTACCCCGTGTCCTGGCCCGCCCAGAACGGGGAGGACGCGGAGATGGCCTGGAGGTGACCCAGGTGGGCGGTGAGGGCGGCCTGGATGGGCAGGATCTTCGCGCGGTCTTCGACGCCGACGTGCACGTGGACGCCGTAGAGAAGCATCTGGTGTCCCCAGTAGGCGGTGCGCTCCACCAGCTGGGCGTAACGCTCCGAGTCGGTGACACGCTGGCGCCCCGGGCGGGCGAAGGGGTGCGTGCCTGCGGTGGCCAGGTCGATCCGCAGGTCCGAGGCCAGGGGTCGCAGGAAATCAACGCAGCCCGTCAGGTCCGCAACGCACTCGGCGACGGTCGAGCGCGGCTTGGACACGACCTCGATCGTGTTCAGGAGCATCTCTCGGTGAATGCCGGGGTAGAGCTGGCCGTTGACCGTGGCGCGGTCGATGATGGCGTCCGCGCTTTGACGCAGGTCGTGCGAGTCGCGGTCGACGAGCTGGAGTTCCCACTCGACACCGATGGTGGAACGCTGGGAGGAACCGAATGGCAGGGTCATGACGATCCTTTCGCTGATTGCCTCCATTGTGTCAGCCGGGCGCGCTGGGGCGGCGGAGAGCTTCCTTACAGGTTTTCGGGCAACCGCCTGCAAATGATGGCCCGGTGACGACCGGCAAGACGCGTCGCAATGACCGTCAGCTGGGCGCTGCCGCCGCGAAGCTTGAGAGCTTTACGCAGGTCATCAGGATTGATGTCTGCGCCGCGCTTCTTAATCTCCACGCTGCCCGCGTCTCGGGATTTGAGAGCGGCGGCGATGGCCTTGGCCCGCAAGTTTGTCACCTCGAGAATCTCGAAGCGATCGTAGAAGGGACTGGGCGGCAGATCCTCGCCCGTCAGGTAGGCGATCTTGTCGGACACGATGCCTGCCCCGCACTGGCGCGCGAGCACGCCCAGTAGGCCCGAACGGATAACCGCCGGGTCCGCCTCGGCGACGATAGCCCCGAGCGGGGCGACCTCCACGGACTCGGCGGGCGTATTCGCCGCCATCCCCTCGGGAGAGGACAGAGCGTGGGCTGCCCCGGCCTCGTCCAGGAGCAGGCACGAGCGGCCCCGTCCCTCCGGCGCGAGCGCAGGAGACCATAGGGAGGCCTCGACGAGGTCCCCACCCACGCTCACCCACTGCGCGTGCCAATCGGCGGGAATAAAGTCGTAGGCGATGCCCGGCGCCACCTTGACGCCCACGCGTTCAATCGTGCGCGCCCACCCGAGGACCGCGGACAGGGGAGGAGACCAGGCTTCCGGATTCGTAATGCGCGCCGACCCCCGCGAAGCGCCCGTGCGCCGCGCGGGGTCGGCGAAGATCGCGTCCACGCCCTCGCCCGCCAGCTCCTCAATATCCACGTCCATGACGTCGCCCAGGCGCACCTGCGCGCCCTCGAAATCCCGCAGATTCGCGGCCATGGCACCCGCCGCGTCCGGATCGATGTCCACCGCCAGTACATCCAGGCCCAGGCCCGCGATCGCCAGCGCATCCCCGCCGATCCCGCAGCCCAGGTCCGCCACGCGCGTCGCCCCGCTGGCGCGGAAGCGCTGAGCGTGGCGCGCGGCCACCACCAGGCGCGTCGCCTGCTCCAGCCCATCGCGCGTGAACACCATGTGGGTGGCCACCGGCCCGAACTTCTTGCGCGCAGCCTGGCGCAACGCCAACTGGGTCAAAACCGCGGCGGCCAGCTCGGCCTCGACTCCCGACGCGCGCAGCGCCGCGCCCAGCTCACGCAGCGGCATCGGATCGGACTCCAGGCGGGCTTGCAGGGACTCCAGCAGCTCCCAGCCGGGAGAGGATAGGATCGGTGTCAGGGTGCTCACGGGCCCATTGTCCCACCTCTTGGGGGACGAGGCCGTGGTGGCTGCGCGCTCGCGGGTCGCGCTCGCGGTGAACGGAGGGGAGGGCCGGGCGGATCGCCCACGGTGAACGCCCCTGGCACTCGGCTTGCTCGAGTGCCAGGCCCGCAACTACACTCGGGGAGGAAGCGCGGGATCTCCCCGCGACCGGTCCTGCACCTGACCCCCGCGACGGCAGGGAAAGGACGAGCACCTTCGTGACAAAGAAGAAAGGGAGCGACAATGTCGATCTCCATCAAGCCCCTCGAGGACCGCATCGTCATCCGTCAGGTTGAGGCCGAGCAGACCACCGCCTCCGGCCTGGTCATCCCGGATACCGCCAAGGAGAAGCCGCAGGAAGGCGAAGTTATCGCCGTGGGCCCCGGCCGCGTGGACGACAACGGTAACCGTATCCCCGTCGACGTCAAGGTCGGCGACGTCGTCATCTACTCGCGCTACGGCGGCACCGAGGTCAAGTACGACGGCCAGGAGTTCCAGATCCTGTCCTCGCGTGACGTGCTGGCGGTTGTGGAGCGCTGAACGCCTCCGCGAAGACGCATATGGGGGCGGCCCGGAAGGATTCCTTCCGGGCCGCCCCTCTCTGTCTCTGTTGATGACGGGCTGGACGCGGTGGGTCGCGCCGCCCGCGGGCTCAGGAAGCCGTTTCGGCCAGCTGTGCCAGGACGGTGTTGCGCACGTACGCCGCGTCGCGGAAGCCGGGGATGTAGGCCTTGTTGATGAACAACGTGGGCGTGCCCGTGATTCCGGCCTGGTGCGCCTGCTCCTTCGCGGAGGAGACCTTGGTGACGGTCAGCGGATCGCGCATGGTCGCGCGGAACTTGTCCAGGTCGGGCACGCCGGCCTTGGCCGCGAAGTCAACGAGGGCCTGCTCGGAGTACTGGGGGTGACCGGTCGGGTCGGCGGCCGCGTACACGGCGTCGTGGAATTCCCAGAACTTGCCCTGCTCGCCAGCGGCGATGCCCGCCTGGGCGGCCAGGGGAGAAGAGTCGGTGATCTGCGCGAGGTCGTACCACTCGACGCGCAGCGTGCCGTCTGCGACCAGGTCCGCCAGCTCCGGGTCGATCTCCTGGGCGAACTTCGTGCAGTAGGGGCAGGCGAAGTCGGAGAAGACGACCATGGTGACGGGCGCGTTGACGTCGCCCTTGGCCTGCGGGTCGGCCGCGTCGTGACGCATGAACGACGCCATGATGGCCAGGTTGTTCGGGTTCGTCTGACTCGGCTCGGCGTTCGTCTCGTTGGCGGGCAGCTGCGCGGAGGCGCTGGCCGCCGGGGTCGCCTGGCTCGCGGGCGAGGTGGAGGAGAGCTGGACGCCCATCCACACGCACGCGCCCGCCAGCAGGGCAGTGATCGGTGCGGTGACCATGAACAGGGTCTTGTAGATGTTGGTTTCCTGCTCGGCGGTGGTCTTCTTGGTCGTTGACGAGGCCGTTGAATCGTTGGCGGTCATGCGTCCTCCCGGGGAACGTCGGTCGTGATGGCGGGCGATGTCTGGACAGTAAAATGGTGCGGCATCGCGGGGGCGATGCCGCACCGGCAGTTCGGTTGAGCGTTAGGACACGCGACGTCCGCGTCCGGAGGAGCGGATCTCTTCGCGTCGTTCTTCCTCAGTCATTCCACCCCAGATGCCGTAGGGCTCCTGGGCGGCCAGAGCGTAGGACCGGCACTGCTCGATTACCGGGCAGGTCGCGCAGATCGCCTTGGCGTTAGCCGCGCGGCGACGGCGCGTCGAGCCGCGCTCACCCTCGGGGTGGAAGAACAGCTCGGTGTCCAGGTCTCGGCACGCCGCTTCGTACTGCCATTCCCACGCGTCGATCATGGGTCCGGGCAGACGGGAGACGTCAGTCATTGGGTGCCTCCTTCTTGTCTGTCGTGCCGACACTTTCGGCACACGATGTCCGCAAGGATAGACACTTGCGCGGTAGTTATTCAAGGCCCTTTTTGGAAGTATGAGCCAGTTCTCATACTGACAAGGTCTGGGCAGTGAAAATACGGATAAAACCGCGGTGACTATCGTGAACGAACGATGAACAACTTTTTGAATAACTTTGAGATGCTTGACGCATAGCTTCCTGTGGCGCTCGCGCGCACAACCGGCAAGAATCAATAGGGAACAACGGCGAAGGGAGAGGAGCAGTCATGCCTCGAGCGATTCTGACGCACGCTGCGCACGCCGACCGTTCCCGCACCGTGTCCTCCGTCGCCGACGAACTCGGCGTCTCCGCCTCCACGCTGCGTACCTGGGAACGCCGCTACGGCCTCGGCCCCGCCCAGCACGAGGCAGGATCGCGGCGCCGCTACCAACCCGAGGACGTTGAGCGCCTGCGCGCAATGGTCAACCACGTCCACGCCGGGCTCCCCGCCGCCGAGGCCGCCAAGCGCGCCCTCTCCGAACTCTCAACCCGCCCCAGCACCGGGCCCATCAGCGCCGCCCAGCTGCGCGCCGTCGTCCTGGCCGATGATTTCCCCCGCCTCGAGGAAGCGCTCGAAGCCGCCGTCGCCAGCCACGGCCTCGTCCATACCTGGTCGCGCTTTGTGGAGCCCACGCTCAAATCCCTGCGCGCCACCCCGGCGGGTGACCCCGTGGGATGCTCGCCCGCGCTCATGCTGCTCAACGCCTTCCAGCGCGTGTGCCGATCTGTCCACCTCTCGCGCCCCGCGCGCTCCCTCGTGGGCGGGGACCGCGTCGCCCTGATCTGCGACGCCCTCCACGAGACCCCCGCCCAGGTCATCGGCGTCGCCCTGGCCTGGTACGGGTGCGACGTGCGCCTGCTGTCCAGCGAGAACTACGGGGGAGTGGGCGCCACGGACCGATTCCGCGAATACGTGCGCGCCGGCGTCCCCGCGCTCGCCGTCGTGCTCGGCTGCGGGCCCGCCTGCGCCGACACCGTCCGCGAACTCAACGCTCGCTACGGCGGCCCCACGATCATCGTCGGCACCGACGCCCCCGACGTCCTGGCCCCCCACGTGCAGCGGGTGCGCACGATCAGCGCCTGCGTCGAAGAAGCCCTCGCGCTCCTAGCGCCTCAAGCGGACCTCCAGCTCGTCGGCCGTTCCTGACCATTCGCGAGGCCCGGGTTCCTCTCATTTGACGACGATCCCACGCGGGGCCGTCGTTCATGCCAACAGCGCTGGTCAGGTGATACCGTGAGGGTACGTACGGCAGGAGAACAGTCATGAACGCCCCCTGGAACAATGAAGATCTACGCCGCGCTTTCGACGCCGACTTCGAGGCGCTGGTCTCCTTCGCGTCCCGATCAAAGGCACGCGTCGGCTTCGCATTCCTGCGCGCCGACGGCCACGTGGACCTTGGACGCCCCCTGGATGCGCGCATCAGCGCGCGCATGACTCACGTCTTCGCCCTCGCGCAGATGCGCGGCATCGAAGGCGCGGCTCACCTGGTTGACCACGGCCTCGCCGCCCTCACCGGACCCCTGCGCGGCCCCGGCGGCTCCTGGTACGCCGAGGTCGTCCCCACCTCCGAAACCAGCGCGACCCCGGTGCCCCGCTCCGTCCTGTCCCAGCGCGCCCAGTCCGCCATGATCGGCGCGGCCGCCGCTGCCCTTATGGTCGGGCACACCGAGGCCGGCACCCTCCTGGCCGACCTCGAAAAGGACCAGGACCGGCGGTGGTGGGACCCCAACGTCGGGGCCGTGCGCGAAGAGATCGACCCGGCCACCGGCGCGCGCTCTCCCCTGCGCCGACTCTCCACCAACCTCGACACAGCCCAGTCCTACCTGGCCGCCTGGGAAGCCACCGGAAACCGCGTCTGGTTCGACCGCGCCCGCTCCATCATTCGCCTCGTCGGCGAAATCGCAGCCCGCTCCGGCTTCGCCCTGCCCGACCTCTTCGACGAGGAATGGCGCCCTCTGCCGCCCACATCCGACCAGCCCCCGCTTGAACTCATCCGACCCGCCGACACCCTGCCCGGCCTCGGATTCAAAGCAGCACGCCTCATCGGCCAGATCCATGCGATCCTCACCCACATGGGCGAAACCCCCGGGCCCTGGATGCTCGACACCGCCGTCTCCCTTTACGAACGCGCCCACGCCGACGGCTGGACCGACGACGGCATCGGCGGCATCGTCTACACGCTCGACGCCACCGGCGTCGTCGTCGCGCCCGAACGCATGCACTGGGTCGTGTGCGAGGCCGCCAGCGCCGCCCGCGTCCTCGCCGA
>ERZ773001.49-NODE-49-length-49380-cov-153.198_pt1 | contig 49380 bp, 48 predicted proteins | sample MGYA00511673_ERZ773001 | MGnify/ENA primary metagenome ERZ773001 (study PRJEB29015, sample SAMEA2738091) | human oral metagenome | biome: human oral; feature: human-associated habitat; material: saliva | place: China | collected 2162 ... | reverse complement strand
AGGGGGCGGTGATCGGGATGACCATGCCGGCGGACCAGACGACCACGTCGCTCATCGGGGACCTTTCAGTGGGGGACGCTGAGTATCAGTGTAGGAGCGGGAGGAGTGTGCGCACCCGCCGGCGGCCTACGCGTGGGACAAGGCAACAAGCGCCGCCGCGGCCACGGCGTCGTCGGCCTTGCGCGGCAGGTCGTGCAGGCCTGGGGTCAGCTCGCCTTCGTGGGTGAGGAGCTCGCGCAGGGACGCCAGCTGCACGCCGAAGCTCATGTCCATGATCTCGATGGGGTTTCCCTCGCCCGCCGTGTAGTTGATGCCCTCCCCGCGCTCGAGGACGCGCAGCGTCTTGCCGGAGGGGCTTGTCAGGGTCTGCACGTGGGGATCGCCCGACTCTGCCATGACCCAGGAGGCGGCCACTGCCTCGTCAATGGATACTTCCCCGTCGACGCCGCCGGCGACCGTGACGATCGCGCCGCCCGGCGCCGCCTCCAGCGCGCTCAGCGGGATCGTCGAGCGCTCGCCCGTGGCCGAGATCAACATGCCGGCGCTGGGGGCGGCCTCTTCCAGCGAGGCCACGGCGAACCCGTCCATCGACGCCTGCAGGGCGCGCACGGGATCCAGTTCCACGACGGTCACGCGTGCGCCGAGCGCCGCGCCGAAGCGCGCGCAGCCGCGGCCCACGTCGCCGTAGCCGATGACGACGACGCTCATCCCCGCCACGGGCGCGCCCACGCCGCGCGGGTCGATCAGGTCGAGGATCGTCGTCCAGCACGACTGACCCGTCCCGTAGGCGTTGTCGAACAGTGTCTTGGAGCGAGCATCGTTCGAGGCCAGGACCGGAATGCGCAGGTCGAAAGAACGCAGGGGGCGCAGCCCCGAGGTGGTCTCCTCCGCCGCGCCGACCAGCGCGTCCAGGACGCCGGGGCAGGTCTCCGTGTCGTGCGCCAGGCGGATCAGGTGGGAGCCATCATCCAGCAGGAATTCGCTGTGCTGGGCCAAAAACTCGCGCGCAAGCTCCCACTCGCGCTCGCGGGAGGCGCCTGAGTCCGCGAACACGGGGATGCCGGCGTCGCGCAGGCGGGCCGCGACGTCCTCGCGGGTCTCGGACGCCCAGCCGAAGACGCTCACGCGCGCCCCGGCCTCGGCGAGCATGAGGGCCAGGGCGGCTGTTTTCGGTTCCAGGACGAGGGACAGCCCCACGCTTCGGCCCACCACCAGGGGAGTGAGCGCTCGGGCCGCCGCCTCGGTGACGGGCATGTGGGGGCGCGCCCACTCGATGCGCTCCTCGTCGCCGGGGCCCGTGATGGTGCGCCCGTCGGGGGCGACGACGGCGCGGAAGACGCCGCCGGGCGCCAGGACCGTGATCGCCCCGGGCCTCGGGGCCGCGTCCTCCTCAAGCGAGAAGACGACCGGGGCCGAGGCCGGGGTCCCCTCGAAACCCGACAGCGGGCGCACGTGGGCGCCGAACGAGCGCAGCAGGGCGGCCAGTGTCGGGTCCTCCGTCGCGAAGGAACGCCCCGCGATAAGCATGTTCGTGGCCCGCGCGTAAGCGCGTAGCAGCAGCTGGGCGGCGAGGGGATCCAGGGCGCGGTTCATGCGTCAAACGTAGCAACTGCGGCGTCGATGTCGGGGATGAGCCAGGGGGTGACCAGGGCGGTCCCTCATAGAAACGCGCGGGGCTGTGGGCCTATCGTTCAAACATGACACACGACACGGCGGGTCTGGTGACCCGAGCACTGACGAAGACATACATGCGCGGGAACACGCCCGTCCACGCCCTGGCAGGCGTCGACCTGACACTCCCGCAGGGCACGCAGGTGGCGATTATGGGTCCCTCGGGCTCCGGTAAGACGACGCTCCTGCACTGCCTGGCCGGCGTGCTGCGCCCCAGCTCGGGGTCCATCACCCTGGACGGTGAAGAGATGACGACCATGTCGGAGCGAGTGCTCTCCGACCTGCGCCTGCGCCGCTTCGGCTTCGTGTTCCAGGACGGCCAGCTCCTGCCTGAGCTGCCCACACAGGAGAACATCGCGATGCCCCTCATGCTCGCGGGCACGCCCAAATCGCAGGCCATCGCTCGCGCACGCGAAATCCTGACGAACCTCGGCCTCGACGGCGCCGGCCCCTACCGACCCGGCCAGCTCTCGGGTGGTCAGGCCCAGCGTGTCGCGATCGGCCGCGCGCTCGCTACCAACCCCTCGGTGATCTTCGCGGATGAGCCCACCGGCGCCCTCGACCAGGCGACCGGCGGCGAGGTCATGTCCCTCCTGACGAGCGCCTGCGCCTCCACGGGTGCCTCCCTCGTCCTCGTCACCCACGACCCCGCCGTCGCCGCGCGCCTGCCGCACACGATCCACGTGCGCGACGGCCGCATCTCCCTCGAGGGACGAGGCAGGGGCGCGGCAGGCCCGACCCCGGCCTCGTCGGGGATGACCCCGGGCACCCCCACGGTGGCCGGCGCGGCGGGCCAGGGGGTGGCCCGATGAGCGCCGTGCGCACCGCCGCCGGGGCGCTCCTACGGTCGCGTGACCGGGCGACGAGTGTCCTCACGGTCGCTGCCTTCGCCCTGCCGCACGCGTTCCTGCTCGCGGTCACCGGCGGCGTCATGGCCTTTGGGGCGAGAGCCGCCGTCGCGGCCACGTCCGCCACGGCCGACGATCCCTCAAGCCTCGACGGGATGGCGTCCTTCTATGTGATGCTTGCGTACTTCGCGGCCACCCTGCTGATCGTTCCTATCATCTCGATGGGGGCAGCGGCCGCACGCCTGGGCATGAGCAGGCGCGAGCGCGACCTCGCGGTCCTGCGCCTCGTCGGCCTCGCGCCGGGCAAGACGAAGCTCGCCTGCATCCTCGAAACCTGCGTGTTCGCGGTTGTCGGCGTTGTCGTCGGCTCGATCCTGTACGCCGTGACGCTGCCCGCGTGGGGTGCGCTGTCCTTCCAGGGCCGCCCGATGGGGGCCAGCGAGATGTGGGTGGGGGTTGTGGCCCTCCTCGTCGAGGGACTCGCCATGATCCTCCTGGCCGCCCTGTCCTCGTGGCTGGCCATGCGCAAGGTCGCAATCACGCCCCTGGGCGTCGCACGCCGCACGCAGGCGGGCCGCGTGAGCGCGGTCGGCCCCGTCCTCGGCCTGGTCCTCCTCGTTGTGTGGCTGACCGTCGGCACCCTCGCGATGAACCTGGGGACTGCTATCGGCATGGCCGTATTCATGGGGTTCATGGGCGCGATCTTCCTGATCGTCAACCTGGTGGGCGTCTGGTCAATCAGCGTCATGGGGCGCATCATGGCTCGGGCCTCGCGCAGCCCTCAGATGATGGTGGCCGGGCGCCGCATGGCCGACGACCCGCGCGCCGTGTGGCGCTCCTTCGGGGCGGTTGCCCTCGTCGGGTTCCTCGTGGGCATCATGTATCCGGCCTCCTCCGCGATCTCGATGAGCGGGGATTCTACGGACGAGGTCGGCCGCATCGTCATCGGCGACATCAACAGGGGCATGATGCTGACCTTCGCGATCACCCTCGCCCTGGGCGCCGTGTCGACCGCGGTCAACCAGTCGATTCGCGTCCTCGACTCCGCCGACCAGGTGCGCGCCCTGTCCTACATGGGGTCCCCGCGCGGCTTCATGGATCGCAGCCGTCGCCTCGAGGTCGCGATCCCCGCGTTTGTCATGATCGTCGGCTCGATGCTGCTTGGCATGGTGTTCATGTCGCCGATGCTCGCGGCGGGCGCCGTCAAGGGGTTCCTCGTCGCGCTCGCCACCGCGATCGTGGGCGTGGTCCTCATCGTCGCCGCCTCCGAGGCGACCGTCCCGCTGCGCCGCCGCATCCTGGCAGGTGTGCGCGAGGGACGGGAGTAGAGCGCTCGTCGTCAGTCGCGCGGGTCCGAGCTGCGGGGGAATGTAAAACCGTCGGGGGCGCAAGTGCATGGAGAAGGGGGGCGAACCTCTTGGTTCGCCCCCCTTCTGGTGGCTCACTTCTCGAGCTCGTCCTTGACGTCCTCGGCTTTGTCCTTGGCGTCTTCGGCGATGTCCTCGGCCTTGTCCTTGGCGTCCTCGGCGGCCTCCTCGACCTTGTCCTTGGCGTCCTCGGCGATGTCCTCGGCCTTGTCCTTGGCGTCCTCTGCCTTGTCCTTGGCGTCGCCAGCGAGCTCAGCAAGCTTGTCCTTGGCCTCTGCAGCCTTCTCCTTGGCCGTGTCGACGGCCTTCTCGAAACCTTCTTCAGCCTTCTTGGCCAGATCTTCCAGACTCATGGTTCTCTCCTTGAAATGCGATTGTCGATCAATTTAGGGTGTGACTACAATAACACATTGTTTGTGATGTGGCGCATTTGCAATGTTGGCCTTCGCTTGGGTCTCCGATGTTAGCTGAGAGCCATGCTCGGGAGTGGGCCGCGGTCGCCCGAGCGACGATCCGCACAATTGCAGTGTCAAACACCGGCGGCGAGCGTCTGGGCTGGCGTAGCATCGAGTTGTATCGGAACGCGCGACCTCCACGCAGGGTGTTCGCTTGATCTTGTGTCCCTCTCCTTCGTCGTTGAAGGGCGGGGACGTGAGCATGGATTGTGAGGGGCCTGCGTTCCGGTTTTTGTAGGAATCAATCCATTGCGAACGAGGAGGTTCGACGATGAACGATGACACGATGAGGACGCCCCGCCCAATACCCGCACAGATGCCGCCGATGGGATTGATCCAGCCCTCTCCCGGCCCCGGTAGGCCCGTCTCAGACATGGTGTGGCAGCCGGGTTATGTTCCTCTGACTCTGCCAGCTCGCCGTGTTCGAACAAAGCCGCGGGTGCCCAAGATCTGGCTCATCTTTGCCCTCTTGACAATCCTGCTCCTCGTGAGCCCGGCAATCGTGAAATTCGTGCTCGACTTGCAGCCGGGGGATCACACTGACAACGGTGACGGAACATACTGGCTATACGGGCTGCACTTGGTCTTCGTTATATTTACGGCTCCCCCGCTGGTGGCCCTGACGTTGTGTGTCGCGATCACTGAGGGCGTCATGTGGATGGTAGACGAATGGCGGATACACGGTATAACCGTCCGACTGTGGCTGCTGCCCCTCCTGGTCGTAGCCGCGCTGGTCGGCGGCGTCATGTACTTGTTGTATGGCTACGACCTCGTCCTTATTTGACGGCGATAGAACCGAGCACCGCGGGGGCGGCGTCGGCACTTCAACGGGGCGGTGCTACCCGTTCAGGCTCGTGACCAAGGCTGGCCTCGTCCCCGGGCGTGAGCACCCGTGCCCCCGGTCGGGCACAATGGACGCATGATGACCCCCACCCCCACTGACCCCGCGCGTTACGCGGGCGCCGACCTGCGCCTGGCTGCCGTGATGCTCGTTCCGGCCATTGTGCTAGGGTGCTGGTTCTGGGGTGACCCGGTGTGCTCTCGAATGGAATAGAAGGCCGTTGAAGCGGCTTCATGATCTGGAGGTTGCTTCAGTTGGATAGCCTGCTGTTACTTGTCGCCCCCATCCTCATTATTTTCCTTATCGCGCTGGCAATCGATACTGGGGTAACGAAGAGGCGCGAGAGGAAGGCTGCCGAAGCGGCGGCGTGGGCCGCACAGGCCTACGGAGCTGGTTGGAATCCTCAAGGCGCACGGAGCGTCCAGAAACCACACCGCGGCTCAAAGGTGGTGCGCTCCTGCGTCATTTTGGGATTCGTTATCCTGGGAAGCGTCATCTATTGGCCGCTGTTGGTGCTCCTGGTAGACCCTATTGTTTCGGGTGGCAATGCATCAGAAGCTGATGCTGGCCTTATGTTCCTGTTGTGCCTCATCTTCGTGGCTCCGTTCAGCCTTCTTGCCTTCCTGTGTGCCTTCATTGCGCATCTCGCCGTCAAGGGCGCGGAGCGGGATCAGGGGCGCTAAGACTGCCCATGCACGTACTGAGCGCCGCGACTCTTGCGATATGGTGGCGATAGTTATCATCCCAACAGCGGGCAGTGAAAGGACCCGGTATGAGTGACCGTGACGATACGGCTAACCACTTCGACGAGTCCTTCCAGGGGGATTCGGGTGAACAGTCGCACCCTGAGGGCAGTCAGCCGACCGGCGGAGCGTCCCCTTCGACGAAGAAGAGGGGAAACTACAAGATTCCGCTTATCCTTGGCGCTATTGGGCTTCTGCTGATGATTAGTCCGTTCTTCTATTCGGCGTACGTCGATGCAACCGTCGGTCGGGGTGGTCCCGATGATGTTTCGGCAGGTTGGGCCTTCGTGTGGGCCTTCTATCGCTTCACTCCAGCCGGCATCGTTGTTCTCGTCATCGCCCTTTTCACGGCGTTCGCAGAGAAGCTATCCAGCATGCCGAGCGGCAACAACTAGGAGCCAGTGCCTGGCTGAGCCCGGCAGCGTGAGGTTGCCCTGGCCTCGTCCCCGGGCGTGAGCACCCGTGCCCCCGGTCGGGCACAATGGACGCATGATGACCCCCACTGACCCCGCGCGCTACGCGGGCGCCGACCTGCGCCTGGCCGCCGTCGACATGGACGGCACCCTCCTGGACGACGACAAGAACTTCCCGCCCGGCATGGACGAGCTGCTCGACCAGATGGACGCGCGCGGCGTCACCTTCGCGCCCGCGTCCGGCCGCCAGGTGTGGACCCTCATCGACATGTTCCCCGGGCGCCCCGGCATGACAGTCATCGGCGAGAACGGCGGCATCGTCATGCGCGACGGCGTCGAGGTCTCCTCCCACCCCGTCGACACCCCCACCGTGCGCGAGGCAGTCCGCCTCGTGCGGGAAGCCACCTCGGGTCCGGACGGGATCGACGGTGGCCTGGTCATGTGCGGCAAGCAATTCGCCTACGTCGAGCGCACCGACGACGAGTACGTGGCGGGCGTCGCCCCCTACTACCATCGCGTGCAGCGCGTCGCCGATCAGCTGACCGTCATCGACGACATCGAGGCCGGACGCAGTGATGATGCGATCGTGAAGCTCGCCGTGTACACGCCCGGCCCGGTCGCCCCGCTGGCCGAGGCGACCCTGGCTCATTTCGCCGACACCCACCAGTACGCGATTTCCGGCGCGAACTGGGCGGACCTGCAGATCCGCGGTGTCGACAAAGGTAGCGCCGTGCGCGACCTGCAGCGCTTCCTGGGGGTGGATCGTTCCCAGACCGCCGTCTTCGGCGACGCCGGTAACGACCTGTCCATGATGAGCGAGGGGGACCTGTCCTTCGCGATGGCCAACGCCTCCCAGGATGTCATTGAGGCCTCGCGCTTCATCGCCCCCTCCAATAAAGAGGCCGGGGTTGCGCAGGTGCTGCGCGCTCTCCTCGGGTGAGTGCCCGTTGCGCGGGTAGGACCTTACCGTTAATCTCAATTCTTGAAATACCCGCTGGATGGAGGACCCTGTGAGCACGCCCGGATACACGCAATATGGAGACAGGCCGCCGCAGGCGGGCCCCGCACAGCCGTACGCAGCGCAGTATCCGGGGAATCCGACGGGAGGACCCGCCTACCCGGGTGGTATTCCACAGCTCTACGGCGGGGTGGGTACTGAGGCAAGCAAGAAGAAGATCCCGGCTGCCTTCTTCTTCGGGATCGCGACCTGGGTGGCGATCCTCCTGATCGTCGGCGTGACGGCCTTGATGATAGCGAATTCGACCGGCGAGAGTACCTCCGCGGGGGGTGTGATCGCTATTATCCCGATGGTTGGGACCCCGCTTGTCGTGCTGCCCCTCACCGTCTGCGGCCTGGCCACCGGCGCGTCAGCGAAGAAACGCCTGATGACGCGCAAGCAGCTGATCATGAACAGGATCGGTTTCTGGCTGAGCGTCGCACCGTTCGTCATCTTCCCCCTGCTCTACGCCCTTGCCGTGATCGAGAATATCGTCGAGAGGGGTGTCTAGCCTTGGAACAGCATCAGCAACACTCTCCCACCTCGCCTGCGCAGGAGGTGTCGCAGCCTGTAGTTCCCGCGCAGCCTGTGCAACCGGCGCAGCCTGCGCCGCAGGGGTATTCGGCAGTGCCCCAGGAGGGAGCACCCGGGCAGCCTGTGCCGCAGGTTGTGCCCCAGGCGGGAGTGCCATATTCGCTGGCACCCCAGCGTCAGGTCCCGGAAAAGATCAGTAGGCTGTCCTTCATTTTTGCGATCATCGGTCTGGGTGTCCTGGTTCCGTCACTCCTGTACTGCGCCTATATCGTTGACAGTGCTGTGCACAGTGCCCATCCCGAAAACGGTGGCTTTGTATGGATCATCCCGTTCGCTGTGTACATGGGCCTTCTTCTGCCTATCAATCTTATTGGTCTGATTACTGGCTCCCAGAAGGTGGGGCCCTCGGTATCCGGCCGACAGCGGATGTGGAGCTTGCTCGGTATCGTCCTGAATGCTCTTCCGTGGGTGATCGCTGTTGGTCTCCTTGTCTGGATTTGAATGCCTAGTTTTCCGGTACTACTGGGGCCCTACTGACCCTCGGATGACTGTCGTATGCGAATAACGCTAATGAGATAGAGGAAGTAAATGAGTATGCCTTATCCTCAGCAGCCTGCGGGGCAGCCCGCAGTTCCCGTGCAGCCCGCGCAGCCCGCGCAGCCCGTGCAGCCCGCGCAGCCTGTGGGGCAGGCGCCGCAGGTTGTGCCCCAGGCGGGAGTACCCGCACAGCCTGCGGGGCAGGGGTATTCGACGGCACCTCAGGGATTTGCGCCGGGCTATGCGCCCGTGCCTCAGGGGCCTGTGAAAGTGCGGGTTAACTGCGTCTCCCTCGTCTTTGGAATTTGTGTATGGGTGTTCATCGCGCTGTTAGTGCTGGACGCGTGGAGATTGATGCACTCGCCGGATGTGTCCGCGAGCGGGGCGGCTATTGTCGGCTTCTATCCTCTTTTTGTGCTGGGCTTCTGCGGTCCGTTGAACCTCATCGGTGCCATCGTGGCGTCCTCAAGGGCGAAGGAGAAGTCGGCGAAATGGAAGCTCAACAGGCTGGGAATGATCCTCAACCTGAGCCCGTACGTCATCTTTTTCGTTATCATGTTCGTCGCCATGTTCGTCGGCATGATTGTGGAGGCGTTTTTGTCGTAGGTCGTTGGTGCACGCCCAATGATGGCGCGTGCTTGTTCTTGACCAGGTCGCCGCTGCGATCACTGGGGGGAGAATGCTATGAACGACTGCAGCGTTCCCGCAGGTGGGCCTCGTGAACGCATGTCGCGACGGATGTACGGGCTGTCCCTATTCTGCGTATTCGCGGGACTCGCGGTCATGATCGTTGACTTTATCGTCCGATCAGCTTCGGTTGTTGATGAGATGAGTGCCAGCACGAACCTCGTCATTCCCGGCAACTCTGCAGTGATGAGCGACGGCGAGTTTATCCGTTCCCTCCTGCCCGTCGTCGGCGCGTCTGGGATCGTTCACCTCGTCGGTGTTATCGCCGGGTTAGTGGGACGAGCGCGAGCCGAGGGGCGCAGGGAGCTCGGGCGCTGCGCGTTGGGAGTGGGTGCGAATGCCTTCTTCCTTGCCTGTGCCTGTATTATTCCCGCGCTGGGTATTGTTGGCGATCCGGGCGCTCTCGTCCCCCTCCTCGTCGTGTCCGGCGTTGCGGTCCTGGCTGCGTGCGGCTCGCTATTCGAGCGTCTCTTTCACAGCGCGGGCACGAAGTCGGTGGGTGCGGGGCTCGCGGGCATACTGGCGATGGTCGGGGCGCTGATTGTTGGCCTGTTCGCGATGCTTAACGACCTCGCGATGGCGCCGGAGGATCCGTTCTTGCCCACGCTGATCGTCGTGGCCGTCTGCTTCTACATGTCCGTCCCGGCGGGCCTCGTCCAACTTGCGGGCTTGATCATGGGAATACGAGCGCGTCGGCGCGCTGACAGCGAGGCTGAGCGGGCACTCGCCACGTGGGGAATAGTCCTGAATGTGCCCCAGTGCTGGTGCGTTCTTTTCCTCCCCCTGCTGGTTCTCATCTGAACCTGCCCGGCGCTTTGCTGGCGATGGTCGAGGTATCGCCTTTTCGTTGCGATGGCGAGGCTTCTGTCGCCTGACTGCCCGGGTGCTGCGCGCTCTTCTTGGCTGGTTGTCCGTTGCGCGGGTAGGAACTTACCATTAGTCTCAATTCTTGAAAGAGTTTTCGGTACGGGGGACGTGTGGGTTCTTCACAGTCTCGTTGCCGCATGTCGGTGCAATAGAGGAGGAATCTGATGAGCACGCCTTATCCTCAGCAGCCTGCGGGGCAGCCCGCAGTTCCCGCGCAGCCCGTGCAGCCTGTGCAGCCCGTGGGGCAGGCGCCGCAGGTTGTGCCCCAGGCGGGAGTGCCATATTCGCGGGCGCCCCAGCGCCAGGTCCCGGAAAAGATCAGTAGGCTGTCCTTCATTTTTGCGATCATCGGTCTGGGTGTCCTGGTTCTGTCACTCCTGTACTGCGCCTATATCGTTTTCACTGCTGTGCACAGTGATCATCCCGAAGGCGGTGGCTTTGTATGGATCATTCCGTTCGTTGTATACATGTGCCTCCTGCCACCCATCAATCTTGCCGGTCTGATTGCTGGCTTCCTGAAGGTGGGGCCCTCGGTCTCTGGCCGACAGCGGATGTGGAGCCTGCTCGGTATCGGCCTGAATATTCTTCCCTGGGTGATCGCTGCAGCTCTTCTTGCCTGGATTCGCACGTCGAGCTTCCCCGGTGCTGCTGGCGCCGTGATGGCTCTCGGATGACTATTGTCTGCGAATAGCGCCCATTGAGTGGAGGAAGCAAATGAGTATGCCGTATCCTCAGCAGCCTGCGGGGCAGTCCGCAGTTCCCGCGCAGCCTGTGCAGCCCGTGGGGCAGGCGCCGCAGGTTGTGCCCCAGGCGGGAGTACCCGCGCAGCCTGCGGGGCAGAGGTATTCGACGGCACCTCAGGGATTTGCGCCGGGCTATGCGCCCGTGCCTCAGGGGCCTGTGAAAGTGCGGGTTAACTGCGTCTCCCTCGTCTTTGGAATTTGTGTATGGGTGTTCATCGCGCTGTTAGTGCTGGACGCGTGGAGATTGATGCACTCGCCGGATGTGTCCGCGAGCGGGGCGGCTATTGTCGGCTTCTATCCTCTTTTTGTGCTGGGCTTCTGCGGTCCGTTGAACCTCATCGGTGCCATCGTGGCGTCCTCAAGGGCGAAGGAGAAGTCGGCGAAATGGAAGCTCAACAGGCTGGGAATGATCCTCAACCTGAGCCCGTACGTCATCTTTTTCGTCATCATGTTCGTCGCCATGTTCGTCGCCATGGTCGCCATGATTGTGGAGCCGTTTTTGTCGTAGGTCGTGAGCGTGCGCTTCTGGTGTAGCTGTTAGTTGCGCTGGTAGGAACTTACCGTTAGTTTTAATTCTTGAAATATCCGCTGGATGGAGGACCCTGTGAGCACGCCCGGATACACGCAATATGGAGACAGGCCGCCGCAGGCGGGCCCCGCACAGCCGTACGCAGCGCAGTATCCGGGGAATCCGACGGGAGGACCCGCCTACCCGGGTATGCAGCAGGTGCCCCCCTTCACCGCGCCTCAGGGGCCTGTGATTCAGACGGTGAATTGGCTCTCGATCATCCTGGGTATTGTCGGGTGGGTCCTCATCGGTCTGACGGTACTGGTCATGGTGCTAGCTATCCGAGCCTCTGCGTCCGATCCTGACCCGAGTGGCAAAGATATAATCGGTTTCTTTCCCCTCTTCGCTCTGCCATTCTTCGGCTTGGTAAACCTCGCCGGCGGCGTTATAGGGATCATGGGAGCTGTCGGAAAGCCCAAAACGCTCAAACTCAACTGGTTGGGAATCCTCCTCAATGCGAGCCCGTACGTCATTTTCACAGTCCTCCCGTTCTTGCTGGCGATACTCTTTGGCCGCTGAGCCGTGGGGCAGCTCACGTGTCCAACAATGTTTGTGGGTGCATGCCCACCGTCGGCCCGCTCGCAAGGGTGTGCGGCTGTGCTGGTATTACCGCGATGATCAACTCATGAAGGAGCGATTGTGACAATGTCGGATTCTCGCGCCCCGAACTCACATACCTATCGGAGCGGAGGAAATCAGGGTGGGATACCCGCGGCTCCCTACGCGCCCGGGCAGGCTGCGCCGCAGGGAGCCAACCCGTACCAGGCTGCTGGCCCCTACCAGGGGTATCCGCAGTCCTGCCCGGTCGGCCCCCAGGTGCAGATGCCCCCGCGGGTCAACTGGGTGTCCATTGCTTGCGGGGCGGCGGTGTGGGCGCTGCACCTGACAACCTATCTGGGGCTTTGGCTGCTGACCAGCACGGAATTTGGGAAGACCCATCACGCAGTCTTAAGTTTCGTCGGCCTTATTCCGCAGATAACAATTTCGGTCATGCTCCCCCTCAACATGACTGGCCTGGTCATCGGGATCAGGAGGCTCTCGGATCGGTCGAGGAAGTGGCGGTTGAATTGGTTGGGGATCGTCCTCAACGTGAGTCCATATATCTATTTCGCAATCTGTTTTATCCTCTGGGTGATGAACGGCAGCACGCACTAGACATAAGGGCAAGGAGCAGTGAGTGACTGTGCCGATCAACAATCCTCAGCCGGACAGCTACGGGGATAGTGTGCCGTATCAGGGGAGTATGCCCTACCAGAGTGGCGGACCCTATCTGGGATACCCTCAGACCTATGTCGCCCAACCCCAGGTGAGCTTTCCTCCGCGGGGCGACCGGATCAGCATCTCCTGTGGAATCGCAGGGTGGGTCATCATTGTTCTGGCTCTCCTGGCCCATGGGGCACCCCAGGTGCTGCGCGCCCTGCTAGGGTAGCTGTCCGTTGCGCGGGTAGGAACTTACCGTTAGTTTTAATTCTTGAAATACCCGCTGGATGGAGGATCCTGTGAGCACGCCCGGATACACGCAATATGGAGACAGGGCGCCGCAGGCGGGCCCCGCACAGCCGTACGCAGCGCAGTATCCGGGGAATCCGACGGGAGGACCCGCCTACCCGGGTGGTATTCCACAGCTCTACGGCGGGGTGGGTACTGAGGCAAGCAAGAAGAAGATCCCGGCTGCCTTCTTCTTCGGGATCGCGACCTGGGTGGCGATCCTCCTGATCGTCGGCGTGACGGCCTTGATGATAGCGAATTCGACCGGCGAGAGTACCTCCGCGGGGGGTGTGATCGCTATTATCCCGATGGTTGGGACCCCGCTTGTCGTGCTGCCCCTCACCGTCTGCGGCCTGGCCACCGGCGCGTCAGCGAAGAAACGCCTGATGACGCGCAAGCAGCTGATCATGAACAGGATCGGTTTCTGGCTGAGCGTCGCACCGCTCGTCATCTTCCTCCTGCCCTCCGTCCTTGCCATGATCGACGCTATCGTCTCAGTGTTTTCACCGTCCTCATGATCGCTCTGATGTTTGTCAAGTGGGTCACTGAGGCGTCGTAAGAATGTCGTCGAGGATGATGCGCTTCCGATCGTCCTCCTTGCGTGAGCGCCTCCTCTCCATTAATCTCAAGTACTTAAAATACTTGTCGGAGTGAGGGGTGTTCATGGAAGCTTCCGACGGCAGCGAGTCTGTCGCCGCTCGACGGGTGCGAACGCGCAGTACGTGGATCCTGTCCATGGCGTGCGGGGTCGGCGGCTGGCTTTTGATCGCCGTTGCGATCATCTTGGGTGTCGTCCACATCCTCATGGCCGTGAACGAAGACGGGGCAGTGCCTCAAGACTATGGTTTCTTCTTTGCCATTGTCCTCGTGCTTCTCGTGCCTCTCGTGCTCTTCGTCATCAACGTCATCGGTGCTCTCGTCAGTTTCGTCGACCTCCTTCGGTATCGCACCCGCAGAGAGGTCATGCGGAGCTGCCTCGCGCTCTTTCTCAATGTGTTGCCGTGGATTATTGTCGGCACCTGGACGTGGATGGTGTAGTCGCGTGATGCGAGGAAGCCTCGTGCCTCGTGGCTTCGTCACCGAGAGCCCGACTCGGCCTGGGTTGCGTAGGTACTGCGCTCTCTCCTGGGATTGTGAGTCTTGCGCGGGCGGAAAATTACCGTTAATCTCAATTCTTGAAATACTGGTAGCGGAGGTAACCGTCAGCGGGTGCGCGCAGTGCAGTCAGTGCTGTGCTCGCTCACCCCTGCCGAGTCTCGAGGTGCCGTCATTGTGACGGCTCTCGACTTTAGCTGACAAGGCCAGTGACGGTTCGTCACCGAGAATGGAGCAACGCATGAGCGTTCCAAACCAACCGCCCCAGCAAGGTCGAAACACGCCGATGGCAGCGCCGCTGCAAGAGTTCGCTCCCTACCAGGGTGGAGCGCCGCAGGGGACCAACCCGTACCCGGGTGCGGCGCCCTATCAGGGGTATCCACAGGCCTATGCGGTCGGCCCCTATGCGCAGTTGCCCCCGCGGGTCAACAAGCTGTCCGTTGGCCTGGGCATCGCCGGCTGGGTGATTATCGGCCTGACTGTGCTGCTCATGTGGTTGTCGATACTCGCAACCGAATCCGACCCGGATCCCTCGGGCAAGGAAGTCATCGGTTTTTACCCGCTCTTTGCCTCGATTTTCTTGATTCCCGTGAACCTGGTCGGCGGGATCACCGGGCTGGTGCGCGCGCTGGACAAAATGACGAAGTGGAAGCTGAACTGGCTCGGAATCGTCCTGAACGCGAGCCCGCATGTCATCTTCATCGCCTTCATGCTCGTGTTGCCGCTGATTCCGTCGTAGCCTTTGATGAGAACGTCGAAGCTCGTCGTCACGAGGCGATCATCGTCGCCGCGTGAAGCGTCGTGCTAGGTGCAAGGGGTAAAGAACATGAGTCAATGGCATACCAACGGTGTGGATCCACGCAATTACGGGGGCATGCCCTACCAGCCCGGCATACCCCACCAGCCCGGCATGCCCCACCCGGGTGTCTACCAGAGGCAGGGGTTTGACCCTCGGCTGGTGAAACTACGTGCAACCGACAAGATTGGCGTCTGGTGTGGCATCGCGGGATGGGTGCTGATCGCTCTGCTCATATGCATCGGATTCTTCCTCTATCTAGCGTCGCTAGACGGGCCGAATTCCGAACTCGCGGGTCTTGGTTTCATTGTTCCCTTCGTGTGGGGAGGGGGTTTACTCGTCCCTCTCAATCTCGTGGGGGGACTGAGCGGGCTGGTCGGCTACGGGTCGAGCATCACGCAGCGTCAGAAGTCGTGGTGTCGGTGGGGAGTCATCCTGAACGCTGCGCCATGGGTGATCCTTGTCGTTGGTTACATGTTGCTCGACGTATATTTCGCTATGACGACGAGGTGACGCCGCCCCGGCCCCGGCCCGCTAAGGGCAGATCCGTCGGCGTTCAGTGTTGCTGCGGGCGCGCAGCGCTGCCGGTAGCTGAACGAAAGGTGAATCATGAGTGCTCCGAATACGCCCGCGGGTCCACACCACAGGTATCACGCAGGTCGATTGGGGGCTGAAGCGAGCCAGCAGCCGCATCCTGACGGCCACTCCCAGCCAGCCACGCAAGTCCCGGGAACCTGTCGGCGCCAGTCGCGGGCGGGCGTAGTCGACATGGTCTCGCCTGGGTGCGGAATAGCCGGATTAGTCATCGTCGTGGTGCTGATCAGCATGCTGAGGACGCAGTTGTTCGGTGAGTTTTTCCTGCTCACCCTGACTCTCATTGCCCTGTCCGTCATCGGTTTCCTCTGGGGGTGCATCCGTCTGTTCACGTCCACGACCCGTACGCAAAGAATGTTGAGCCTGCAAGGAATAATCCTGAACGTGATGCTCTGGCTCATCATGGGCGGAGCCTATTGCATCGTCGTGTTTGGCAACTTGTGAATCACGGTGCGACACAACGGGTGGGGGGCCGCGACGCATTGCGTCGCGGCCCCCCACACCAGGCAGCTAAAGACCTCGAAGCGTCAGCGCTCGAAGGTAGCCTTCTCGGCGTCCGTCTCCGGCACGAAGGAATCCGTGTCCAGATCCGCCCAGTACTCCTCGGCCCACGGATCCTCGATCGGCTGCGAACGCTTCCAGAGGATGTAGCCCGCACCGGCGGCAGCGCCGACCAGTGCGGTCAGGCCGAAGGCGCGCAGGAAACGGCACTTGCGGCGCTTACGGGTCGGGGTCGTCAGAGCGACGGCCGACACCTCGGAGGCGCGGCGAGCGCGATCCGACAGCGAACCGCGAGCGGTCAGGGCGGCGCCCGCCTGGTTCACAGCGAGGGACGCACGCGGCAGGTAGTCATCCACCAGGTGCTCGCGAGCGTTCTCAATCGCGGGTCCGGCGTGCGCGGCGGCGGCCTGCGCGCGAGCCGCGGCGTTCTCAATCGCGGGGGTCGCGTGCTCGATCGCGTTGGTCAGCGCAGCCTGAGCGCGCGGCGCTGCCCAATCAACGCCCTGATTCGCCAGATCGGCAGCCCGAACGGCAACCTTCCCGGCGTAAACGGCGGCGGCGTCGCGAAGCTGCTCAGAAGTAGCACGCAGCTTATCTGCATCGAAAGTCGGCGAGGTAGCCATGTTGTCTCCGATCCTGTCCACATTAACGGGGGCGCACATGCGCCACTCACGTCCTATTGTGCTACATCTGCCTGTGATGTGCAGCCCACTAGCGGGCGTGAGCTGAACGACGGTCAGGAAACCACCAGGAAAAGATGCGACCATTACAGTCATGAAAGCTATTCTTCACACCTCCGCCGGCGACATCACCGTCGAACTGTTCCCCAACCACGCCCCCAACACGGTCAACAACTTCGTGACCCTGGCCAAGGGCGAGCGCGAGTGGGTCGACCCCACGACCGGCCAGAAGACCTCCCGCCCTCTCTACGACGGCACCATCTTCCACCGCGTGATCCCCGGCTTTATGATCCAGGGCGGCGACCCCCTCGGCACCGGCACCGGCGGCCCCGGCTACCAGTTCAACGATGAGATCCACCCCGAGCTGAACTTCAACGACCCCTACCTGCTCGCCATGGCCAACGCCGGCAAGCGCATGGGCCGCGGCACCAACGGCTCCCAGTTCTTCATCACCGTGGCCCCCACCCCGTGGCTGCTCGGCAACCACACCATCTTCGGTAAGGTCGCCGACGAGGAGTCCAAGCGCGTCGTCGACGCCATCGCCACCACCCCCACGGGCGCCCAGGACCGCCCCGTGACGGAGCAGGTCATCAACTCGATCGAGATCGTCGACTGACCTTCTCCCCTCATCATCGACGAGGCCGGGGCCGCCCCCGCTGCTCAGTGCAGTGACCGGGAAAGCGAGCCCCGGCCTCGTCCCTTACCCGCCTGCCGAAAGGGAAGCTATGAGCATGCCGAGCTACGGCCAGCGCTCTGACCCGCGCGCCGCCCCCGACTGTCCGCGCCACCCGGGCGTGCGCAGCGTCGACTACTGCAAGCGCTGCAACCGGCCCATGTGCGTGGACTGCGCGATCCCCACCGAGGTGCGCTCGATCTGCGTGGACTGCACGTCATCCAAGCGCGGCTGGGCGCGCCAGGCCTCGCGCGCGGCGGCGGCCGGCGCGCCGGTCGTCACCTACGCGATGATGGCGATCTGCGTCGTCGTATATGCGGTGACCTTGCTGGCGCCAAGCGTGGGGGCGTCACTTGCACTCGTCCCCGCGTTCCTCGCGTCGCACCCGTGGATGATCCTGACTCAGGCGTTCGTTCATATCGGGTTCTTCCACATCGTGTTCAACATGCTGACCCTGTACGTGGTGGGTCGCTCGATTGAGCCTGTTCTTGGGTGGTGGCGCTTCCTGATCGTGTATCTGGTGAGCGCGCTCGGCGGATCGGCGTTCATCCTCGCCTGGTGTTTGCTGCAGCCTCAGTACGCGTTCGCGTCGGCGGCGGGTGCGTCGGCGGGGGTGTTCGGCCTCTTCGGGGCGATTTTCGTCCTGCAACGCTTGGGTGGCGCCGACACCAGGCCGATCCTGGTGTTGCTCGGCATCAACCTGGTGTTCGGCTTTCTGGGCAGTGCAGTCGCGTGGCAGCTGCACCTCGGCGGGGCGATCGCCGGCGTGGGCGCCACGTGGGTGTTGGTGCGCATGGCCCGCCCGCGTCCGGGCCTCACGGAAGCCGCGCAGAATCGGCACCAGGCGCTCGTAGCGCTCGGCATGATCGCGGGCATGATTGCGGTCAATGCGCTGGCGTTCCGCGTCCTACTCGAGGCCCACGGCGCGTAACGGGTCAACAGTCGTCAGGCGCATGGCATCTAAGGATGACCTAATATAGGAAGGGTCCGGCAAATAGTGCCGGACCCTTCCTCATGCGCCCCCACAGGAGACACCATGACCAGCCCCTGGGACCTGTACGACCAGCTCATCGACGAGATCCCCGCCGACATCACCGTCGCCCAGATCCACACCGACGGCAAGTGGCGCCGCGTTGCCACCAGCGACAACGGCGTTGGCATGGCCTTCGGGATGAACGTCCAATCCCGTCCCCGTTTCACTGACGATCCCTCCGACCTCGTCGGTCGCCCCCTGCGCGACGTTGCCGCCCTGGCTAAGTCCTGGAACTTCGAGGACGCCGGCATCGGCATGGCCGCCGTCAACGCCTACCACTCCCACCCGGTGCGAGCCCTCGCCCACGGATTCCGCCCCTGCGAAGAAAACAACTGGGCACGCACCTTCCACCCCTACGCGCCCCTCGTCGCCGGCAAACGAGTCGCCGTCATCGGCCACTTCCCCTTCGCGCCCGCCGCCATGCCCGATGCTGCCGAGCTCAACATCCTCGAACGCAACGTCTTCGACGGCGACTACCCCGACTCCGCCTGCGAATACCTACTCCCCGAGATGGACTACGTCTTCATTTCCGGATCCGCATTCGTCAACAAGACCATGCCGCGCCTCCTCGCGCTCGCGGCGAACGCCCACACCGTCGTCCTCGGCCCCTCCGCCCCGGCGTCGCCCGCGATCCTGCAAGCCGGTGCGACGACCGTCATGTCCTTCGCCAGCGCGCACCCCGCGCGCCTCGAAGACGGCCTCGCCGGACGCACCCTCCAAGGCATGTACGACGCCGGCATGAGGGTCCAGCTCAGCAGGCCCTGACCCGAGAACGAGGCCGTGGCCCGCTCGCTCGGCTGAGACCCGATAGCCAGCCACGGCCTCGTGTCTTCGCGTGCGTCTCCGGCGCTCACACCGCGGTCCGGGGCCCCGAGCTCCGCGCGGTGACGGGCCGCGGGCCATGCGTGGCTAGTCGGCCCCTTCCTCTGTAGCTCCTGTCAGGCGTGCGCGGGCATCCTTGAGGATGCGCGTGACCAGGGTGACTCCTTCGGGCGAGGATAGGAGGGGACGGTCCTCGGGATGCGCGCCGAAGTGACGCATGAGGGCATCGAGGCCCGTGTAGGGCAGCCCGAGATGATGAGAGGAGATCGTCCAACGTCCCTGATGGGTGAGATCACCGGAAAACAAAATGTTCACGTCGTCTACCGAGCCGATGGCGAGATGATCCTTCCAGCGGACCCACACCTCCGTGTTTCGCTTGTGTTCCTCAATCGACAGAAGGGGTGGATAGTGAAAGTGAATCCCCTCTTCAGTCAGAGTCGTCGTCTGCCGGTCACCGAAGGCTATCCGCAGATCCGCGAGCGGGCGACGCGAGCACAAGAAAAAGGCCAGTACTGCGGTTGCGGACGCAGTAAGGACAGCGAACACCGGCTGACGCATCATCGTGGCCCAGACGAGCATGAAGGCGGCCGATAACCATGTCAGACAGCTCGTGAGAACGAGCCCTATTTGCTCGTAGCTCCCGGGAATCACAATTGATGAATTCATGAATCGTGGGCGTGGTCTGGAGAACGCGTGAAGGCTTCGCTCGACAATCTGCGGCAGTGTCGCTCCAAGGTTGAGTGACACCCACGCTAGTTCGAACTGCCAGATCGAATAACTAGGATTCTGAGCAGCCCACCGTGCGCCGAGTGCAGTGCCAATCACACACGCGACGAGTATCACGCAGCAGGGCAGTATTTGCCGCGCCCTCGCGTCCTGCGCGCGCGGCGTGGGAGGGGTCTTGTCATCAGGAAGACGAAACCTGGGAGCGGTGAGCGGTATCACCAGTCAAACCCGATGTAGTAGGGCACATGCCATCCTCTTGATGAGTGGCGTAGGTGTAGAGGATCGGCGGCGCAAGATCCATATGTGTTGCGCGACATAGTATCCATGCGACGACGCTACCAGACTTGTTGTCATGGCGGCGCGGATGTCCGCATAGCCCGCCCCGGCCTCGTCCATGGCAAGAAGTGGGGCGCCCCGGCCGCAGCCGGAACGCCCCACTCACGTATCGAACGACGATGCGCGCTCAGCGCCAGCGCAACGTCATCAAGAAGCCCACCATCATCGTGCCCAGACCCACCGCGATATTCCACTGGCCAATCTTCGGAATCGGGTAAATGCCCTGGGAAATGTAGAAGACGACAACCCACAGCAGACCCACAATCATGAGGGTCACAAACGTGGGCGCCCACCAGGCCGGGCTGAGCGGAATACCATCCGTCCAGCTCTTGATCTCGGTATCGTCCTCGACCTCGTGCCCATTCTTCTTACGCTTCTTCGATTCGGCCACGTCGGGTCCTCTCTACTGGCCCGCGCGGGAAGAAAACCGCCCGGCGGTGATGAATTAGTCGATACTCTAGCGTAGTCTCGGACCTAGGAAGTGCCAAAACGCAGCGCCATGGAAGGGGAACAATGCCCTCACGCAAAGCCCGCCACGTGGCCGGAGTCCTCGCCGTCACCATCGCGTCCGGCCTGCTCTTCTCCGTCTCCTCCCTCAACGAACGCAAAAACCCAGCCGGGACCTCGGACCTCGCAACCCTCGTGCGCACGCGACAGGCCCAGGTCGCAGTCCTCGACAGCGAGGTTGCCGCCCTCGACGCCCAAGTCCAAGGCTTTTCCTCCACCTCCGCCTCCGCAGCGCCCCACGAGGACGCCTTCACCGCCCTATCCACGAGGCCCGTGAGCGGCCCGGGCGTCCAAATCACCCTCTCCGATGCGCCCCCCGGACGCATCCCCGCCGGCGCAACACCCAACGACCTCGTCATCCATCAACAGGACATCGAGGACACCATGAACGCCCTGTGGGCCGGCGGCGCCGAAGCCATGACCGTCCAAGGCGTGCGCATCACCAACCGGACCGTCATCCGCTGCATCGGCAACGTCATCCTGGTCGACGGAACCAGCTTCTCCCCACCCTATGTGATCCAAGCAATCGGCGACCCCGACACCCTGCGCGCGACGGTTACCGCAAATCCACGTATGGTGAATTACCAGGCCTACGTGACAAAATATGGACTCGGGTGGGACATGCAGACAAAGGACTCTCTGAGCTTCGCGCCTGCCGCAACCTCGCTCACTGTCAACTACGCAACCGTGGAGGAAACGCATGGGTGAACACGTCGCACGAAACGCGCCCGCGAAGAAAAAAGGCTCCAGCATCTTCTGGAACATCGTCGGCGTCATCGGCGAACTGCTCATCACCTTCGCCGTCGTCATCGGGCTCTTCTCCGTCTGGCAGCTCTACTGGACGACCTACCAAGTCTCCGGACAGGTCGAACAAACCATCGCCTCGTACGAAGAAGAACACCAGCCCGCCAAGCGCACCCTCGGTGAAGTCCGCACCGACGACCCGCCCGCCTTCGACCGCGAGGTTGGCGACGGCGAAGTCTACGGCCTCATCCACGTCCCCACCTGGGACTGGATGAAGATCCCGCTGGCCGAAGGCACCACCTCCTACGTCCTCGACCAGGGATGGGCCGGCCACTACGACATGACCACCCAGCCCGGCGGCGTCGGCAACTTCTCCGTCGCCGGCCACCGCCGCACCTACGGCAACAACTTCCGCTGGATCGACCGCCTCACCCAGGGCGACAAGGTCGTCGTGGAAGTCGACGACCGCTACCTCGTCTACTCCATGGTCTCCTCCGAGATCATCGACGCCACCGACCCCACCCAGATGCGCGTCGTCGCCCCCGTCATCGACGACGTCTCCTGGTCCGAAACCCCCACCGAGCGCTGGATGACCATGACCACCTGCCACCCCGAATACGGCAACTGGCAGCGCTACATCGTCCACCTCAAGTTCGAATCCTGGACCCCCAAGGACACGGGCGTCCCCGCCGAACTCGTCGACGAACCCACGAACTGAAGGACCCCACATGTACGCATGGATCTTCCGCCACCTCCCCGGCCCCACCTGGTTCAAAGTCATTGAATCCCTGGCCCTCATCGGCGCTGCGGTCGCCGCCCTGTTCACTTGGGTCTATCCCTGGGTCCAGTCCTACCTGGAGCTGGGGCAGTCCTCCGTCGGCGGCGCCTGAACCGCTCGCTCTGGGAAGGGACGAGGCCGGGGCCACCCCGGCCTCGTGCCGTATCCGTGGGCGTTTGGTTGAGGTCCTGAGCCCCGGCTGTGGGCATTCTCGCTTGGTTGTACTCACGAGTGCTGGGTCGGTCTCCCGTCTCTCATTCGTGAATGCGTCGCCGCTTTCTATGCCGCCGCTTTCCGCACCGCACCGCCCGTTTGTCGGACAGCGGTCGCGCGCCCACTGGGGGAGCACCCTACGATGGAGGCCGGAGAAGGGGCCACGGCCTCGTACACGAAAGGACCGGCGATGGCACGAATCCTCTGCGTCGACAACTACGACTCGTTCGTCTTCACGATCGTGGGCTACCTGCGCCACCTGGGAGCGACCGTCGATGTTGTGCGTAACGACGTCGTGGATCCCGCCTGGTTTGAGGCCGGCTACGACGGCGTCCTTATCTCCCCCGGACCCGGCGACCCCAAGAGCGCCGGCGCCTCCCTGCAGACCATCGCCGACTGCGCCGAGCACGGCATCCCGATGCTGGGCGTGTGCCTGGGGCACCAGTCCCTCGGCGAGCTTTTCGGCGCGACCGTCGGGCACGCGCCCGAGCTCATGCACGGTAAGACCTCCGTCATCACGCACGACGGGCGCGGCGTCTTCGAGGGCGTGCCCTCGCCGCTGACCGTCACCCGCTACCACTCCCTCACGATCGACCCCGCGACCATGCCCGACGAGCTCGAAGTCTCCGCGACCACTGAGTCCGGCATCATCATGGGCGTGCGCCACCGCTCCCTGCCCCTCGAGGGCGTCCAGTTCCACCCCGAGTCCGTCATGACCCAGTCCGGGCACCTCATGTTCGCCAACTGGCTGGCCGCCTGCGGCGACGTGTCCGCGCGCGAGCGGGCCGTGTCCCTCAAGCCCGTCGTCGCGGAGCGTTTCACGCTGTAGGTTGCGTGGGGGCTTCTTCCGGTCCGGGATCTGCTGATTCCTCGTTCTTTGCGGACTCTGGGTTCTCTGCGGACTTTGGATCGCCTTTTTCTGAGGCCTCTATGTCATCCCGCTGAGTGTCGGCAAGCTCGGGCTTTGTGGGTGGTAGGAGCTGCGCGGGATCGTCAACGAGCATCTCCGCGATAATGCGCGCCTCGGAGCGCACAGCGCTCGGGAAGCGCCACTCGCGGCATTTTTTCTCGCCTTGCGTGATGTGCAGTTCCGGGAGTGCGTCTTCCGCGTCTGCCTCCGTGAACGTTGGAGTCACGTCGTTGATGGAGAACTCTTCTTTGATGATGCCCTTCTGAATGAACTCCTGTGGGTCAGCGGTGATGATGCGGCGGTCGGAGACTGCAACCATTTCCGGTGAAACCCCTTTTCGTAGGGCAGCACGTTTAGCCCGGCCTGGACTCCATTTCGTTGTATCTTCAGGTTTCGGGAGATTGGACCATGCTGAGTCCACAGACGGCTTGGATCTGATTTTATCAATGGTTGGAGCAACGAATTTGTGAGTCAACGTGTTGACGGGAAATGCTAACCCTCTGAGTTCCTCTCCCTCATTTAGATACCAACGCAGAATCTTGGTGTAGGGAGACACATCGTAGTTGGCGGGCGCGCATGTGACATCAGGGTTGGGCACAGGGTTTTCTTTGATGCCCAGTTGCTGCGCAAGCTCGTTGAGCTGCTCGAGGAGTTTCGTTGCTGCGGCGTGGGTATCTGTCTTGTCTTTCCGTTTTTGAGAGTAGGCGAATGTCCGCTCGCCGGGAAGCTCAGAGATGATACGGAGATCACGCATCAGCTCGTGTAGGAGCGTGCGTTGGATCTGCACATCATCCTCGACTTCTGCGCGTATTTCGCCGGGATTGAGGGTGGGTCGTTCGCCCTTCATGCGCGCACGTTCATGTACAAGCTGGAAATAATAGAACCATGTCTGGATGCAGTTAAACGCTGCGAGCGAATTGAACAGAATGCTCTCTTGGTGTTCCGTGATGTAATTGCGTCTCGCAGACACATCATTTTGGGAACCACGAAGTTCCTGGATGTGTCTCTGGATTCTATCTTTGTAGTACTTCCGATGCTTCTCAACATCATTGCTGAGGCCGCTGATCAGTTCCCAGTTCGTGTTGGAAATGGTTCCTTCTTCGGCGCTTTTGCGGGAAATGCGAAGAACCATTTGTTGTGTGCCCTGGAAGTCGGCGTTATGCCAATCTTCTAGAATACGCTTTGTCTGCAAGGCAGTCTGCTGCACTGCCGACACCTGCTTGGAGATGTTGTTGAGCTGCATCTGCACGGCCACCATCGCAACTGCGGGTCCGATGGCTGCGATGGCTCCCGCGATCTGGGGAGCTGACACGGGAATGAGGCGTGCTTGGCGGGTGATTTGTCCACCCGTGTTTCTGACGACTCCGATTAATCTGCCATCTGCGGTTTTTGTGAGTGCGTTGCCCGCGGCTAGGTGTGCCTTCGTTACGGCATCCAGTTTGTAGAGGCCGGACATGTGCTGGATTGCGTTGACCGCTGAGGCTGCCCCTCCGGTTAGTGAGGCTCCCTCGCCGATTGATGCGATGAGATCATCGAGTGCACGATCAGCTATCAGCGAGTTGTCGATCTTTTCGAGGCCCTTTGTGTTGGAGCCGACCACGAGGGCGTGATCATTGTCGAGGGGGACGATGAGGGTGTCATCCTCGTTGGGGTCCCATTGCTCAACGTCCTGCGTTGTGTCACTCATGTCTGCGCTCCCGGTCCGACTGGGAGTCCCGCCTATGGATCTCAGTCATATGGTGATGAAGTAACCATATGCTAGCACGCGGGTCGGCTGGCCCTGGCGGTCTACTCACGCTCCGTCGTGCTACACACCTTCGGCTTAGTACTTCGTCGTGAGGCTCGCGCAGGCTCAGCCACCGCCTACGGGTGCTGCAGCCAGGCGTTGTAGCTACTGTCAAGTGGGCAGGGGCGTGCTAGGGCTTGTTTCCGGGAGGCATTACACCACTTAGGTGGGCATTGCACCAGCTACCAGGCAGTACATTGCTGTGTCAAATAGTGCATTACCTCTAGCTGCCGGTGCGTGACGGGCTTCGTGCGGGCGCGTCGGGCCGTGCGTTGCGGCACTCAACTGTCAAGTCCCGGGTTTTGTGGAGGCTTGTTTAGGCCGCTTCCTTTCGTGTTGTTGTGTGTTTGTTTTCTGCTTGTTGTGGTGTGATTCCGCCCAGGGCGAGGTGAGGGCGGCTTGTGTTGTACCAGTGGACCCAGGCTGAGGTTTCGCGTTCAACTTCGCGTTGGTCACGCCATGGACCTGTGTAGCCGGGACGTGCCTCGTTGTAGATGAGTTCGGCTTTGTATAAGGAGTTCAAGGCCTCGGCCAGAGCGTTGTCGTAGGAGTCACCGGTCGAACCCACCGACGCTACTGCCTGGCAACGGGCGAGAGCTTGCCCGTAGCGCACGTCGCGGTATTGCACGCCCCGATCGGAGTGGTGCACAAGCCCACGAGTGTCTATGTTTTCGCGGCGTCGCTGGCAGATCGCCATGTTCAACGCGTCCAGGGCCAGGTCAGTACGCAGCGAGGACGCGACCTTCCAGCCCAAGATTTTACGCGAGCACACGTCGGTGACGAAAGCGACGTAGACCCAGCCAGCCTGGGTTGGCACGTAGGTGATGTCCGCGACCCACAACTCGTTGAGATCATGGGCCCCAAAATGCCGATTGACCAGGTCCAAGGGGCATGCATGGCGCGGTGCTGAGGCCGTGACATGGCGGGTCCGACGCCGACTCACGCCACGAATACCCATACGCCGCATCAGTCTCTCGACCGTGCATCGCGCCACGTGTCCCACGCCCAACTCGTGAGTGTTGAGGAAGGCATGCATTTTGCGCACCCCGAACACGCAGTAGTTCTCCTCCCACACGCGTCTGATCACGTCTGTGAGCACCTCGTCGCGCGCACTGCGCGCCGACAAGGGTCGCGCCCGAGCGGCGTAATAACTACTGGGAGCAACCCGCACCCCTAACCGGGTTAAAGCAGCGCAGATCGGCTCGACTCCCCACCGATGCCGGTTGGCCTCGATGAAATCGTAGACTAGCGTCCGAGGCGGTCGAGCTCCGCCCCGAAAAAAGCTGACGCCGCCTTCAAAATTTCGTTGGCCCGCCGTAACTCACGGTTCTCAGCTTCCAGCGCCCGGATGCGGGCCTCTTGATCACTGATCTCGCCACGCTCATTGCGCCCGCCCTGCTCCACGGCACGCACCCAGGTACGCAACGCCTCAGGATTGATCCCCAACTGGCCGCCAATACGCTTGATAGCACCCTTGCGCCTAGAAGGATCAGCACGAGCCTCCAACGCCATACGCGTCGCACGCTCACGCAACTCCATCGAATACTTACGCTGACCAGACATCCCAAACCTCCAATCCGGCCTAAGACACTCTCCACAATACCCGGGACACATCAAACCTCCGCCCTCGATCGCGCTTGTGGGTGGGTGTATGCGGATAGGTAATCGGCTCACGAATAGGTTTGAAGCATGTGGATAGGTTAATAACCTATCCACGAACGCATAACCTATCCGCGTGCGCGCAACCTATCCGCGTGGGGCGTGCCTGGCGCGGAATCGGAGTTGGCTTCGTGCCCGTCGGCGAGCTTCTGGCGTGGATCGTGGCACGTGGGCCCCATGAATGGAGCGTGGGCCCCATGAGTGGAGCGTGGGCAGCCCCGCCCACGCTCCACCAAACGGGTTAACGTGCGCATCAAGGGGCCCATGGTGCCACCTATCGGGCTAATGCTCCGGTCATACGTCCCGCACGCCACAGCAGCTGAGCACGTTCGCCACGAAGCCGAAACGCAAGCCGGGCCTCGTGCTGAGTCAGCTGAGGAGACGACCGAGGGCGCTGCCACGAACCTGGAACGCAACCCAGGCCTCGTGCCTGAAACTGCGCGCTCACACATGCCCCCGCGCTCATACATGCCCCCGCGCCACCCTTCCCCGCAGTACTCACGCCACGCAGCACTCACGCCACGCCCGCCATTTGGCGTGCGCATACGACGGGGCCCGCACCCCAGGAAGAATCCTGTCGGTGCGGGCCCTGATCGTTGGGTGAGCGGGGCTCACTTCTTGGTGGAGGGCGACGGGCTGGGCGTCGGGGACGCGGAACCCTTGGAAACCTTGAGCTTCACGGTCGAGTTCTTGTCCACCTTGGAGCCTTCGCCCGGTTCGACGGCGGTGACCTGGCCGTTGGGCTGGGTGCCGCTGACTTCCTCGACGGTCACGGTCAGACCCAGGGCCTTGAGCTGAGCCTCGGCGTCTTCGCGGCTGATGCCAACGACGGTGGGGATTTCAACCTGGGCGGCCTTGCCGGTCGAGATGGACACGGCGATCGTGGTGCCCTTCTTGACCTTGGAGCCGGTCTCGGGATCCTGGGAGACGATGCGGTCCTTGTCCTTGTCGGAGTCGACGGTCGTGACGTTACCCAGTTCCAGGCCGACGGCCTTCAGGGCGCTGCGCGCCTGGTCCTGGCTCATGCCCACCAGGTCGGGGACCTCGACCTGGTCGGAGCCGGAGGACAGGTACGCGGTGATCGTCTGGCCGGCCTTGACCTTGGAGCCGGGCGAGGGGTTGGTCTGGGCGACCTTACCCTCGGCGACGGTGTCGGAGGCGACCTTGCTGGAGTTGACCTCCCACTTCAGGCCCAGGGCCTCGACAGCCTGACGGGCCTCGTCGGGGCTCATGCCGACCAGGTTGTCGGGCAGGGTGACCGAGTCGGGGCCCGAGGAGATCGTGACGCGCACGGTCGAGCCCTTCTCGGCCTGGGTGCCGCCAGCCGGGTCGGTCGAGGCGACCGCGTCCTTCTCGACGGTGTCGGAAGCGACCTTCTCGGGGTTGAGCTCCCACTCGAGGCCGGCGGCCTCGATCTGGGACTTCGCATCCGCCTGGGATAGGCCGACGACGTTGGGCACGGAGACGGCCTCCGGCGTCGCGGCGCTGCGGCTCAGCGCCCACACGCTGCCGCCGATAAGGAGCAGCGCGATGACGACGAGCGTCATGATGATTGCGGTGCGGCGCTTGCGGGCCGCCGCTGCCTTGCTGGCGGCGTCCCCGTCGGAGTCGACCGCGGGCAGCGACGTCGAGGTCGAGGAGACCCCGGCTGCGGGCGCGCTCACCGTGGAGGTGGCCGCGGGGACTGAGGCGCGCGCACCGACGAGGCCAGAGGCGGGCAGCACTTCGGTCGCCCACGAGTCGGCGGGCGGGGCGCCCACGTCCATGCCGCGGGCGACGCGCTGGAGGTCGGAGAGCATCTCGGCGGCGCTGCGGTAGCGGTCGTCGCGGTTCTTCGCGAGCGCCTTGAGGACTACTCGATCCAGGGAATCCGGGATGTCGGACAGGATCGACGAGGGTGTGGGCGGAATCTGCTCGACGTGCTGGTAGGCGACGGCCACCGCCGAGTCGCCCTTGAAGGGCGGGCGGCCCGTGAGCAGCTCGAAGAGCACGACGCCGGTCGAATACAGGTCGGAGCGCTCGTCGACGGTCTCGCCGCGGGCCTGCTCGGGGGAGAGGTACTGGGCGGTGCCGACGACGGCGTTCGTCTGCGTCATGGTGGCCTGCGAGTCGGTCAGGGCCCTCGCGATGCCGAAGTCCATGACCTTGACCTTGCCTTCGGAGGTCAGCATGATGTTGCCCGGCTTGATGTCGCGGTGCACCAGGTGATTGGCGTGCGAGTACTGCAGGGCGGACAGGACGCCGGAGACGATCTCGATGGCCTCGTTGATCGGCACGGCGGTGCCGTCGGAGATGAGTTCCTTGACCGTGTGCCCCTCGACGTACTCCATGACGATGTACGGGATGGCAAGGGACCGGTTGGTCGCGTCCGACACGATCTCCTCGCCGGTGTCGTACACGGCGACGATGTTCGGGTGATTCAGCGACGCAGCGGACTGAGCCTCGCGGCGGAACCGTGCCTGGAAGATCGAGTCCAGCGCCAGGTCGCGTCGCAGCATCTTGATGGCGACGACGCGCGACAGGCGAGTGTCGAAGCCCAGGTGGACCTCGGCCATTCCGCCGCGCCCGATGAGCGAGCGGACCTCGTATCGGCCGGCTAGACGGTGGGCCATGGGCTGTGCCATGTCCTAACCTCCTCGGTAATGGTTGCCCCCGCGTTAGGTTGGATGAGGGAGCTCAGCATGGACTTGATCGTAAAGGCTGCGAGTAGGATCAGCGCACCCACGATGAGTGCGATGACCGCTAGGCGAATAATTTTCTTAGACGCGGGCACGGGCGGGGCGACGACGCTGCGCGAGTACGCTGTCTTCGCCGTGGGGCGCCTGCGCTCGGCTGAGCGGGCGTCGAGCTCGTGCCACTGTGGGCCGCGCGAGGTCTTCTCGGGCCTCGGCTCGTAGACCGAGCGGCGTGGTCGCGTGGACGCCTTCTTATTGTTTTTCTTGCTCTTGTTGGGTTGCGGGACGGTCCCGTACACGCGTGGCGTGGAGCCGGTGTTCGTCGTTTTCTTCGACGAGGCCTTGGTGGCCTTGGGGCGTTCCGAGCTGGCGTCGCTGGAAGGCTGGGGCACGCTCGTGGTGGCGGCGCGGGCCGACTTGCGCTGGGCCTGTTCGGCCTCGCGTCGCTGGCGGGCCTCACGGCGCTGGCGCGCTTCGCGGGCTTCGCGTAGCTCTCGCTGGCGGTCTTCCTCTTCGCGTGCGATCTGTGCGCGGCGCTGCTCTTCGGCGGCGTCCTCGGCCTGGCGGTGCTGTGCGCGCTGACGCAGGCGCTCGTTGAGGGCCGCGCGGCGTTCGGCGGTCTGGTCGACCGGTGCCGACGAGGCCGTGGCGTGCTTGGCAGCCGCAGGATTGTTTGCCGCAGGCTGAGCGGGAGCGTGCTTGGGTGCGGCCGACTTTGTGGGTGCCGACTTGGCTGCGACGGGCTTGGTAGCCGTGGGCACAGAGCTGGTGCGCGGCCTATCGGAGGACGCAGAACTCGCCTGGTCCGGTGTCGGCACGCGCTTGCCGTTCCTGCCGTGCGTTGCGGGCTTGGTGGGCGCTGCTTCCTGCCGCGGGTCGATGGGGGTGACCGTTGAGGGTTCCTTGGCCTTCGCGGGGGAGGTCTGGACGGTCCGGGGCGCGGGCGGCTCGGGCACGGCGGGGCTCGGGGCAGCCGCGGAGGGCTTGGAGACCACGCGCGTGGGGATGGACGCCGAGATCGGGCCCTGGGGAGCCGGGGGAATGGCCGCGTGGCGGCCCGTCGACGTCCGGGAGGGCTTCGAACCCGAGATCTGTGGCTGCTCGCCGGTGGTATCGGGGATGATGCGGCGCACCCGGGTGGGCGGGGAGAGCGGGTTGGTCGACGGCGGCGGCGCGGGCTCGTCGATGATGCGCGGGAGCACAGGGTGGCGCCCGGTGATCGGAATCATCGAGGAGGACGGGGCGATCGTGGTGGCCTCGTCAATGATGCGCGGGACGACCACGTGGCGGCCCGTGGCGGAGCGGACCCGGGGGACGAGGCCTGACGGGGGTTGGAGCATCTCGTCGGGCAGCGTGCGGCGGGTCAGGTGACGCACGGGAGCCAGGATCGGCACGGAGGGCTGGACGGGGGTGCGTGTCTCGGCGGCTTGCTGCGCGGCCTTGGGCAGCGGCAGCGGGCGAGGCGTCACGGAGATGCCCATGGCCTTGGCGGCTCCGGCGATTTCGCGCACGGCGGCGGAGCCGGATTCGGGGCGCTTAGCCGGGTCCTTCTCCAGCAGGTGCAAGATGACGTCGGCCAGTGGCTCCGGGACGAAGTCGGGGAGGGGCGGTACGGGGTCGTTGACGTGCGAGAACGCGATGTCGACCTGCGTCTCGCCCGTGAAGGGGCGCCGGCCGGCGGCGGCCTCGTAGGCGATGACGCCCAGGGCGTACAGGTCGCCGATCGGCGTGGCCGGCTCGCCCATGGCCTGCTCGGGCGGCAGGTACTGGGCGGTGCCCATGACCATGCCGGCGGCAGTAAGGTTGACCTGGTCCTTGGCGCGGGAGATGCCGAAGTCCGTCAGCTTTACCATGCCATCAGGGCGAACAAGGATGTTCGCGGGCTTGATGTCGCGGTGGACGACGCCCGCGCGTGCGGCGGCGCCGAGAGCCATCGCGACCTGCACGAGGATCGGCATGAGGTATTCGGGCTCGATGCGCGAGCCGCCGCGCAGGTAATCCGTCAGCGGGTGGCCGTCGACGAGCTCCATGATGATCCAGCCGATGCCGTCTTCCTCGCCCGAATCCTGGGTGTTGGCGATGTTCGGGTGGGAGATGGACATCGAGTTGCGGGCCTCGAGGCGCAGGCGGGACAGTGAGAGCTCCTCGCCCGCCAGCTCGGGGCGCAAGACCTTCGCGGCGACGATATGGCCGCTGACGCGGTCGCGGGCCTTCCACACCTCGCCCATGCCGCCCTGAGCGATCGGGGTGAGTAGTGTGTAGCGTCCACCGAGCACGCGCCCGGCACCTGATGTCATCCGCGGAACACTCACTGGAGCCCCGCTTCCAGGACGGCCTTGGCGACCGGTCCGGCAACGTCACCGCCGTGCGGCGTGGGGTTCGTCTCATCGCCTTCGACGATGACGGCGAATGCGATCTGGGGGTTGTCTGCGGGCGCGAAGCCGATGGCCCACGCGTTGGCGCGGTCGCCGTCGCCGGTCTCGGCGGTCCCGGTCTTGGCGGCGACCGAGACGTTGGGTAGGGCCATTGGGGTGCCGGAGCCGTACGGCTGGGAGACGACCGCCTTCATCATGCCGGTGACCTTCGAGGCCGTGTCGGCGGAAATCGGTCGCCCGGCTTCCGTCGCCTTGGTCTTGCGGATGGTCTGGTTATCGGCGTCGACGATCTGCTTGATTAGGTAGGGGGTCATCATCTGGCCGCCGTTGGCGATCGTCTGCGCGACCTGCGCCATCTGCATGGGCGTCGCCTGGACCGTGTACTGGCCGATGGAGCTCATGGCGAGTTGCGCGCTGTCCGCGTCCGAGGGGAACACGGAGGGGATGACCGTCAGCGGGATTTCCTGCTCGCGGCCAAAGCCGAAGCGGTTCGTCACGTCCGTGAGCTGCTGGGTGGTGAGCTTTTCGGAGGCAATGACGAAGGTTGTGTTGCACGAGCGTGCGAAGGCCTCGGTGAGCGTCGGGTTGCCGTCGCCGCAGGTCGAGGATTCGATGTTGGAGACCTCGGTGACAGTGCCCGGCAGGGTCGTCGACACGGGCGAGTTCATGCGGGTATCAGGATCGGCGATGCCGTTCTCGATGAGCGCGATCACGGTGAGGACCTTGAACGTCGATCCGGGCGCGTAGCGTTCCGAAATCGTGCGGTTGAGCATCGGGTTCTTCGGGTCGGCGTCCAGCGTCGCGTACGCGTCTTGGACCTCGCCGGCGTCACGGGAGGCCAGCGCGTTCGGATCGAAGGACGGCGACGAGTAGAGGGCCAGGATTGCGCCGGTCTTGGCGTCTAGGGCCACAACGGCGCCCTTGCGGTCGCCGAGCGCGGCGGCGGCGGCCTCCTGCATGGAGGCGCGCAGCGTCAGCTCGACGCCGCCGCCCTGGCGCTGTTCGCCCGTCAGGAGGTTGCGGAGGCGCTGTCCGAGCAGGGTTTGCGACTGACCGTCCAGGACGTTCTCTTCGGCCGCTTCGATGCCGGTCGACCCGTAGCCGACCGACGAGAAGTAGCCCGTGGCCGCCACGTAGAGGGGGCCTTGGTCGTAGACGCGCGTGTAGTGGTTGTCGTCCTCGAGCTCAGAGGAAGCGATGGCCGTCTTCTCCACGATGATGGGTCCGCGGTCGATCGCGGCCGCGTGCAAGTTGGTGCGCACGTTACGCGGGTCTGCGTTCAGTGAGGGCGCGGAAATGAACTGCGTGTTCGTCACCGCCAGGCCCAGCATGCCGAACATGATGAGGACGACGACGAAAATCTTGCGAATCTGCGCGTTCATGCCTACTCACTCACCCCCAGCGCCGCCTGGATTCCGGAGGTCCAGGGAGACTGCGTGGACGCCGGGCGGCGGGCAGCGTCGGACACGCGAATCAGCAGGGCGACGGTGATCCACGAGGACACCATCGAGGAGCCGCCGGCCGCGAGGAAGGGGGCAGTCAGGCCCGTCAGCGGGATGAGTCGCGTGAGGCCGCCGAGAACCACGAACAGCTGGATGGCCAGCGAGAAGCTCAAGCCGGTGGCCAGAAGCTTGCCGAAGCCGTCGCGCACCGTCAGGGCCGCACGCAGGCCGCGCTGGACGAGAATCAGGTACAGGACCAGGATCGCGGCCATGCCGACCAAGCCCAGCTCCTCGGCCAGCGAGGACAGGATGAAGTCGGAGTTCGCCAGTGGAACCTGCTGCGGGTAGCCGCGGCCCCACCCGGTGCCCATGAGGCCGCCCGACGCCTGGCCGAAAATGCCCTGGACGAGCTGGTAGGAGGTGCCGTGGTAGTACTCGGGGTCGAGGGCGTACAGCCAGCCGTTGAAGCGCGTCTGCACGTGGGTGAAGAACTTGACGGCGACTGCGACGGCGGGCACGAACAGCGTGAAGCCGATGAACAGCCAGGACACGCGGTTGGTGGCCACGTACAGCATGGCGACGAACATGCCGAAGAAGAGCAGCGAGGTACCCAGGTCGCGCTGCAGGACCAGGATGGCGATGCCGATCAGCCACACGACCATGATGGGGCCGAGGTCGCGGGCGCGCGGCAGGCGCATGCCCAGGAACTTGCGGCCACCGATCGCCAGGTTGTCGCGGTTGGTGACCAGGTATCCGGCGAAGAAGATCGCCAGCGTGATTTTGACGAGCTCGCCGGGCTGGATCGAGATGGGACCCAGGCGAATCCACACGCGCGCGCCGAAGGTTTCCTGGCCCAGGCCCGGAACCATCGGGAGGAGCAGCAGGAACAGCGAAAGGATGCCGAACGTGTAGGTGTAACGGCGCAGCCTACGGTGGTCGCGCAGCGTGATTAAGATAATGGCGGCAATGACGATCGCGACGCCCACGAAGAGCGCCTGGCGGAAGCCGACCACGTCCCCGACAGCGCCATTCTCATACGCCAGGTCGAGGCGGTAGATCATCGCCAGGCCCAGGCCCGTGAGGGCCACCGCGATCGGGAGGATCACGGGATCCGCGTAGGGTGCCAGGAAGTGGATGCCGATTTCCCCGATGATGGCGAGCGCGAGGAGCACGCCGATCTGCGGGAGCAGGTTCGCGGGGATCGTATCCGTGACGTTGAGCGAGGTCAGGACGTAGCCGGAAATGCCGACGGCAAGGGCCAGGGCCATGAGGCCCAGCTCAAGAAATCGGCGCGGCTTGGCCGGTGCGATCGAGACTGTTGCCATTAGGAGTCCTCTCCGCTTTGGACCCCGGATTGGCTCTGGCCGGACTGAACGCCCGACGGGCCGACCTCGTGAGAGGGCGTGACGGAGGAACGCTTGAGGCCCTCGATGTAGTCGTCAATCTCCTGGCGCGTGGAGCGCAGGACCGGCGTGTCGAGGCGCTGGCGGTCCACGGGGGACAGGTCGGACAGCGCGACGTCGGAGACCTCGATCGCGTGGGAGAGGCGCCAGGGGCCGATCGCCTGGGGGATGCCCTGGTAGATGACGACGTAGCCGTCTTGGCCCACCGCGTAGTACTGGGTCTGCGTCCATTTCCAGGACAGCCAGGAGGCGGCGACCACGAGCACGGTCACGAGGGAGACGAAGATGGGGGTCCACCAGGAGGTGCGAGGCTTGAGCTCGACGGGCGCGTCATCGTCGTCGGTGCCGTGGCCCGAGGCCTTGGCTCCCAGGGCGGCAGCGCGCGCCGCCGCTCCTTCGCCGCCGCGCGACTTGGCGTTGCGGTCGATGGCCGCGGCGCCGACGATCTGCGGGGGCGCGGGCGGGAAGGTGCCGGCGGGGACGATGTCCGCGATGACGCACGTGATGTTGTCGGGTCCGCCGCCCAGGAGGGCCAGGCGGATGAGCTCTTCGGCGCACTCGCCCGGGTCCTTGAAGTCGGCCATGACCTGGCCGATGGTCTCGGGGGAGACGACGCCGGACAGGCCGTCGGAGCACAGCATCCAGCGGTCGCCGACGACGGCCGTGCGGATGGTCTCGTCGGGGGCGACGTCGGCCTGGGCGTCGCCGAGGATCTTCAGGACGACGTTGCGGTTGGGGTGGTGCTCGGCCTCTTCGGGCGTGATCTGGCCGGTGTCGACCAGGTACTGCACGAAGGAGTGGTCGGTCGTGACCTGCGTGAGCGTGTCGCCGCGCAGCACGTAGGCGCGCGAGTCGCCGATGTGGACCATGGCCAGGCGGTTGCCGCTGCGCATGAGGGCGATGCAGGTGGTGCCCAGGCCTTCGAGGTCGCGGTCGCGGCTCGAGCGGTCGGTGAGTTCCTCGTGCGCGTCGAGGAGGGCCTCGCGCAGGAGGGGCAGCATCGAGTCAGCCGGGTGCGAGTCCGTGTCGAGGGGCACGAGGTGGGCCAGGGCCACCGAGGAAGCGATGTCGCCGCCGGCGGGGCCGCCCATGCCGTCGGCGAGGACCAGCAGGTTTGCGCCCGCGTAGCCGGAGTCCTGGTTGTTGGAGCGAACGAGGCCCACGTCGGAGCGGGCAGCGTAGTGGAATTGAACGGCTTTTGCTGGCATATCAACCCACCAATTCGAGAGTCGTCTGGCCGATGCGGATGATGTCGCCAATCTTGAGCTGGCGCGGTGCGCTCAATCGCTCGTCGTCGATGAACGTGCCGTTTCGGCTGGAGAGGTCTTCGATCCACCAGCCGTCGGCCTGCGGGGTGAGCGCGGCGTGGCGGCTGGAGGCGTACTCGTCTTCGAGCACGAGGGTGCATGCAGGGGATCGGCCGATGACGATGGGCGCTTCGCCCAGGGGCAGCATGGTGCCCACCAGCGGGCCGCCGGTGACCAGGAGGTCCTTGGGGGCCAGCGGGTTGGTGGACGTGCGCTTCTTGTCTTTGCGCTTGGTGCGCGAGGCCTTGCGGCGCGAAGTGGCCCTGTCGCGCCCCTTGCCGCGCGGGGTCACGACGGTGCCGAAGATGTCGCGTCGCAGCGTGTTGACGGCCGCGAGCACGAGGAGCCAGAGCAGCACCAGGAACCCGATGCGGAAGACGGTAAATGCGAGGTCAGTGGTCACTTCATTAAACTCCGCTCTGGTCTGGGTGGGTCCAGAAGAGGATCTTGGTTCGTCCGATGACGATCTGGTTGCCGTCGAGCAGGGTTGCTGCGTCGATTCGGTGGCCTTCGACGAAGGATCCGTTGGTGGAACCTAGGTCGGTCGCGATCACTCCGGTGGGAGTGATTCGAAGTTCGAGGTGGCGGCGCGAGACGCCGGAGTCATTGACGACGATGTCGGCTTCGGAGCCGCGGCCGATGACGGTGACCGGCTCGGTGAGGAGCCACTTGTCGCCGTCGACGTCAATGATGGGGTGTTCGGGGGACGCGGACGAGGCTGTGGCGGGGGCGGCGGCACCCCTGCGGTTTTCGGCGGCAACCTTGAGGGTTCCGCTGGGCTCGGAGGGGTCGGCGACGAATTCGACGCTGACGGGGCCGATGAGGGAGTAGTCGTTGGTGGAGGCGTGCTCGGTCGCCTGCTGGGCGAATTCGTCGGCGAGGACGTCGAGCGACGCTTCGAGGGAGAAAAGGTCTTCGCGTGAGGCGTAGACGGTGAAGTGGTTCGCTGCGATGATGCGCGACGCGGAGACTTCCTGGACGGAATCGTCCATGGCGCGGCGGATCGCCGTGGTGATGTCCACGGGCTTGATCCCCGACCGGAACACGCGCGAGAAGGCGCCGTTGACGCCTCTCTCGACGGCGCTCTCAAAGCGGTCGAAGATACTCATAATCGTGCACTCCTCATTCCCCCGCGCCTTGTGCGCGACGTACGGACTGTGTGGAAGCTATGCGCTCCCTATCCCAGTCTAACTGTCGCGGGTGGTCGTGGGGTTGTAACTGTCGGGATGTTCGCGATCGGCTTTCGCTCGCTGTCATTCGCGAGATGCCCGTTATGTCGGGGAATACTCGCTCGTGATGCGCTTGTTGCACATGGTGCAGATGATGCGTGTGTGACTATAAGTGTGTGGGAGGTAACAGGAGATGGGGGTCTGATCGAGTCAGTGTCATGACCTTTTCTGTTTGGAGTGTGGTTGAAGTCTTCGTGGGGTCTACCTGTGCGTGATGTTGACAGGGTGGCCGCACTATCGCTTGTGGTCGTGGAATCGTGAGGGCGGTCAGGATCCTCTGGGGCATTGTCACCATGCGGTTAATTACGCGAAAAATGTGAGGTTCAGCAATGCTTAAAGGTTTGTCATAACAGTGCGGATCAGGCGCATAATGAGAGATGTGCTAATAAGTGGCGCACACTTATTCCATAATTGATAGGGTGAGCCGGTAACCATTGGCATTGTGGGGGGAAACCATGAACGACATCACATCCATTCAGCACCGGTCTCGACCGGTGCGACGACCGCGCCGATATATCGGCCGCGCCCTGGCAGCCGGCCTCGTTGCGGCCGTGGCAGCCCTGCCCGCGCTGACGGCCACCATTGAGCCGACGCGTGCCGAAGCGCCGCTCGAGACGCCCGGCGCGACCACAACCTCGTTTAATCGCACCGAGGGGCGTATCGGCGCTACCGTCATCAACAACGTTGAAGGGGACCGCACCACCTTCGTGGATGACAAGGGGTACTTCGGTGTCGTGCGCGGACAGTCGCGCTACAACCCGAGCGACCCGAACCAGTCATCGATCAAGCACACCAGCGCCACCCAGGTCCAGCCGTGGCTGACAGCGTCGGTGGCTGAGAGTGGTGACTACTGGTCGTACATTGCCCGTGGCGAGGCCTACGATCACTTCCGTTACGGCAGGAGCTATACGGGTGAGTATGATCCCAGCCGGATCTCTGCCTCCACGACAAGTGCCTTGGGATATAAGCCCAACGATCCGGGAACGGTGACGCTGGGCGAGCCCTTCCTGATCGGGGCTGTGCGACACAACAACTTCCCCATCTTCACGAAGCAGGAGTGGGTGCACTCCTCCTTCGATATTCGCATCGGCGACCTGGAGGAGTCCTTCCCCTTCGACCAGTTCGAGACGGATAACGACACGGAGACGACCGCGGTGCCCCGCGCCGGTGGTGCCTATGAGGAAACGACGTCCGTTCCTAACGGCTACGGCTGCTACCCCGCAGCTCCCTACAAGGCTCGCAAGCGCGGAGATAAGAGTAGGTGGTACTGCCATCGTCTCGTCGGCGAGGGCAAGGGTAGTGTCGACATCTACAAGAAATCTGACGATCCCTACGATCGAAAGAAGTATCCCAACAGCAAGGGTGAGCCGGGCCAGACCCCCTATTCTGACGACATCCTGACGATCCGTAAGACCACGTCTGAGAAGACCGTCATGATCAACGGTATCCCGCATCGCCTCTTCATCTACGGCTTCGTGCCCAACGCGGACGGCAACTGCCCCGCCGCGCCCCCGGCGGGCGTGGAGCCGGTGTCGACGTTTACGACGAAGGAAAACACCTCCTCTTTCGGCTGCATGTACGGCTACTTCCAGCAGGAACGCTACGTGCGCGTCGCCAAGGCGATCACCGAGGACTCCGAGGGCGTGGGCGGCACGATCCCGCCTTTCACCTTCACGACGCGGGCCGGCGATGGTTGGAGTGGCATGACCGGCACGCCGGATACGACGGTCGTGGCGGCTGATGGATTCGTGGCTGACGGCTCCTTCTCGGACTCTCAGCTCACCCCCACCGGCTACGGCGCTGACGGCACCACGGCCTCGTCCTACAAGGCCTTCATCCCTGGCCAGTCGAAGTTCGTCATCGCCGAGACCGGCCCCGTCCTGCCCGGATACTCCCCGAAGCCCGGCTACTTTGGCCCCACGTGGGAGACCAGCGAGCTGTCGGGCTCGCCGGTGTGGGCCATGACGGACGTGACCTGCCTGAACGGCGTGGGTGAGCGCGTGAACGTCACCCGCGATGCGACCACCGGCGGCGTGGACTTCTCCCAGGTTGCCCCGGCCTCGTCCCCCGCCGCCCTGCCGATCACCTGTACCTTCACCAACCAGCTGCAATCCCCGAATCTGCGCTTGAAAAAGGAGCTGGACGGCGTTGATGGCGCGACGACCGATGACATCACCGTCACCTACCGCATTACCGCGACCAACGACGGCAACGTGAAGGGCTCGACGGGACGCGTGGTGGATCGCCCCGACTTTGCGCCGGGCCTGACCGTGCAATCCGCGCGCATCACCACCGAGCCGGAGAACATTGATCGGGTCCCCGAGCTGGCCCCGACCGAAAACTACGTCCTGACCGAGGGGACCGACATTGAGCCGGGCGCTTCCGTCACATGGTTTATTCGCTTCCGCGTCGCGCGCGACAAGAGCGCCGAGGGCTACAAGGAAACGCTGCTCGAGTGCCGCACTGAGAATGAGCGCCTTGTTCCGGGCCACGGCCTCTACAACGAGGTCGCCGGACCCAAGGATCACGACGGCAGTGCCAACAACGAGGCCTGTGCGCCCGCTCGCCCGCGCTCGATCCGCGTAGAGAAGGCCGGAACACAGCCGGTCGGCACCCCGAACGACGACGGAACGTATCCGCTCGACGGCGCTGCTTTCGCGATCTACGACAACGCGGAGCTCAGCGGAACCCCGGTCAGCATACTTGATGGTGGATCCAGCTTCGTGGTCTCGTCCCTGGAGAAGGGCGTCACCTACTGGCTCGTGGAGACCCGCGCGCCCGCAGGTCACGTCCTGCTGCCGCGCCCCGTTCCCTTCCATATCGAGGTTGGGACCGATGACGCGCGTTCGACCGTCGTCGTGGCCGACTATGGACCGGACCAAGGCTTCACCTCCGTGCGAGTCCTGCCCGCCGACGCTGATGCCAGCGGTGACGCCGCCCTGCCGGGTATCCGTGTCGTCGACACCCAGGTCGGCGAGCTGCCCAAGGCTGGCGCCGGTGGCATCTACCCCTACCTCGCGGTGGCCGCGGGCCTGCTCGTTACGGCCGCCGGCTGCGGGTGGATGCGTCGCAGGGGCGTTGTGATGGCCCGATAGGCCGCTGTGCGTCGCGCACCGGGGGTGCCCGCCGATCGGCGGGCACCCCCGTTCTGCTGCGACTCGCGCGGGCCAGTTGTCCGGCGCGATGATCCTTGTTTCTCGGTGGGTCGGATGATCCTTGTTTTTCGGAGGGTTGGATGATCCTTGTTTCTCGGTGGGTCGCCTGGCGGCTCCGCGGAGTGGTTCCTCAACAATGTCGCACGTAATTCCCTTGCGATTATTTCAAACATTGAAATCGAGTCGTTGGAATTGCAACGTTTGTGGGCTATGTCGAAAAATGACCGTGTTAAATTACGTGCGACTTTTGGGTGGGTGCCCGCATAACTCGTCCCGATCCTCGTCCCGATCCTGTGGTTCCCCAACAATGTCGCACGTAATTCCCTTGCGATTATTTCAAACATTGAAATCGTGTCGTTGGAATTGCAACGTTTGTGGGCTATGTCCAAAATTGACCGTGTTAAATTACGTGCGACTTTTGGGTGGGAATCCGTAGAACTCGTCCCGGTCTTCGTCCCGATCCTCGTCCCGGTCCTTGTCTGATCCTCGTCCTGGTCTCGTGGTTCCTCAACAATGTCGCACGTAATTCCCTTGCGATTATTTCAAACATTGAAATCGAGTCGTTGGAATTGCAACGTTTGTGGGCTATGTCGAAAAATGACCGTGTTAAATTACGTGCGACTTTTGGGTGGGTGCCCCAGGAAAGGAAGCGCGCACAGAGCGGCCGGGCATACGACACTGCCGGGCTGCACGCAGCCCGGCAGTGTCGTAACAGGATCAGAAGTCCCAGTCCTCGTCCTCGGTGTCCACGACCTCGCCCATCACGTAGGACGAGCCGGACCCCGAGAAGAAGTCGTGGTTCTCGTCCGCGTTGGGGCTCAGGGCCGCCAGGATCGCGGGGTTCACGTCGGTCGCGTCGTGCGGGAACAGGGCCTCGTAACCCAGGTTCATGAGCGCCTTGTTCGCGTTGTAACGCAGGAACTTCTTGACGTCCTCGGTCAGGCCGAGCGGATCGTACAGGTCCTCCGTGTACTGCTCCTCGTTCTCGTAGAGCTCGTACAGCAGCGAGTACGTGTAGTCGCGCAGGTCGTCCTGGCGCTCCTCGCTCGACTCATTGACGGCCAGCTGATACTTGTAGCCGATGTAGTAGCCGTGGACGGCCTCGTCGCGGATGATGAGGCGGATCAGGTCGGCCGTGTTGGTGAGCTTCGCGTGCGAGCTCCAGTACATGGGCGCGTAGAAGCCCGAGTAGAACAGGAAGGACTCGAGCATCGTCGAGGCGACCTTGCGCTTCTCCGGGTCGTCGCCGTCGTAGTACGACTTGATGATCTCGGCCTTCTTCTGCAGGGCCGCGTTCTCGTTCGACCAGCGGAAGGACTCGTTGATTTCCTCCGTGGACAGCAGGGTGGAGAAGATCGACGAGTAGGACTTGGCGTGCACCGACTCCATGAACGCAATGTTCGTGTAGACGGCCTCCTCGTGCGGGGTGCGCGCGTCCGGGATCAGCGACACCGCGCCGACCGTGCCCTGCAGCGTGTCCAGCAGCGTCAGGCCCGTGAACACGCGGTTCGTCATGAGCTGCTCGTCCTTGGTGAGGGTCTTCCAGCTCGGCAGGTCGTTGGAGAGCGGAATCTTCTCAGGCAGCCAGAAGTTGCCCGTCAGGCGATCCCAGACCTCAAGGTCCTTGTCGTCTTGGATCTTGTTCCAGTTGATGGCCTCGAACACGGGCTCGGTCGCCATGGGGGCTCCTCTACGTACAGTGCCGGACGGACGAGGCCGGGGCGGCCTCGCGTGCTCCCACCAGGATACCCGTGGGGTGAGGTGGGTGCTCTTAAGCGCTCGGCCGAGTCTCGTAGACACACTCACGGACGTGGATGGTTTCGTGGACACATATACGCGCCGCTGTGCGGAGCGGTATCGTATCGGCCATGACGATGCCCACCTTCGCTGACGCTGATGCCGCGATTGCCGCCCACGACTACCGGGCGGCCCTGAGTATCCTCGAGGCCATCGACGTCGTCGGTGAGGACGCCTGCTACCGGCGTGACATTCAGGCCGCGGCCTGCTGCGACCGCCTCGGCCGCTACCCCCTGTGTGAGGAATACGCGACGCGCGCCCACTCCTACGGGGACGACATGGCCGCCCCCTTCGCTCTTATGGCCCGGGCCCAGCGCCGACAGGGGCTGGTCGACGTCGCTGCCGCCACGGCCTCGTCTGGCATGCGCCTCCATCCTCAATCTTCCGAGATTGCCCGCGAGCTGACCGTGTGCCTCGTTGACCTCGGGCGCTACGAGGAGGCGCTGCCCGTCTCGCAGGTTGCCGTCAATAGCTGTGTTGACGACGTCGAGTTCCTCATGGCATACGGCGCCCTGTGGGAGCCCGTCGATCCTAACGTCGCACAGTGGGCGTTCCGTCGTGCCAAGGACAATGACCCGGACCTGGACGAAGCCAAGTTCGCCTTCGACTCCCTGGCCTACCCTCTCAAGGGAGTGGTGCGCTCCTCCTACGCCATCGAGATGCAACCCGCCGTCTCCGCCGCCTATCGCACCATGCTGCGCCGCATCCGCACCGTGCTGCCCAAAGGTGGGAAAGTCGCCGGTATCTCCGGCCTGTGCTGCCTACTCTTCGACCTGTTCGTCGCCCGATTCCTGTTCCCCGGCGCCTACTGGGGGGTCTTCCTGCTGTACGTCGCCTCGGTTGTCAGTATTCGCGTCTACGTCGCTGTCCAGATCTCCACGTTCAACCGAACCTTGCCGCGAGGCGTGCGACTGTCCTTCATGCGCCTGTGGAGCCGATTCCCCGATGTTTTTTCCAACGCCGTCACCTCGTTGTACATCGCCGCCATCGTCGGCTTCTTCCTCATATGCATCATGATCGGCATCGGGTAGGGTAGCCCACCGCCGCATTCGGGACGGAGATGAGGCGACCGCCCGGTAGGCTTGGGGGCATGACGAATCCCCTCATTGACTCCCTCACGGCCGTCGTTAGCGATCGACCGGGGGACGTCCCGCTGCGCCTGCACCTCGCTGAACTCCTGATCGCCGACGGGCGAGGCGCCGACGCTGTTCCCCATCTCGGCATCGTCCTCTCCTCCGAGCCGACCAACGAGCGCGCTGCCGCCCTCATGCGCTCGGCCCTGGGCGTTCCCGCCGCTGGTCACGAGGCCGTGGCACCCTCCTCCGCCCCCGCGCCGACTGCGCCCACCACCGCTGCGCCCGCCCCTGCTGAGTCCGAGCCGAGCGCGCCCTCGCCGACCGCGCCCTCGCCCCAGGACTCAGCACCGGCCTCGGGCAGCGGAGCCGACGAGGCCACCCCGGCCTCGTCGAACACGCCCACCCAGGGAGGCGAGTCGCAGAACTTCGACTGGCGCAGCGCCGAGGAACAGGTCGGCGGCCCCGCGCCCGCCTTCGTCAACGGCGCCGAACCCGTCTACAACGAGGTGCCGCCCGCCGCCGAGGACGTGTGGGACGTCGAAACTGCCACCTCCACCCTGGCCGACGTCGGCGGCATGCAAGACGTCAAAGACCGCCTCACCATGGCGTTCCTGGCGCCCCTGCGCAACCCCGAGCTGCGCAGGCTCTACGGCAAGAGCCTCAAGGGCGGCCTCATGCTCTACGGCCCCCCGGGATGCGGCAAAACCTACATCGCACGTGCGCTCGCGGGTGAGATCGGGGCGTCCTTCATCACCGTCACCCTCACCGACATCCTTGACCAGTTCATCGGCAACTCCGAAGCGAACCTCCACTCCCTGTTCGTCACCGCCCGCAAGCACGCGCCCGTCGTCCTCTTCCTCGACGAGATCGACGCCATCGGGCAGAAGCGCAGCCGATCCACCAGCGCCGCGTGGCGAGGCGTCACCAACCAGCTCCTCATGGAAATGGACGGCATCGGTGCCGACAACGAAGGACTGTTCATCCTGGCCGCCACTAACACGCCGTGGGACGTCGACCCCGCCCTGCGCAGGCCCGGGCGCTTCGACCGATCCGTCGCCGTCCTGCCGCCCGACGCGCCCGCGCGCCACTCGATCCTCTACCACTACCTGAAGGACAGGCCCATGGAAGGGATCGACCTGGCCTCCCTCGTGGCGCAGACCAACGGCTTCACCGGCGCGGACCTGGCCCACCTGGTCGACAGCGCCGCCGAGTTCGCCATGATGGACTCCCTGCGCACCGGGACCGTGCGCATGATGACCATGCAGGACTTCGCGAACGCCTTCAAGCAGGTGCGCCCCAGTGCGGGGCCGTGGTTTTCCTCGGCGCGCAACATCGTCGAATACGGCAACCGGGACGGTCAATACGACGACCTGGCCGCCTACATGAAGGCCAACAAGCTGCTGTGAGTGCCCTTGCTGGCCTGGCACCTGCCCTTGAGAGAACACAATGACAGACGAAAGCTCCGCTCACGAGCAGATTAAGCGCGCCCACGCGCTCATCGACCTTGGGCGACACGAACAGGCCGTCGAGCTCCTTGTCACGATCCCCCAGACGACCCCGGTCCTTGTCGCGGCCGTCAACTGCTTCCTCGCGGACGCCTTCGCGCGAATGGGCAAGAAAGACGAGGCGTACGCCTGCGCGCGGCGAGCCCTCGAAGCAGAACCCAACAACGCCACCGCGCTCTATTGGCTGGCCACCGTCGAGCCGGACGACGCGGCCGCCCTTCAGCACACGTCGCGCCTGATCGAACTCGATCCCGACTGGATCCCCTACCAGTCCCTCCACGCGATCAGCCTCTTGCGCAACGGTCGGATGGAAGAAGGCGAAGCCGTCGCGCGTGAAGCCGCGCGTCAAGCCCCGGAAGACATCTACGTGCTGAGCAACCTCGGGGACGTCCTCCAGGAGCGGCGCTCCCCGGAAGCCGAAGAGGTCTACGCGCGCGTCCTCGAGATCGAACCCGACGACCTTCACGCGCGCAAGGCACTCGCCTGGATCAAGCAAAAGGACGAGGCCGACGAGAGCGCCCGCCTCTATACCGACATCCTCGCCACAGACCCCGACCAGGGAGATATTGCGCTCCAACTCAACTGGATAGTCTTCGGGAACATGCTCAGCGCGTGCGTGGACGTGCTCACTGGGTACGCTGTCGCGTGGCTCCTTGCCGGCCTGGTGTACGCTGTCGGCCTGCGCACGGTCGCCGTCGTGATCGGCCTGCTTGCTTCCCTCATCTTTGGTTCTGGCGTAGCCCGCTCATTCAAAGTGGACACCGCGAAGCTCGGCACAGCCCTCGGAATGAGCCCCCGCGCAGCCTTCATCAGGATCTACGAAAAGCTCCCGGTCAGCTCGATCATGGCGACACTGGCCACCATCATGATGATCCTGCCTCCGCTCATCTGGGCGGTCTTGGCGCTTGTTGGGAGGGCCTCGTCGTGGTGGGCGGCCGTGGGTCTCCCGATTCTCATCATGGCCTGCGGCTTGGGCCTGGCACGCGCAGCCCTCCGGGTCGTTCGGACGTATCAGCGCTGACGGGCACGCAGTCCCGCCCCTGCGCAAGCCGTGCGCCGCGGAACACGCAAACGCCCGCGCGGCCGCGGGTCCGTCAATCGGATCACCGTCAGCCGCGCGGGTCACGCGTTGCTCGCCCAGGCCTCGTGGCCTGGCACCGATTACTTACGCGTTCGTCGAGCAGCTGCCCCGTCCCTCGCCCGCGAGCGTCGCCACGGTCGCAACCGCCTCCAGGGCCCCGAGAGCCAGCCCCTGCCTCGTGTGGGCCAGGCGAACCCCCGCGGCGCGGCGGCGCTCACCGCGGCGGAACAGCCAGCGCTCCACGGCCACCGTCAGCACCGCCGAGCCCAGCGCCGCTCCCGCCAAGACCGCCAGCTCGCGCGGCTCCGCCTCCGTGACGCCGTCGAGCGGGTCGTCGGCCACCGGCGACCCCTTCGAGCAGTCCGTCTCGTCGTCGTAGGGCGGCAGCTCGCCATCCTCGGGCATCATCGCCACGATCGACCAGCCGATCGCGCCCAGCAGCCCCGTCTTGATGAGGCCGCGCAGCGGACGCGACCGCACGACATCAGGCAGCGCGTACCAGGCGAGCGTCGCTCCCGTGCCCACGGCGAGGCCCGCGGCACGCGTCGGGTTGTCCTTGAACGGGCAGGAACAGGGGCAAGAGTGAGACGAGGCCATAGCCAGTCCTTTCAATCAGAATCCGCGGATGTCGCGTGGGTCCAAACCTGAGCGGATCAATCCGCGAGCAGGTCAAGCAGGTGAGAGACGACCGCTCCGCCCGAATAGGCGGAGCCGTCGTGCTGATACTCGTTCGTGATGTAGTGGCGGGCTCCGATCAGGTCACCCGTGTCCAAGGAGAGCTCGCGCGGCACGAACATGTCGTCGTAGTACACGGCCGCAGCCACCGGCACCGTGTTCTGTGCCAGCACATCCGGCAGATACACGGGGGCCGCCTCCGTCGTCGACGCGAGGATCTGTGCGACGCCCTTCAGCGGCGCCAAGCCCGGGTCCTCGTCGAACACGCGGCGCATGAAGTGCTCGCCCGTCAGGTAGAAGGGCTCGCTCTCGTCCAGCGGGTTCGCGTCCTTCGCGAAGCCTGGGACCTCCTCGGCCAGGCGATCCGCCGCCCACCCCGTCGCCGTGCCCACCAGGTCCGGCGTCGCGCACGCGTAGATGTACTCCTGGAACACTGCGTAGATCGGCGCAACGTCCACCTGCGAGCCGATCGCCGCCAGGAACTGCGACGAGAGCCTGCGCTGGCCTCGAACCGACGTCCACGGCCCCTCGAGCAGGTAGTGCAGCTGATCCGTGTTGCCCTGGCCGCCCAGCATCATGCCGATCATGCGCAGGCGCGCGGGGGAGAGGCGCTCGCCCGTCGGCAGCGTCTCCTCCGTGTCCGCCAGGTGCGCGCACAGTTCGCGCACCGTGCGTTCGTCGCCCGGGTGACGCTGGAAGTACGTGCGGTTGCGCGCCGCCGTGCGCTCATACGTCAGGCGGTAGATGTCGTCCACATGGACGAGGCCGGGCAGGCCTCCCGTGATCAGGCTGGCCTTCAGGCCCTGGGGAGCCAGCGACAGGTACGACGTCGTAATGAAGCCACCGAAAGACTGGCCGAGCGTCGTCCACGGGTCATCCCCGCACAGCTCGCGGCGCAGCGCCTCCGCGTCGTACACGATCTGGTCCTGGCGGAAGTGGCGCAGGTACGCGGCCTTCTCCTCGTCCGTGTCCAAGTGGGAGAGCGCCTGAGCATCCATGCGGGTCGACTGGCCCGTGCCTCGCTGATCGAGGAGCACCACGCGGTAATCCTGCAGGAGACGATTCATCCACCCGCCGGTAAACGTGCCGAAACGCGGGCTCGGGTAGCCCGGGCCACCCTGCAGGAACACCGCGTAGGGGGAGTCCTCGCGGCCCTTGCGCACGACCTCGCGCGCGAACACCTCAATCGTCGGGTTGTCCTCGCCGAGGGGGCGCAGGTGATCCAAGGGGACCTGGAGACGGTGCTCGTAAACGGTGTGACCGTGGTGAATGTACGACTCTGTGTGCATGGACACAATGGTAGCGGGTTGTGGTGTCGTTGTGCCGCTCGACCCCGGGTGGCGCGTGCGGTGTGGGGTCTATCTGCTCGGGCCCTTCGGTATCTTCCGCTCGGGCCCTTCGATCCCTTCCGCTCGGGCTGCGCGTGGTGGCAGCCTCTCCCGCATGGTTCCTCAAAAATGTCGCACGTAATTCCCCTGCGAGTATTTCAGACTTTGAAATCGTGTCGTTGGGATTGCAACGTTTGTGGGGTGTCTCGAAAAATGACCAAGTTAAATTACGTGCAACTTTTGGGGGCGCGAGGTTGGGGCGCAGCTGGGCGCGAGGTTGGGAGAGGGGGCTCAGAGCCAGTTCATCAGAGCCAGTTCAGCAGCGCGATGTAGGCGAGCGTTCCGGCGCCGACGCTCCACAGGAGCTTGCGCCCGCTGAGCAGGTGCACCGCGACGGTGATGCCCGTCGCCACCAGCGCCACCCACCAGCGCCCGCCCGCCGCCTGCGCTCCCTGAGACAGCGTCGACAGGACCAGGATCAGCATGATCCCCGGCGGCATCCACACCGCCATGTCGGAGACAAATCGTGAGCCGCGCAGCGGCTCCAGTATCTTGAAGGGCAGCGCTCGCAGCGTAAAGTCGATGACGAAAACCAGGACCAGGATCGTCAGCAGGTAGGTGAGCGACGTCGTCATGAGGCGTCCCCCTTGCGCGTGAAAGCTGACCCGTCCTCCGGGGGAAGGGGATTGGGGGAGTGCAGGATGCCTCGTCGATTGAGGACGTGACGCACTGCCAGGCATGCGACGAAAACCAGCAGCGCCACGAGGAGGCGGTGGGACGGGGGCGCCGCCATCGCGACCACGAAGGAGGCGCCGGCCAGGGCGACCGAAGGGAGCTCGCGCACCGAGCGCGCCGAGTCCAGCGTCAGCGTGATGAACAGGGCCGTGAGGGCGAAGTCGAGGCCCTCGATCTGCGTGGGGATCAGGCCTCCCGCAAGCACGCCAACGAGGCCCGAGACGAGCCACGTGAGATGGAAGAGTACCTGCATGGCCAGCAGGCGCGGCTTCGTCCAGCCGTTGGGGCGCGCGGCGGTCAGGGCGTAGGCCTCGTCGACCAGGGCGTACATCGAAAACAGGCGCGCGAGGCGCCCCTCGACGACTTGGAGTGGGAACGAGAATGCGAAGAATAGGAGGCGGAAATTCACCAGCAGCATTGTCACGGCAATCACCGCCAGGGGCGTGTTGTGCGAGGCCAGGGTGACGACGAGCAGCTCGGCTGACCCCGAGTAGGCGGCCAGGGAGAGGGCTGGGGCGATCCACCAGGGCATGCCGAGTTGGACGACCAGCAGGCCATACGCCAGGCCGAGGGGGATATAGCCAGCCGCGACGGGAGCCGTGATGCGCAGACCTTCGATGATCTCGACGCGGGTAGGGCTCGCCGGCATGGGGACGTTCACGCTGCGGAATGGCTGAGGCACGGGTGCAATTGTGGCGCGTGAGCCCGTGTATATGCGAGTGGGCGCGTATATACGTGACGATTTCCACGCTTTTGTGGGTCCTAGGTCCCGGGTTATATAAAGGGGTATTCGCGTGTCTATTGGCTGTCACATTGTGTCAAAAGTGGAATAACCCCTCGCAAATCCTTCCAGGTGGTGGAAGCATCAATGTCAACGCCGAGGTGCCACCATCCTCGGCGTCCCTCATTCAATCCGCAGATCAGGAGCCATCATGAGCGCCACTCACGCACGCAAGAAGCCATTCCTTCGACTCGCCACGGCCGC
>ERZ773001.48-NODE-48-length-49774-cov-40.1769_pt1 | contig 49774 bp, 39 predicted proteins | sample MGYA00511673_ERZ773001 | MGnify/ENA primary metagenome ERZ773001 (study PRJEB29015, sample SAMEA2738091) | human oral metagenome | biome: human oral; feature: human-associated habitat; material: saliva | place: China | collected 2162 ... | reverse complement strand
GGGCAAGTAGACTGAAGCCATGCCGGGCCGACCGCAGTCCCTGCGGTCGGCCCGTCGTCTATCTACGGGAGGACAACAGTGGATTCGCATCAGGAGCACGTGTTGCGCGAGGTCGCGCAGAAGAACATCCGTTTCATCAGGCTGTGGTTTACGGACGTCGCTGGCGTCCTGAAGTCGATTTCGATTGACCCAGGCGAGCTGGAGGACGCTTTCGCTGAGGGCATCGGTTTCGACGGCTCGGCTGTCGAGGGCCTCACCCGCGTGTTTGAGTCCGATATGCTGCTCATGCCCGATGCCTCGACCTTTCAGCTGTTGCCGTGGCGTTCCAACGAGGATCCTGTCGCTCGTATGTTCTGCGACGTCCTCATGCCCGATGGCCGCCCAGCGCCCTCGGATCCGCGCGGCGTTCTCGAGCGCGTTGTCGAGCGCGCCGCCGACGCGGGCTTCCGCGTCATGATGCACCCCGAGATCGAGTTCTACCTGCTGCGTCAGCCCGTCACCCCCGAGCGCATGGTGCCCGTCGATCAGGCGGGCTATTTCGATCATGTCGCGCGCGGGGATTCTAATGATTTCCGGCGACGCGCGGTGCGCATGCTGGAGGACATGGGGATTCCCGTCGAGTTCTCTCATCACGAGGGAGGCCCCGGCCAGAATGAGATCGACCTGCGTGCGGTGGACCCGGTGCGCGCGGCCGACAACATCATGACAGCTCGTACGGTCATCGAGGAGGTGGCCCTGCGTGAGGAGTTGGTCGCCACCTTCATGCCGAAGCCCTTTATCGAGCACCCGGGGTCTGGCATGCACACGCATCTCTCGCTCTTCGAGGGTGAGGAGAACGCGTTCTTCTCGCCGTCAGGTCAGTACCGGCTTTCCATGACGGGGCGCCGCTTCATCGCGGGCCTGCTCGCGCACGCCCGCGAGATCGCGGCGATTACGAATCAGCACGTCAACTCCTACAAGCGCCTGTGGGGCGGGGGAGAGGCCCCCTCCTATGTGTGCTGGGGCCACCTGAATCGTTCTGCCCTCGTGCGCGTGCCGCTCTACAAGCCGAAGAAGAGCGCGTCGGCGCGCATCGAGTACCGCGCTCCCGACCCGAGCGCGAACCCCTACTTGGCTTTCGCCGTTATGATCGCGGCCGGCCTGGACGGCATCGAGAAGAAGCTGGAACTCATGCCGGAGGCCGAGGACAACGTGTGGGATCTGTCGGATCGCGAGCGCCAGGTGATGGGTATCCTCGCCCTGCCAGCCTCCCTGTCGGATGCAGTGCGCGAGATGAAGAAGTCGGAGCTCGTGGCCTCCACGCTGGGCGAGCAGGTCTTCGACTACGTTATCCGCAACAAGCGCAAGGAATGGACGGAGTATCGCCAGCAGATCACGCGTCAGGAACTCGAGCAATTCCTGAAGGTTGTTCCCCGGTGACCCCCGATGATCTGCGGGTCGCGGGCTTCCTTGACGCGCGCCGGTCCCTGTCGTTCCTGGAGGAATTGCCTGCGGGGCAGTTGTGGGTGGGGGATTTGAGCGCGTCGGCCGATCCCGACCAGGCCCTGCTGCAGGCGGTGCGTTTGCGCGAGGCGGACCCCGGCCTCGTCGATGCGCTGAGCCGAGATGAGTGCGCTCGTCGTCGCGTGTGCGCGATCCTGGGTGGGAGCCAGTGGTTGGGTGATTACGTCATCGCCGATCCTGCGCGCGCGGCCGCGATCAACGAGGCCCCGGGCGATCCTCGAAATGTCTTGTACGAGGCCGTGGGAGCCCGCACTGTCGGGCGCGGCGCGTGGGTGGCCGCGTGGGAGGCCACCGCCGACGACTTGCGCGCCGCCTACCGGCGCGTGCTGCTACATCTGGCCGCCGACGACCTGACGAGCGGTACCCCCGAGGACATCATGCCGAGCGTGGGGGCGCGCATCGCAGACCTGGTGGACGCCACTCTCGACGCGGGCCTGGCCCTGGCCCGCCGCGACGTCGACCCTGAGGGCACCGTCCCCTTCGCGATCATCGCCATGGGCAAGACGGGCGCGCGCGAACTCAACTACATCTCCGACGTGGATGTCATCTATGTGGCCGAGGCGGGGGAAGACGGGGACGAACGAAGCGCCCTGGAGAAAGCAACCCGCCTGGCCTCAGCCACGGCCTCGGCGTGCTCGGGGCCGGGCACACAGGCACCGCTGTGGACAGTAGACGCGAACTTGCGGCCCGAGGGGCGCAACGGCGTCCTCGTGCGCACGATTGAGTCCTACCGACAGTACTGGGACAAGTGGGCGCAGACCTGGGAGTTCCAGGCCTTGCTCAAGGCACGCGCGTGCGCGGGCGACCCAGAGCTGGGGCGCGCCTTCGAGGAAGCGGCGCAGCCCTACGTGTGGAGCGCGTCAGCACGCGAGGGTTTCGTGGAGGCCGCGCGCGCGATGCGCCGCCGCGTCGAAGACAACATCTCCCGCTCCCACGCCTCGCGCGAACTGAAGCTTGGACGCGGCGGACTACGCGACGTCGAGTTCACCGTGCAGCTGCTTCAGCTGGTTCACGGACGTACCGATGCCTTCCTGCGGGTGCGCTCCACCTTGGATGCCATCGAGGCGCTGCGCGAGGGCGGCTATATCGCCCGATCCGACGCGGACCAGCTCGCCTCCTGCTACCGCTTCCTGCGCGCGCTCGAGCACCGCACGCAGCTGCCGCGCATGCGCCGCAACCACCTGATTCCCGACAAGGACTGCGACCTGCGCGTCCTCGGGCGGGCCATGGACCCGGTGCGTTACCCCGACGCCGACGCGATCCGCTCGGCCATCGACGACGTGCGCGCTGACGTACGCGCCCTGCATGAGGACGTGTTCTACCGACCGATCATCGCGGCTACCGCATCCCTCAGTGAGGATGAGGCCTCCTTGCACGCCGAGGGCGCGCGCGACCGACTGGCCGCCATCGGCTATCGAGATCCCGTCGGCGCCCTCACGCACATCGCGGCCCTCACCCAGGGCACGAGCCGTCGCGCCGCGATCCAACGCCACCTCCTGCCCGTATTCATCTCGTGGCTGGCAAACGGCGCTGACCCCGACATGGGCCTGCTCAACTTCCGCGTCCTGTCCGAGGACATTGGGGAGTCGCACTGGTATCTGGCGCTCTTGCGAGACTCGGGGGTGGCCGCCCGCAGACTGATGACGATGCTGCCAAACTCTCGGTGGATCGCCGACGCACTGGCCAAGCGGCCCGAGGCCGTGGCGTGGCTGGACGACGACGCGGAGCTGGCACCGCGCGAGCCGCAGAGGCTCACCCGAGAAGTCGCCGCTCTCATCGACCGCCACGAGGACGCGACGGAAGCAGCCGCTCGCGTGCGCGCGGTGCGCACCCGCGAGCTGACGCGCGCCGCAATGAGCGACCTACTCGGCGGGGTCGACCCGCGCGGGCACGCCATCGCCGACGCGACGGACGCCGCCCTGCTCGGTGCCCTCGCGATTGCGGGGCGGGAGGAAGCCGAGCGGTGGGGGAGCGAGCGCGCCCACGTCACCTTCGTGGCGATGGGGCGCTACGGCGGGCGCGAGTGCTCCTATGCCTCCGACGCCGACGTTATTGCTTTGCATGAACCCGTGGGCGGTACCTCCGACTCCGAGGCTGCGGCCAGCGCCACTGCGATCGTTAATCGGGTCAAGAAGCTTCTCGGTTCGGCGACCAGCCAGCTTGGCATCGTTGTCGACCTCGACCTGCGCCCCGAGGGGAAGAATGGACCGATGAGCCGCACCATCGCCTCGCACGAGGAGTACGCGCAGCGCTGGTCTTCCACGTGGGAGCGCCAGGCTGCTGTGCGCGCCCGGCCTATCGGATCGAGCGACCTCGACGAGCGCGCCCGCGCCCTGTTTGAGTCCATGGCCTACAGGGAGGTGAGCGAGTCGGAGGTGCGTGACATCCGACTGCTCAAGGCCCGCATGGAAAACGAGCGTCTGCCGCGCGGCAGCGAGCCCGCCCGGCACGTCAAGCTTGGGCCCGGCGGACTCTCCGACGTGGAGTGGACGATTCAGCTCATTCAGATGCGCCACGGTGCGCGCCTCCCCGCCCTGCGTACACCCTCCACGACGCGGGCCATTGCGGTCGCGCGCGACGCGGGGCTGCTGGCCGCACCCGACGCCGAGATTCTCTTGAACGCCTGGGACCTAGCCACGCGTATCCGCGCCGGCAATACCTTGGCCACCGGACGCATGAGCGGTGTGAAGCTCGACGTCCTGCCCCGTGACAGCGCGGAGCTGAGCGCGCTTGCCGCTATCCTCGGGTACGGGAGCGGCGGGCTAACCGCCCTCGAAGAAGACTGGTTGCGCGCGGCACGACAGGCGCGCAACGTGATGGAACGAGCTTTCTGGGAGCAGCAGTGAAGATTGTGCTGGTACGGCACGGACAGACCCCCGCCAACCGACTGGGGGCCCTCGACACGGTCCGCCCCGGCCTCGGCCTGACCGAGGAGGGCCTGGCTCAGGCGAGCCGTCTCGCGGATCGATGGGAATCCGAGGTTGCGCCTCCTCCCACCGTTATCGCCCTGTCCGGTCTGCATCGCACGCGCCTGACGGCCGCGCCGCTGGCTGCGCGCTACGGGCTGACGCCGCTCGTGTGTCCGGGGATTCGCGAGCTGCGCTCGGGTGACCTGGAGATGGCCGCCGACCCCGCCTCTCAGATGGAGTACGTGCGCACGACCCTGTCGTGGTGCGCGGGGGACTTGGACAACCGGATGTCGGGCGGGGAGAGCGGGCGCGAGGCCCTGGCTCGTTCCCTGGAGGCCGTGCGCCGCGTGGGACTGGCGGCTCGCGAGCAGGCGGGGGAGGACGCCGTCGCCGTCTTCGTCATCCACGGTGCGCTCACGCGCCTGCTGGCTACGTGGCTGTCGGACGAGATTGACGAGTCCCTCGTGTCAAAGCACTTTATGTCGAACACGGGGACGACCACTTTCGAGTGGGCAGCGGGCTTCACCCCGGCCTCGGCCTCCGAGCTGGCCAAGGGCCTGCACGCCCTGACCTGGAACGACCGTCCCCTCGATCAGTGGGCCTGAGACCGGTCCTCGTCGCCTGACGGTCCGGCGGGTGCCACGAAAGGGGAAACCTCGTAGGGGAACGAGCGGTACTTGAAGTAGCCCTCCAGGTAGGACAGATGCTCCTCGCACGCCAGCCACGTCTTCGTGCGGGCGCGGTGGATCGCCGGATTACGCCAGTCGATCCGATAGATCGCGGCGTTCGTGCATTCGCGTGCCGAGCAGATACCCGACGCGCTTTCGACTCCCAGAGCCATGGTGTCCTCCCGATGCGGTTACGCTTGGAAGTATGCCAACCCTCGTTCTCGTTCGCCACGCGCAGGCCGCCTACAACTACCCCGACCGTTCCCGCCCGCTCACCGACGCCGGGCGAGACCAGGCCGCGCGCCTCGGGGCGACCCTCGCCCGCGAGGTCGGCGCATTCAGCGTCGCCGTCTCCTCCGACGCCCAGCGCGCCCGCGAAACCTTCGCGGCGATCCTCGCGCGCGCGGGCGCCGACGAGGCCTGGCACGACCGCTCCATCTACGACGGCGGCGAGGAGGAGATCATCGAGCTGGCACGCAGCTTCACCGGGCGGGCCGGCCTGATCGTCGGGCACGAGCCCGTCATCTCCTACGCCGGATACATCCTCGCCCGCAAGGAAGACCGAGGGGCGGTCGACAGGGGAGTTCCCACCGCTACCGCGCTCGTCCTCTCCTTCGACGGCGCGTGGGAGGACCTCGCGCCCGAAACATGCGCCATGCGGGTCTTCTACACCCCGCCCACCCGATAGGTCGCGCGCCCGCACGAAGCGGCCACGGCCTCGACCCTGATCCTGTGACGGTGTTTACGTTTGTCCACGGTAGCGCCGCACACATGGGGGAGGGCCGCCTCAACGCGATAGAATGTGCCGGTATCTATCCACCCAACAGGGAGAAGTGATGTCGGGACACTCTAAGTGGGCGACCACTAAGCACAAGAAGGCCGCCATTGACGCCAAGCGCGGCAAGCTCTTCGCGCGCCTCATCAAGAACATTGAGGTTGCGGCTCGCACGGGCGGCGGCGACCCCGCTGGCAACCCGACGCTGTACGACGCCATCCAGAAGGCGAAGAAGAACTCCGTCCCCGCCGACAACATCGACCGCGCCGTCAAGCGTGGCTCCGGTGCCGAGGCCGGTGGCGCCAACTACGAGACCATCATGTACGAGGGCTACGGCCCCAACGGTGTTGCGTTCCTCGTCGAGTGTCTGACAGACAACCGCAACCGCGCCGCCTCCGACGTGCGCTTGGGCTTCACCCGCCACGGTGGTTCCCTGGCCGACCCCGGTTCGGTTTCCTACCTGTTCTCCCGTCGCGGCGTCGTCGAGGTGCCCGCAGCCGACGGCGTGGACGAGGAGTCCATCATGATGGCCGTCCTCGATGCCGGTGCCGAAGAGGTTGAGGACGCCGGCGATCTCTTCGTCATCGAATCCGACCCCAAGGACGTTGTCGCCGTGCGCAGCGCGCTGCAGGACGCCGGCATCGACTACGATTCCGCCGAAGTTCAGTTCGTTGCCTCCACCGAGGTCGAGCTCGATCTCGAGGGTGCCCTCAAGGTCAACAAGCTCATCGATGTCCTCGAGGACTCCGACGACGTGCAGAACATCTACACGAACATGTCCCTCTCGGACGAGGTTCGTGCCCAGCTGGAAGAGCAGGAGTAACCATGAGCGAGAGCATCGCGAAGCGCGAGGTCGGTACCCCGCAGGTTAAGCGTGGCATGGCCCAGATGCTCAAGGGCGGCGTCATCATGGACGTCGTCACCCCCGAGCAGGCGAAGATCGCCGAGGATGCGGGCGCCGTGGCCGTCATGGCCCTCGAGCGCGTCCCCGCCGACATCCGCGCCCAGGGCGGCGTGGCCCGCATGTCCGACCCCGACCTGATCGAAGGCATCATCGAGGCCGTGTCCATCCCCGTGATGGCGAAGGCCCGCATCGGTCACTTCGTCGAGGCCCAGGTCCTGCAGTCCCTCGGCGTCGACTACATCGACGAGTCCGAGGTCCTCACCCCCGCCGACTACACCCACCACATCGACAAGTGGAACTTCACCGTTCCCTTCGTCTGCGGTGCGACCAACCTCGGTGAGGCGCTGCGCCGCATCAACGAGGGCGCGGCCATGATCCGCTCCAAGGGCGAGGCCGGCACCGGCGACGTCTCGAACGCGACCACGCACATGCGTAAGATCCGCGACGAGATCCGCCACCTGACCTCCCTGCCCGAGGACGAGCTCTACGTCGCGGCCAAGGAACTGCAGGCCCCCTACGAGCTCGTCGCCGAGGTCGCCCGCGAGGGTCGCCTCCCCGTCGTGCTCTTCACGGCCGGCGGCATCGCCACCCCCGCCGACGCTGCCATGATGATGCAGCTGGGCGCCGAGGGCGTCTTCGTTGGTTCGGGCATCTTCAAGTCCGGCGACCCCGCCAAGCGCGCGGCCGCCATCGTCAAGGCCACGACCTTCTACGACGATCCGTCCGTCATCGCCGAGGTCTCCCGTGGCCTGGGCGAGGCCATGGTCGGCATTAACGTCGACGACCTGCCGGTCGATCACCGCCTCGCGGAGCGCGGATGGTGACCATCGGCGTTCTCGCCCTGCAGGGCGACGTCGCAGAGCACGTGCGGGCGCTGGAAAACTCCGGCGCCCGCGCGCTGCTTGTGCGCAGGGTTTCTGAACTGGAGCAGGTCGACGGCCTGGTCATCCCCGGCGGAGAGTCGACGACCATGTCGAACCTGCTGCTCTCCTTTGGTCTCTTCGACGAGCTACACGCGCGTATCAAAGCCGGCATGCCCGTCTACGGCACGTGCGCGGGCATGATTATGCTGGCCTCGTCCATCCTGGACGGCCGGGCGGACCAGCGTTCCTTCGGCGCCCTGGATATGGTCGTGCGCCGCAACGCCTTTGGCCGCCAGGTCGACTCCTACGAGGAGGACCTGGACGTCGAGGGCCTTGAGGGCGGCCCCTTCCACGCCGTGTTCATCCGTGCCCCCTGGGTCGAGTCGGTCGGTGAGGGCGTCGAGGTCATCGCGCGTGCTGGCAACGTCGCCGACGGTCCGATCGTGGCGGTGCGCCGCGGTAACGTCATGGCGACGTCCTTCCATCCCGAGGTGGGCGGCGACGACCGTATTCACGGCCTCTTCGTCGATATGGTTTCCCGCGCCTGATGCGCGTCATGGGCATCGACCCGGGCCTGACGCGCTGCGGCCTCGGCGTCGTCGACGTGGACCCCTCGCGTCGCGCGCGCCTCGTCTACGTCGGCGTCGCCCGCACCGACAAAGACCTGGCGACGCATTTCCGCCTGCGCACGATCGCCGACGCGATCGACTCCGTCATCGAGCAGTACCGGCCCGAGGTCGTCGCCATCGAGCGCGTTTTCGCCCAGGACAACCTGCAGTCGGTGACGGCCACAATGCAGGTCATGGGGGCGGCCATGACGTGCGTCGGGCGTGCCGGCCTGCCGATGGCCGTGCACACTCCCTCGGAGGTCAAGTCGGCCGTGTCCGGCAACGGAAACGCCGACAAGGCCCAGGTGCAGACGATGGTCGCGCGCATCCTCGGCCTCGCCAAGGCACCCAAGCCCGCGGACGCGGCCGATGCCCTGGCGATCGCGATCACGCACGCGTGGCGGGGGACCGGCCTGCTTGGTGCCCCCGAGGACTCGTCGGTCGCGGTCTCCATATCGGGGCGCCTGACCTCGCGCGGGTCCATGACGCCCGCTCAGCGGGCGTGGGCCGAGGCCCAGGCCGCGCAACGCCGCACGGGTGCCGTCGACCCGAGGCGAAGGCGCGGCTAGAATCGTACATATGTTCGCCCGCGGTCTCGCGGGTGAGTGACCAGGGAAAGGACAGCAGTGATCTCGCTTCTGCGCGGCATTGTCGCGAGCGTCGGCCTCGACCACATTGACATCGTGGTGGGGGGCATCGGCTTTCGCGTGCACGTGACGCCCGCCTTCGCGCAGGGTGCGTCGCGTGATCAGGAGATGACGGTGTTCACGTCGATGATCGTGCGCGAAGACTCGATGACGCTCTACGGCTTCGAGTCCGCGGATGAGCGTGACGTGTTCACAAAGCTGCTGTCGGTGTCGGGCATTGGCCCGAAGATCGCGCTGGCAGCCCTCGCCGTCCTGCGCCCCGACGACCTGCGCCGCGCCGTGCGCGACCAGGACCTGGCCACGCTTCAGCGTATCCCCGGCGTCGGCAAAAAGTCTGCCCAGCGCATGGCCCTGGAGATCGGGGACAAGCTCGGCACTCCCGCGGCTCTGCCCGGTGCCGAGGCCACCCCAGCCCCCGCCCCAAGCGAGGACGCGGTCGCCTCCGAAGTCAGCGCCGCCCTGGTGGGGCTGGGCTGGTCTGAGGCGCAGGCCGCCAAGGCCATCGAGAAGCTTGCAGGCAGCGGTCTGGGTGCCTCCGACATGCTGCGCGCCGCGCTGGTGAGCCTGGGAGGCGGCCGTGGCTGAGCAGCCTGACATCGAGACGATGCGCATCGTCGCCCCGGACGCGGGTGAACTCGAGCGCGCCGCCGAGGCGGCTCTACGACCCAAGAAGCTCTCCGAGTTCGTGGGTCAGCGCGTCGTACGAGGCCAGCTCCAGCTGGTCCTCGACGCCGCCCGCATGCGTGCGTCCACCCCCGATCATGTCCTGCTCGCAGGCCCTCCCGGTCTGGGCAAGACGACGCTCGCCATGATCATCGCCGCCGAGATGGGGACCTCGTTGCGCCTGACCTCCGGCCCCGCCATCCAGCATGCGGGCGACCTGGCCGCAATCCTGTCGGGCCTGCAGGAAGGCGACATCCTCTTTATTGACGAGATCCACCGCCTGGCGCGCACGGCCGAGGAAATGCTCTACCTCGCGATGGAGGATTTTCGCGTCGACGTGGTCGTCGGCAAGGGACCCGGTGCGACCTCGATCCCACTGACGCTCCCGCCTTTCACGGTCGTCGGAGCGACCACACGATCCGGCCTGCTGCCTGCCCCGCTGCGCGACCGTTTCGGCTTCACCGCGCACCTGGAGTTCTACGAGACCGAAGAACTCCAGTCGGTCGTCACCCGCTCAGCCACCCTCCTCGGCTCGCCCATCGAGGCTCGCGCCGCCCATGAGATCGCGTCGCGTTCGCGCGGCACGCCCCGCATCGCGAACCGGCTTCTGCGCCGTGTCGTCGACTACGCGCAGGTGCACGGTGACGGAACACTCACATTGGATGCCGCGCGCGGTGCCCTCGAACTCTTCGAGGTCGATCCCTCCGGCCTGGACCGCCTCGACCGCGCGGTCCTTGAGGCCGTGTGCCGTCGCTTCGCCGGCGGGCCCGTGGGCCTTACGACCCTGTCCGTCACTATCGGCGAGGAAGCGGAAACCGTTGAAACCGTCGCTGAACCGTACCTGGTGCGCGAGGGTTTCCTCGTACGCACCAACCGCGGACGTATGGCGACCCCGAAGGCATGGGGACACCTCGGCCTGAACCCACCCATGCCGGATGGTTCCCTTTTTGACTAGGGGAGCGGGCCTCGTCGAAGGGGGAGACGTGCGACGGTCCGCGTAATCGTGACAAGGTACAATCGGCGGTAGCATGCGCAGTGCCGCACAGCTCATATCGCTCAGGCTAAAACCCTCCTTCGGCATTAGACTGTCACAGTGCGCTTCAAGCGCCCGACCGTCATCGAAAGTGAACCAGCCTTTATGAACAACTACACCCTCATGGGCCTGCTCGTCGTCATGATCGCCTTCATGTGGTGGAGCTCGCGCTCCCGCAAGAAGCAGATGGAAAAGATGGAGCAGGACAAGCGTGAGCAGCTCGCGGCCGTCACCCCCGGTGAGTGGGTTCGTACCCGCGTCGGCTTTTGGGGCCGTTTCGTCGACCTCGACGGCGACATTGTCGTCCTCGAGACGACCGACGGTCACGAAATGTACTGGGAACGCGAGATGATCGCCGAGATCGGCGGCCAGCCGCCTCTCGCCAGTACAGAGGACGACGAGGCGACCGACGGCACCAAGACGGAGGAGATCAGCGACGAGGACGAGGCCATCCTAGGTCTCGACGACGCCCCGTCCTCCAAGGACTCCGACGAGCAGCAGAAGTAAGTCAAGGCTGAACGGAAAGTAGAACCGTGGCATCTCATAAGCGACGCCCCGTGCGCGCGCTCGTGACGCTCACCGTCGCCATCGTGGCGGCGTGCGCGGCGCTGGCATTGGGGCATTTCACCAAGGGCATATCACCGTACCCCGACCTGGCCCTCGACCTCAAGGGCGGCACCCAGCTGATCCTGACTCCGACCGTGACGGCCGGGGGACAGCGCGAGATCACTGACGACGACATCACGCAGGCGATCTCGATTATTCGTAATCGTATCGACGCCTCCGGTGTGTCCGAATCCGAGATCTCCTCGATGGGCAACTCGAATATCATGGTGTCGATCCCCGGCACCCCCTCGCAGGAGCAGCTGGACCTGATCCGTGCCTCCTCACAGATGAACTTCCGTCCCGTGCTGCGCATGGGACTGGCTCAGACGAACGCGCCGGTCCAGGACCCCAACGCGCAGTCCGGTGACGCCAGTGTGACGGATGCCCAGTCGGGCGCTACCACCCAGTCGGGTGAGGTCACCGCGCAGTCCGGTGAGGACGCCCAGTCGGGCCAGGCCGGTGCAGTGGCGTCGCAGTCGAGCCAGACCGAGCTGCGTTCGACCGCCGTTGACGCGGCGGTCGCGATGAGCTTCGCCGACAAGGACGGCGACGGCGTTCTCTCGGATACTCCGGCCGAGCAACCCGAGAATGCCTCTTCCCTGCAGTGGGAGACCGAGCAAGTCCTGTACGACTTCCTGACCCTCGACTGCTCGGCCTCCGCTGACGTCAAGCGCGTTGAAGGTCCCGCTGACAAGCCGTACGCCGCCTGTGACGATTCTGGCCGAATCAAGTACATCCTTGGCCCCGTCACAGTTCCCGGCTCGGACCTGAAGTCGGCGACCGCTGGCCTGGTTCGCACCCAGACGGGCGGATCGACCGGCGCATGGTCCGTGTCCCTCCAGTTCAACAACGACGGTGCCGAGAAGTTCAAGGAGAGCTCCGAGATTCTCTACGGCTTCCACGATTCGGACCCCGAGGCTGGTGGCAACGGCGGCGCGGGCACCCCTGACCGTAACCACTTCGCCGTCGTCTTGGACGGGACGGTCATCACGGCTCCGTCGATGAATTCAATCATCCCGACCGGACAGGCCGAGATCACGGGTAACTTCACAGCCGCGACCTCGCGTACGCTCGCCAACCAGCTGAGCTTCGGCTCGCTGCCGCTGAACTTCGAGGTTGAGTCCGAGCAGCAGATCTCTGCGACGATCGGTACCGATCACCTGACGGTTGGTCTGTGGGCCGCCATGATCGGCTTCCTGCTCGTTATTCTCTACCTGATCTGGCAGTACCGCGGCCTGGCGATTATTTCGGCTGGCTCGCTCGTTGTCGCCTCGATCATCACCTACCTGGTGATTACGCTGCTGTCGTGGTGGATGGGATACCGCCTGTCCCTGGCTGGTGTCGCCGGCCTGATCATGGCTATCGGCGTCACGACCGACTCGTTCATCGTCTACTTCGAGCGTGTCCGTGACGAGGTCCGCGATGGACGCCCGCTGCGCGCCGCCGTCGAGGAGGGCTGGGATCGCGCCAAGCGCACGATTCTGGTCTCTGACGCAGTCAACCTGGTCGCTGCTGTCGTGCTCTATCTGCTCGCCGTGGGTGGCGTTCAGGGCTTCGCGTTTACCCTGGGCGTCACGACTGTCATCGACATCGCCGTGATCTTCCTGTTCACGCACCCGATGATGGAGCTGCTCATCCGCATGCGCTTCTTCGGTGAGGGCCACAAATTCTCGGGTTTTGATCCCGAGCACCTGGGCGCGAAGAACGCCCTCGTGTACGCCGGTCGCGGTCGCGTCGTCGTGCGCGGTGAATCCGAGGCGAAGGCTACGAAGGACGAGGCCGGGGACGGTCTGTCGATCGCCGAGCGTCGCCGCGCGGCGCGTCTGGCGGCGCAGCAGGCGTCCGCAGCGCAGGAAGAGGAGAACTGACATGATGAGTTTTGCTCAGTGGGGCAACGCCCTGTACTCCGGCGAGAAGTCCTACGCCGTCGTTCCTAACCGCAAGACGTTCGTCGGCCTGGCTGCCGCGGTCCTCGTGATCGGTTTTGCACTGGTCGCGTTCATGGGGCTGAACCGCTCGATCGAGTTCACGGGTGGTTCCCAGTTCGACGTCGCTCACGTGAGCGATCAGAGCGAGTCCTTCGCTTCGCGCACTGTGGCCGACACCGGCCTCGTTGAAGGTGCCGCGAAGGTGACCCGCGTCGGAACCGACTCGGTGCGCATCCAGACCACGTCGCTGGATTCTGCGACGACAGCACAGGTGCGTGACGCTCTGGCAGGCGCCTACGGCGTTGATCCGTCCTCGGTTCAGTCCTCCTCGATCGGTCCCTCGTGGGGTTCCTCGGTGACGACGAAGGCCGCTCAGTCGCTCGTCATCTTCATGGCCCTCGTGGCCCTGCTGATGACCGTGTACTTCCGTTCTTGGCGGATGGCGGCGTCGGCGCTCCTCGCGCTCGTGCACGACATCGCGGTGACGGTCGGCGTCTTTGCGATCCTGCAGGTTGAGGTCTCGCCCGCCACCGTCATCGGCTTCCTGACGATTCTGGGCTACTCGCTCTATGACACCGTCGTCGTCTTCGACAAGGTGCGCGAGCTGACCGCGGACGTCTACGATCAGAAGCACTACACCTTCGCCGAGTACGTCAACCTCGCGGTCAATCAGACGATGGTTCGCTCCATCAACACCTCGGTTGTGGCGCTTCTCCCCGTCGGTGCGATCCTTATCATCGGTTCTGTGGCCCTGGGTCCGGGTACGCTGGTGGATATCTCGCTGGCGCTGTTCATCGGCATGATCGCGGGTACCTACTCGTCGATCTTCATCGCCTCCCCGCTCCTCGTCACCTTCCAGGAGCTGTCGAACACCACCCGCGAGCACGACGCGGCAGTCGCGTACGAGCGCGAACACCGCCACGCCACCGACGAGGCCTCGCCCGCGAAGGCCGTTAAGGTGGCTCCGATTAAGCCCGGCAAGCGCCTGGGCAACGAGAATCAGCCTCAGAGGAAGAAGACTCATCGATGATCGGTGAACTCGGCGACCGCATCGCCACTCTCGTGCAGGACAACCTGGTCGAGATCTCGGACTTTCCCGAGCCGGGCGTCCTGTTCCGCGATATTACCGGCCTGTTTGCGAACGGACCCGCGTTCAAGGAACTTGTGGAGTTGATCGGCGCGCGCTACGCGGGCCGCATCGACGCGGTAGCTGGCCTGGAGTCGCGCGGCTTCATCCTCGGTGCCCCCGTGGCCGCCGAGTTGGGCCTGGGCATGTTGACGATCCGCAAGGCTGGCAAGCTGCCCGGTGAAGTCATCGGTGTCGACTACTCGCTCGAGTACGGCAGCGCCCGCATGGAGATCCGTCCTCAGTCGGTCCGCGAGGGTCAGCGCGTTCTCATCATTGACGACGTTCTGGCGACGGGTGGCACCGCGCGTGCGGCAGTCGACCTCCTCAATCAGTGTGGTGCCTCGGTCGAGGCCCTCGCCGTCCTGATGGAGCTCGACGGTCTCAACGGTCGTAGCAAGCTCGACGGCGTGACGGTGGAAACCGCACTGCACGTTTGAGCGACTAACTCACAGAGACGAGCGGGTCCGGGGATCGTCACGATCCCCGGACCCGCTCGTTCGTCGCTATCATTGGTTCATGAGCAGCGACGACACGACTTCAGGGGCCGCATTGCCCGCGGCCGTCTCCCGAGTGCGCTCCGGCCTCGTGTGGTTCGGGTCCCGTGGACGCGCGACGATCCCCGAAATTGAGCCGCTTGTGCGGGCTTTGCGCGCGAATCATCCGAAGGCGGATATCAGCGTGGTGGAGCGGGCGTACCGCAAGGCTGAGGAATGCCACCGTGGGCAAATGCGCAAGTCTGGCGAGCCGTATATCACCCATCCGGTGGCCGTAGCGACGATCCTTGCCGAGATGGGAATGACGACCCCGACGCTGGTTGCTGCACTGCTGCATGACACCGTGGAAGACACGGACTACACGCTCGAGGAACTGGCCGCCGACTTCGGTGAACCCATCGCGAATCTGGTCGACGGTGTCACCAAGCTCGACAAGGTCCGCTATGGAGCTGCTGCGCAGTCCGAGACGCTGCGCAAGATGCTCGTCGCCATGAGCCGCGACATCCGCGTGCTGCTCATTAAGCTGGCCGATCGCATCCATAACGCCCGCACGTGGCGTTTCGTTCCAGCCAAGTCGGCGGCGAAGAAGGCGCAGGAGACGCTAGAGATCTACGCGCCGCTGGCTCACCGCCTCGGTATGAACATGGTCAAGTGGGAACTCGAGGAGCTTTCCTTCAAGACCCTGTATCCGGAAATCTACGAGGAGATTGACCGCCTCGTTGCGGAGAGGGCCCCTCAGCGTGAAGAGTACTTGCGTGACGTCATCGACCAGATCGAAGAGGATCTTCGCCGCTCGGGTACGAAGGGCACGGTCAGTGGCCGCCCGAAGAGCCACTATTCGATCTACCAGAAGATGATCGTGCGAGGCAAGGCTTTCAACGAGGTCTTCGACCTGGTCGCCGTGCGTGTGCTGGTGGACTCGATCAAGGACTGCTATGGCGTTCTTGGCGCCCTGCACGGTCGGTGGAACCCGATCCCGGGCCGCTTCAAAGACTACATCGCGATGCCCAAGTTCAACCTCTACCAGTCGCTGCACACGACAGTCATTGGTCCGGGCGGCAAGCCGGTGGAGATCCAGATTCGCACGTATGACATGCACGAGCGCGCGGAACACGGTGTCGCCGCGCACTGGAAGTACAAGCAGAACCCGAACGCCACGAGCGGCGACTCGGATCGCATGAGTTCGGAGGAGCAGGCGAACTGGCTGCGCGCCCTCGTTGAGATGGAGCGCGAGACGGGTGATCCGGAGGAGTTCCTGGATTCGCTGCGCTACGAGATCGCTGGGGACGAGGTGTACGTCTTCACCCCGAAGGGTGAGGTCATCGTCCTGCCAGCCCGTGCGACTCCGGTTGACTTCGCCTACGCGGTGCACACCGAGGTCGGTCACCGCACGGTTGGCGCGAAGGTGAATGGTCGCCTCGTCGCCCTCGACACGCGCCTGGAGTCCGGTGAGACGGTCGAGGTCGTGACCTCGAAGTCGGATAAGGCTGGCCCGTCACGCGACTGGCTGGCGTTTGTCGCCTCGCCGCGTGCTCGCTCGAAAATTAAGGCGTGGTTCTCGAAGGAGCGCCGCGAGGAGGCCATCGAGTCGGGCAAGGAAGCACTCGCTCGCACGATGCGCAAGCAGAACCTTCCGTTGCAGCGGCTCATGAATCATGAGTCGATCCTGTCGGTTGCGACGTCGTTTGGATACCCGGACGTGTCGGGTCTGTACGCGGCGGTGGGCGACGGGCATATTTCGGCGCAGAACGCCGTCAACCGGCTTATGGACAACCTAGGTGGGGGAGACGGCACCGAGGAGACGCTCTCCGAGGGCGTGACACCGGGTTCTACGAAGCCCCGTTCGCAAGCATCGGGCGACGCGGCCATTACTGTGGCGGGTCTGAGTCCGAACGAGATCTGGGTGAAGCTCGCGAAGTGCTGTACGCCCGTTCCGGGTGACGAGATTGTCGCTTTCATTACGCGAGGCCAGGGGGTGTCCGTGCACCGCAGGACCTGTGCAAACGCGGTGCGCCTGGCTCAGCTTCAGCCCGAACGTTTCGTCGACGTGTCATGGAACGCCGAGGGTATGACAGCGCCGTTCCGTGTCCAGATCGAGGTGCGCGCGCTTGACCGCGGCGGTCTGCTCTCGGACCTGACCCGGGTCCTGTCGGATTATCGTGTCAATATTCTGGCCGCAGCCCTGAAGACGGACGGCGACCAGGTGGCTTCCGGCAACTTCTCTTTCGAGCTGGCGGACCTGGGGCACCTGAACGCGGTCCTGTCGGCGCTGCGCCGGGTCGACGGGGTCTTCGAGGCGGTTCGGATCGGCTCCGACGCTTAGACGAGGTCGTGACACCCACGCGCTCGCATGGGACAGCGGCGTGTTACATCCGTCCCCTTTTGCGGTGTCGTACGCCCATTTTCCCGTTAGATGTGACACACTAGCTTTGTGTGTCATATCGGCACACGACCGCGCCGGGCGTCAGCCCTCGTCCTAGAAGGAATATTGTGACCGAGACGTCGATTCCGACCAACGAAACCACCCCCGAAGCCGTCACGGCTGCATCCGAGGAGACCACGGCCTCGACGATTCCCGCGTCGGAGCTGCCCGAGCACCCCTTCGCCCGCATCGGTGAGGATGGGACCGTCTATGTCAAGGATGGAGACGAGGAACGCGTTATCGGCGGCTTCCCCGAGGGAATTCCCGCTTCGCCGTACGCTCTCTACGAGCGTCGCTACGCCGACCTCGAGGCCACCATCAAGCTTTTTGAGGACCGCATGGCTCAGCTGAGTCCCCGCGACATCGACCAGACCCTGGCCACGTTGCGCGAGCAGGTTGCCTCCCCGAACGTCGTCGGTGACATCCCGGCTCTGCGCGCTCGTGTCGAGGCCGCCGCGAAGGCCGCCGAGGAACGCAAGGAGATCGCCCGCGAGGAGCGCAAGGCCGCCAAAGCTCAGGCTCTCGCAGACCGCACGGCCGTCGTTGAGCGCGCCGAGGCGATCGTCGCCCAGGATCCCGCCAAGACGCACTGGAAGCAGTCGGGCCAGACCCTGCGTGACCTGCTGGAAGAGTGGAAGACCCTGCAGCGTCGCGGCCCGCGCCTGGAAAAGGCCGTGGAGGACGAGCTGTGGAAGCGTTTCTCCTCCGCGCGCACCCAGTTCGACCGTCACCGCCGTCAGTTCTTCTCGCAGCTGGATCAGGCGCAGTCTGAGGCCAAGCGCATCAAGGAAGCCCTGATCACCGAGGCCGAGGCACTGTCCTCCTCCGTCGATTGGTCGCGCACCTCGAGCGCTTACCGCGAGCTGATGAACCGGTGGAAGGCAGCCCCGCGCGCCTCCCGCAAGGAAGACGACGCCCTGTGGGCCCGCTTCCGCGCCGCTCAGCAGGTGTTCTTCGACGCCCGCCGCGCCAAGGACGAAGCCACGGACGCCGAGTATCGCGAGAACCTGGCCGCCAAGGAAGCGATCCTGGTTGATGCCGAAGCGATCCTGCCCGTGAAGGACATCGAGCGCGCCAAGGCTCAGCTGCGCCACATTCAGGACCGCTGGGAAGAGGTCGGTCGCGTGCCCTCCTCCGACCTGCACCGCATCGAAGGACGCCTACGTGCCGTCGAGGCCGCCGTGCGCGAAGCGGAAGAGAAGGAATGGCGCCGTACCAACCCCGAAACGCGCGCACGCGCCGCCGGCATGGTGGGACAGCTCGAAGAGCAGATCGCTCAGCTCGAGCGTTCCCTCGCTGACGCCGAGGCTAAGGGTGACAACAAGGCGGCTTCCGCCGTGCGTGAGACCCTCGAAACCAAGCGTGCCTGGCTCGCGCAGATCTCCTCGTCCATGGAGTGACATGCGTCTTCACGTTATCCCGTCGCCTTTCTACGCGGCGAATGGGCTTGTGCTCGTCCCTTCCGGGGCGGGCACAGCCCTTGTTGTTGACCCTTCCGCAGGCATCCAGCATCTGATCCGTGAAGTTCTTCAGACCGAAGGGGTGAGTGTCGGCGCTGTCCTGCTCACACACGGTCACCCTGACCATGTATGGGACGCCGCCGAAGTCTCCACGTGGGGCCTTGACGGGACCACCGTGCCCGTCTACCTGCCCGGACCGGACATGTACCGCATGGATGCCCCGGCCTCGTTCCTACCGATGTCTCCACCCGATTTCGTGGGGGAGTGGGTCAAGCCCACCGACCTGCGTGAGATGCCCGCTGAGTCGGTCGAGTTGACCCCCGGCGTGTGGATTCGGATGGTTCCCGCCCCCGGCCATACGGAGGGATCGGCGGTTTTCCTTGGGCATAGCCCCCTGGACATCCGTGTCAACAACCAGTCGTTCTACGCCAACGAGGAGTGTGTGCCGTGGGCGCTCAGCGCCGACGTCCTGTTCAAGGACAGCGTTGGACGCACCGACATGCCCGGTGGTGACGAAACGCAAATGCGTCACTCACTGCGTACTATTTCCAACGCGTTGGACCCGAACACGATCCTCATCCCCGGCCACGGTCCGGCAACAACGATGGCCGATGAGATACGCTCCAACCAGTATTTGATCCGCGCTCGCCGTATCGGCTAGCGTCGGTGCCGTTTGTTTGCGAAGGATTACGTCATGGCTCGCACGTCCCTGTCAGGTTTCCCCGAATGGCTCCCCGAGGGCCGCATCGTCGAGATGCACGTCCTCGACGAGCTGCGCCGCGTTTTCGAGCTGCACGGTTTCGCTGGCATAGAGACGCGCGCGGTCGAGACTCTGGCCCAGCTTGAAGCCAAGGGCGAGACCTCCAAGGAGATCTACGTTCTGGACCGTCTGCAGGCGCTGAAGGCTGCCGCTTCCGGCGCTCGTGCCCCCAAGGACAAGGGCATGGGTCTGCACTTCGACCTCACCGTGCCCTTCGCGCGTTACGTCGTGGAGAACGCGAACGAGCTGGACTTTCCATTCAAGCGCTACCAGATTCAGAAGGTCTGGCGTGGGGAGCGTCCCCAGGAGGGGCGTTTCCGCGAGTTCACGCAGGCCGATATCGACGTCGTCGGTAACGGAGAGCTGCCCTTCCACTTCGAGGTGGATCTGCCCCTCGTGATGGCTGAGGCGCTCAACAACCTGCCTATTCCGCCGGTGCGCGTGCTCGTCAATAACCGTAAGGTTGTACAGGGCGTGTGCGAGTCGCTGGGCGTCACCGACGTTGAGGCGGCCCTGCGCGGCCTGGACAAGATCGACAAGATTGGTCCGGAGGGTGTGGCTCAGGAACTCGCCGAATCCGGTATCGACGGTGACCAGGCGTCCGTGCTGCTGCAGATGGCGCAGATTCGCACGGCCGATTCGGTCGAGGTGCGCGAGCGCCTGGGCGCGCTGGGTGTGAGCGGAGAGCTGCTCGAGCAGGGCTTGCGCGAGCTGACCGCTCTGCTCGACACCGCAAATAAGCGGATGCCGGGCGCGGTCGTCGCGGACCTGAAGATCGCGCGCGGCCTGGATTACTACACGGGTAGCGTGTACGAGTCGGAGGTTGAGGGTCATGAGGACCTGGGGTCGATCTGTTCGGGCGGGCGCTATGACTCCTTGGCGAAGGACGGCAAGCGCACCTACCCGGGTGTGGGTCTGTCCATCGGTGTCTCGCGACTGGTCTCCCGCATGATTTCCGCGCCGTTGGCGCGCGCCTCGCGCAAGGTCCCCACGGCCGTCGTCGTTGCCGTCACGAACGAGGAGCGTCGCGAGCGCTCCGAGGAGATCGCGGCCATCCTGCGCTCGCGTGGTATTTCGACGGACGTCGCACCAAGCGCGGCCAAGTTCGGTAAGCAGATCAAGTTCGCTGACAAGCGTGGCATCCCCTTCGTCTGGTTCCCGGGCGAGGATGGAGCCGATACGGTCAAGGACATTCGCACGGGTGAGCAGGTGGATGCTGACGCCGCCACCTGGGTTGTGCCTGAGGCGGACGCAGCCCCTTCGGTCGAGAGGGTGATGCCCTGAGTGTCGGCCTCTGCGGTTGATGCAGCCCGCGGCCTGGCGGGTGCACTTGAGCAGGCGCTCAGTGCGATGCCCTCGGGTGCTCGCGCGGACGCTGAGAGGGCACTGCGCCGACTGCAGGACGTTGTGCTGCCTCGTCTAGAGGAAGCCGATGCACCGCTCCTCGTGGTGGTTGGCGGCTCGACGGGGGCGGGTAAGTCAACGCTCGTCAACTCTCTGCTTGATCGTACGGTGAGTCGGGCGGGCGCTGTTCGTCCGACGACGCGGCGGCCGGTTCTCGTGTGTGCGCCTCAGGCCCGCTCGTGGTTCATGTCGGATCGCGTGCTGCCGCGCCTGGCCAAATATGAGGGTGGAGAGGGCACGAGTCTGGATGCCGTGACGATCACGGTAGACGACTTGATGTGGCCGAGCATGGGCATCCTCGACGCTCCCGACATTGACTCGGTTGAGGAAGGCAATCGACGGCTCGCGTCAGAGTTGCTCGATGGCGCGGACCTCTGGATTTTCGTGACGAGTGCCGCACGCTACGCCGACGCGGTCGCCTGGACGCACCTGGAGGAGGCAGCCGCGCGCGGCTTGCGCGTCTCCATCGTCCTCAACCGTGTCCCCCCGGGCGCTGAGGCTGAGATCCGTGCGGATCTTGCCTCGCTCGTGCAGCGACGAGGCCTGGGTGAGGTCCCGATCATCGTCATTACTGAGCAGTCGCTGACCGATGGCCGCCTACCCATTGACGCTATTTACCCGGTCGGTTCTTTCTTGGAGGGAATCGGGCACGATGCGCAGGAGCGTGCGGTGATCGTGCGTCGTGCCCTCACTGGTGCTGTCGCCGCGTCCTTCGAGGAGTCTGATCGTGCTCTGGATGCATCTCGTGATAGCTGCCGTGCAGTGGACTTCGCGCGCGAGGAGCTTGAGGCGACGGTCGTCTCGAGGGCCCACGAGGTTGCCTCGTCCTCGAGCGACGATGTCCTGCGCGGTGAGGTGAGCGCGCGCATCGCCGAGGTGCTGGGGTCCTGGGACATGACACGAACCTTTTCTCGCGTTGTGGCGTCGGTGCGCCAACGCATCGTGGGCGCCGTGCGAGGCATGGCAGCCCCGGAGGAACAGGTGCGTCGCGACCTGACGGGTGGTGTGGCTCAGCGTCTTGGGGACTCCTATCACCGCGCGTGGAACGACGCCCTACGCTTGGCTGCGTCGGTGGGAGAGGCCGATGGACTGGAGCCGATGCTGGACGCGGACGAGACTGCCGAGCGTGCCCGCCACACCGCGCAGGAATGGACCAGCGAGGTAACGGATATCGTCCGGGGCCAGGCTCAGTCTTCACGCGTGAGCGGTCGGCTGCTGGCGGGTGGCATCAACGTTGTGACGCTCTCGCTCATGGTTAGCGTTTTCGCGATGACGGGCGGGGTGACCGGGGTCGAGGTTGGCGTCGCCGGTGCCTCTGCTGCGCTGTCGCAGACGATCCTCGAATCCTATTTCGGCGAGCGTACGGTGCGTGCCCTGGCCACGCAGGCGCGCGAGGCGCTCGAACGACTGGCTGCCGACTCGCTGGCAGAGGTCGTCGCGCCCGTTGCGACGCGGCTCGACAACTCGCGGGAGCACGAGCGGATTGCCGCGCTTGAGTCTGCTCTCGCCACCGCGCGGGAGGCGCTGGTATGAAGCGCGCAGCAACGCCGGTTGCCGCGGCTGCCGCGGAGCTGGACCAGATCGCGACGCTCGCAGCCTCTGATATTGAGCCGCAGATACTGGAGCGCATTCGAGAACTCATTGACGTGACGTCGGATCGGGCCGAGATCGATCCGACCTGGTGTGTCATCGGTATGCTCGGTGGCACGGGTGCCGGGAAATCTTCCCTCGTCAACGCTCTTGTCGGGGGAGAGGTCGTGTGTGCCGGTGTCTTGCGGCCCACGACGAACGAGGCATGTGCTGTCCTGCCCGCGGGCCGCGAGCCGAAGGAATTGCTTGGTTGGTTGGGCGTGCGAACCCGCGTTTGCGCGCCCGGTGACTTACCGGGTGACACCGCGATTATTGACCTGCCCGACATCGACTCGGTCGAGGCTTCACACGCGCAGGTGGCCGGGCGTCTGGCCACGCGTGTGGACGCCCTTGTCGTCGTTGTTAACCCGCAGAAGTACGCGGATGCGCGCCTGCACGATGAGTGGCTGGAACGCTTGCGCACCTCGCATGCCTCCGTGACGGTTGCCTTGACCCACATCGACACGCTCGGTGTGGCTGAGAGAACCTCCATCGTGTCCGACCTGCGCCGCATCCTGGATGAGCGTGGTCTGACGGGCGCTCGCGTTGTCCCAGTCAGTGCGACGACGGGGGAGGGAGTGGCTGAGCTGGCCTCCCATCTGGCAGATGAGGCGGCCCGCGTCTCGCGTCAGGCTGCCCGGGCGCGGGCCGCCCTGAGCCAGGCAGCTCGGCTTGTGCGCGACGCGGTGGGCATCGAGGGCACGATTCGTGGCGTTGAAACCGAGGGAATGGCAAGTGATCTGGCGAGGGTGGCCGCCGATCTCGTCGGAGTCCCCATTATCGCCGAGGCCGTGGCCGCTTCAACCCTGCGTGCCGGCACGCGCACGGGTGGCTGGCTGCCGCTGCGTTGGCTCGCGCGTCTGGGTGTTGATCCCCTGCGGCGTCTGCACCTGGGGGAGGAGGAACGCCAGGAGAGCGCGACGACTCCAACGCTGTCGACGCGATCTGCCTCTGACGAAGCGGCCTTCGTGAACGCCGTACGTCGCGAGGTGGCCGTACGCTCGCAGGGGCGCCCCGAGCGCTGGCGCCGACTGCTCGTTGAGCGCGCCCTGTCTGGCGCAGCCGCGGTGCCCGCAGCGGCGCACCGCGAGGTGGCGAACAACCTGCGCGTGAGCGCGAGTGCGCCGAGTCTCTCCCGCATCCTCGGAGGCTTTCAGCTTATTGCGTGGATGGTCAGTCTCGTGGGCGCTGCGTGGATCGGTCTTGTTCACCTGGGGCGTGCCGTGCTCATCGATGCCGACGTCCCCGCCATCGGCCCGATCCCTATACCCACGGTGATTCTCGTTTGTGGCCTCGCGGTGAGCCTCCTGTGCGCGGGCATGAATCGAGCACTGTGTTCCTGGGTGGCGTCCCACCGCAAACGGGCGGTCATGGATGATGTGCGCGCCATGTGCCGCGACGAGGTTGACCGGCTCGTCGTCGCCCCGCTGCGGGCGGAAGATAATCGCCACGTCACCATTGCCTCGTTCGTGGCGCGCCTGCACCTCGACGAGAGAGTGTGAAGCGGCGCTCACCAGCGGCGTCGAACAGTGAATTCGCCGACCACGGGCACCTTTTCTGAGGAAGTGCACGCTATGCTGGTGGGAGCGATGAGGCGCAGCCCCTTGTTATGGTGCCCCGCGGGATGCGGGTTTTGTTGTTATGGGTGAGGCCGCGCTGAGGAGCCGAGATGGCCCGCCCCGATGGTTTTGCTATCCCACATGCAACAGGCAAGGAATCACTATGCCCTCTGAGGACTACATGGACCGCGACGAACAAGACGAGCGCGACGACATCATTGATGCGGACGAGGACCCCGGCCTCGTCGACGACATCGTGGACGAAGACACCGACCTTGACGACGCCGAGGACACTGACGACACGGACAACGACACCGTGACTTTCGCGAGCCTCGGCCTGCCCGAGGAGATCCTCGAGGCCGTGACCGACATGGGCTTCCGCGTCCCCACCCCGATCCAGGCAGCTGCCATCCCGCCGCTGCTGGAGCTGCGCGACGTCGTCGGCATCGCCCAGACGGGCACCGGCAAGACCGCAGCCTTCGGTCTGCCGCTGCTCGCCATCGTCGACGCGGATGAGCGCGACGTGCAGGCCCTCGTCCTGGCACCCACCCGCGAGCTTGCCATGCAGAGCGCCCAGGCGATTGAAGACTTTGCGGCGCGCACGGCACGCCTCGATGTTGTCCCCGTGTACGGCGGCTCACCGTACGGTCCGCAGATCGGCGCGCTCAAGCGCGGTGCCCAGGTCGTCGTCGGCACCCCGGGTCGCGTCATCGACCTCATCGAGAAGGGCGCGCTGGATCTGTCGAACGTGCGGATGCTCGTGCTCGATGAAGCAGACGAGATGCTGCGCATGGGCTTTGCTGAGGACGTCGAGACAATCGCGTCGAGCGCCCCCGATGATCGCCTGACCGCGCTGTTCAGCGCTACGATGCCCGCCGCCATCGAAAAGGTGGCGCGTGAGCACCTGAAGGACCCTGTCAAGGTCGCGGTCTCCACCGAGTCTTCCACGGTCGATACGATCCACCAGACCTACGCCGTTGTGCCCTACAAGCACAAGATCGGTGCTCTGTCCCGCGTGCTCGCAACCCGCGCCCAGCACATCGCCAAGGGACAGGAAGAAGCCGACGCCGCTATCGTCTTCGTGCGCACGCGCGCCGACGTCGAAGAGGTCTCCCTCGAGCTGTCAGGCCGCGGGTTCCGCGCCGCCGGCATCTCCGGTGATGTCGCCCAGACCGAGCGTGAGCGCATGGTTGAGCGCCTGAAGAACGGCTCCCTCGACGTGCTGGTCGCCACCGACGTGGCTGCACGCGGCCTCGACGTCGAGCGCATCTCCCTGGTCGTTAACTTCGATGTTCCGCGTGAACCCGAGGCCTACGTGCACCGCATCGGCCGCACCGGTCGCGCGGGTCGCGAGGGCCGCGCGCTGACCTTCTTTACCCCGCGTGAGCACGGACGGCTGCGCCGCATCGAAAAGCTGACGGGAACCGAGATGGAAGAGGTCGAGATTCCATCGCCCGCAGCTGTCTCCGAGTTCCGTGCCCGCCGCCTGCTCGAGGGTTTGGCCGCCCGCATTGAGCGCGGTCGCCTTGACATGTATAAGGGCTTGTTGGCCGACATGGGTGAGGAGTCTTCCGTTGAAGACATTGCCGCGGCCCTCATGGCTACGGCCGTCGGCGACGAGGGACCGGCCCCGCGCCGTGAGAAGGATCGTCGCGGAAACGGCAAGATCCGCCGCGAGGAACGCCTGGACGAGTCCGGTGAGTTCGTGGGTGCTTCCTTCGAGGCGGGCCGCGACAAGGACCGCCCGCTCAAAGGCGGCGCAAATGGCGCTCGTCGTCGTGGCGGTGGCCGTCCTGCCCCCGGCTCGGGCACACGCTACCGCATCGAGGTCGGTAAGAAAGACCGCGTCAAGCCCGGCTCCATCGTCGGTGCGATCGCTGGTGAGGGCGGTATCGACGGTCACGACATTGGCAATATCGAGATCTACCCGACCTTCTCTCTCGTGGACATCACGGCAGACCTGTCCGGCGAGCAGCTCTCCCGCATCTCCAAGGGCTACGTTTCCGGCCGTCAGCTGCGCATCCGCGTGGACGAGGGGCCGGGCGCTCGTGGCGAGCGTGACGGCTTTGAGCGCCGCGAGCGCCGCGACTTCGACCGTGATTCCCGAGGCCGTGGTGGCTTCGGCGGGGAACGTGACGGACGCTATGGTGACCGTGAGGCCTGTTCCGGCGAGCGCGACGAGAAGCGCCCGCACCGTTTCGAGAAGGGCGACGGTTCACGTCCGCGCCGCAGCGTTCGCACCGAGCGCTGGGAGAAGGATATCAAGCGTGCGCGCCGCGACCGCGAGGGTACCCGCGACGGCTGGGAGCGCGACGGAGGCCGCGAGGGCGGACGCCGCCACTTCGGCAAGCGTCGCTACAACGACTGAGAGCGGCCCTCACTCGGCCGGCCGGAGCCGCCTCACGGCGAACACGGCGAGGCCCGCGAGGGCCACTGCAATCACCCAATAGGGAGCGTAGGCCGCCCCGCCCGCCGTGGCGGTGGCGGCCCACGCGCTCATGGCGACGGACACGAGGGCGAGCTCGAGGGCCGGACCCGCCGAGTCTGCGACCTGCAGCCACGAGGCCACGCGCCCGTGCTTGGCCTCGGGGGTCACCTCGAGGGCCAGGACCGACAGGGGAGCGTGGACCAGGCCGACGCCGAGACCGACCAACAGCCAGCCGATCAGGGCGACCCAGACCGGAATTGCAGGGATGAGGAGCGCGCCCACCGGCACCGCGCCAATAGCGATGAGCGAGCCGCCGACGACGGGCAGAACCTTGCGCTTGCGCGGATCATGAACGCGTGCCTGCACGACAGCGCCCAGCGACCATGTGATCGACCCGAGCGTGACCCACCAGGCAGAAGAGGCCTCGGACCACCCATGCACCCGCTGCAGGACGAGAGGAATCATGACGGCGAGTCCGACCTGTGAGGCCAGGGCACTCAGGCGCGCGAGGATCGCCGACGGCATGCCTGGCCGTGACACGAACGTGCCGCGCGGCAGCAGGCAGGGCAGCGCCCACACTGTGAGGCCCGCACCGAGCAGGAACACACCGAACTGAGAGAGAGGGGAGGTAAGCGCGCCTGCGAGCTGCAGAAGCATGACACCTACGCCCGCCAAGACCGCGTTACACGACAGTGCTGCCAAGCGCGCGGCCTTGCGTGCCTCAGCTACGGGCAGCGTGCGTAGCACGTAGCCGACGGGGATGGCCGCAACAACGACGACAATCGGGACGATGCCGAAGACATAGCGCCACCCCCACATTTGAGTCACGTAACCGGCGATCGCGGGACCCACCAGCGAGGGGAGCACCCACGCCAGTGAAAAGGCCGCGAAGAACGACGGGCGGTGGGCCGGGGCGGCAACCGCGCCAATCAGGACATACAGGGGAACGACGAGAAGTCCGCCGCCCAGCCCCTGCAGCGCTCGGCCAGCGACGAAGACAATGACGTTCGGACCCACGGCGGAAATGATCAGGCCTACCGCGAAGAGTGCCATACCAGTGAAGAGAACGGCGCGAGGTCCCTTCCAGTCCGCCAATGCGCCCGCGACTACCGTGGCGCTCAGCTGCGCCGCCAACGCGGCACCCGAGGCAATCGGATACCAGGGTGCGGCGTCGTAGGAAGCGACGACCGCCGGCATGATCGTCGTGGCTGCCAGCTCCTCAAATGCAACAAGCGTGATCAAGAGGACAGAACCTATCGCCAGACCGATCTCGGTGGGCGTCCAGGCGGGGGAGGAGGGGACAGAAGAAGTAGAGACGACTGCCATATTACCCATTCTATTTGCGGCGAGCGTGCTCCCAGACCGAGCGCGCGTACAATAATAATGCCGCCGCCTGTCTCGCGGATGGTAACAACGAAAGGAATCACAGTGCTTCGCACTCACAACATTGGAACCCTCGGCACCGACCTGGTCGGTCAGACCGTGACGCTCACCGGTTGGGTGGATCGTCGTCGTGACCACGGTGGCGTGGCGTTCATCGACCTGCGCGACGCGTCGGGCATCGCCCAGGTTGTCGTCCGCGACGAGCGTGTCGCCCACGAGCTGCGCTCCGAGTTCGTCCTCAAGGTCACCGGCGAGGTCTGCGCTCGCCCCGAGGGCAACGAAAACCCGCACCTGGCCACCGGCGCCATCGAGGTCATGGGCGACGACATCGAAATCCTGAACACCAGCGCGCCCCTGCCGTTCCAGGTGTCCTCCAATGCTGAAGATTCCGGCAACGTGGGCGAGGAAACCCGCCTGAAGTACCGCTACCTCGACCTGCGTCGCGAGCCCGAGCAGTACGCGATCCGCCTGCGCTCGAAGGTCTCCCGCGCTGCCCGTGAGGCGCTCTACGCCCGCGACTTCGTCGAGATTGAGACCCCGACCCTGACCCGCTCGACCCCCGAGGGTGCGCGCGACTTCATCGTCCCGGCACGCCTCTCGCCCGGTTGCTGGTACGCCCTGCCCCAGTCGCCTCAGCTCTTCAAGCAGCTGCTCATGGTGGCCGGCATGGAGCGCTACTTCCAGATCGCGCGCTGCTACCGCGACGAGGACTTCCGCGCCGACCGTCAGCCCGAGTTCACCCAGCTCGACATCGAGATGAGCTTCGTCGACCAGGACGACGTCATTGAGGTCGCCGAGGACGTCCTGAAGAACGTGTGGGCGCTCATTGGCTACGACCTGTCCACCCCGATCCCGCGCATGACCTACAAGGACGCCATGGAGCGCTACGGCTCGGACAAGCCCGACCTGCGCTTCGGCCTCGAGCTCACCGAGCTCACCGAGTACTTCAAGGACACGACCTTCCGCGTGTTCCAGGCCCCCTACGTGGGTGCCGTCGTGATGCCCGGTGGCGGCTCGCAGCCGCGTCGTACCTTCGACAAGTGGCAGGAATGGGCCAAGGCGCGCGGAGCCAAGGGCCTGGCCTACGTCACGATCGCCGAGGACGGCACGCTGGGCGGCCCCGTCGCCAAGAACATCACCGAGGCCGAGCGCGAGGGCCTGGCCGCCGCGACCGGCGCCAACCCCGGCGACTGCATCTTCTTCGCTGCCGGCAAGCCCACGCCCTCGCGCGAACTGCTCGGCGCCGCTCGCCTCGAGATCGGCAAGCGCTGCGACCTCATTGACCCCGACGCCTGGGCATTCACCTGGGTCGTCGACGCGCCGCTCTTCAAGCCCACCGGCGACGCCGAGGCCGAGGGTGACGTCGCGCTGGGCCACAGCGCCTGGACGGCCGTCCACCACGCGTTCACCTCGCCCAAGCCCGAATGGGTCGACTCCTTCGACAAGGACCCGGGTAACGCGCTGGCCTACGCCTACGACATCGTCTGTAACGGCAACGAGATCGGCGGCGGCTCCATCCGTATCCATCGCCGTGACGTCCAGAACCGCGTGTTCAACGTCATGGGCATCGGCGAGGAGGAAGCGCAGACGCAGTTCGGCTTCCTGCTGGACGCCTTCAAGTACGGCGCCCCGCCGCACGGCGGCGTCGCTTTCGGCTGGGACCGCATCGTCTCCCTGCTGACGAAGTCCGACTCCATCCGTGACGTCATCGCCTTCCCGAAGTCCGGCGGCGGTTTCGACCCGCTGACCGAGGCCCCGGCCCCTATCACGCCCGCACAGCGTAAGGAAGCCGGTGTCGACGCGAAGCCGAAGAAGCGCGGCGAGGAAGCCTCCGACGAGAACAAGAAGTGATCTAGGTCGCACAAGTCGTGTCCACGAAACCCCCATCCGGCCCCGGCCGGTGGGGGTTTCGTGCACAATAGATGCATGTCGTACGTTGAGATGCATCCGGAAAATCCTCAAGCACGTCTGGTTAACACGGTCGTTGACCTGCTGGAGCGCGGCGGTACGATTGCGCTGCCCACGGACTCCGGCTACGCGATCGCGACCAAGATTGGCAACAAGTCGGGCATGGACACCATTCGCGCGGTTCGTAAGCTCGATGACAAGCACAATTTCTCGCTGCTGTGCCACTCGTTCGCGCAGCTCGGTGAGCTAGTCATCGTCGATAATCATGAGTTCCGCACGATGAAGGCGCTGACCCCCGGACCTTACACGTTCATCCTGCGTGGCACCAAGGAAGTTCCGCGCATCATGCTGAACAAGAAGAAGCACACGGTCGGCGTGCGCATCCCGGACCATGTCATCACCCAGGCGATTGTCGAGGCCCTCGGTGAGCCGCTAGCTTGTTCGACGCTCATCATGCCGGGTGAGAAGGAGCCTCTGACGGATGGCTTTGACGTGGACGATCGCATCGGGCATCAGGTTGATCTGGTGGTCGTGGGTCCTGTCGGCGTAGCTGAGCCGACGACGGTCATCGACTTTGCGGGAGGCGACGCTGTCGTCGCGCGCGTCGGCGCGGGTGATATTTCGCTTTTCGACTGACCGATGGCCTTCGAGGAGGAGTTCTTTTCTGAGACGGGGTTTTGTCGGCTCGAGATCGATCCTGAGGACTGGGATGACCATGGGTGCGCCGATGGCCCGCGCGTCGGTCGTCGGCTCGTCCTTGATGGGGTTAACGCCGTTCGCGTGATGTTTCGGTGCGATGCGCCTGAGAATGCTCAGTGCTTCGTTATCGTCAATACCGTGACGGATCGCAACCGTGATCACCTTGACGCTTTTCGTCTGGAAGGCATGCCCGGATCTCGCGTGCACGTGCTCGCGTGTGCGCTGCCGGCGGATGCGATCCTCAGCTATCAGTTCGCGATTGTGGACTCAGGTGGCATCGATCCGCGCACGAGCATGGATAGGAGTGAATGGCTGCGATTAAGTCAGGCTGCTCACCCTGATTGTTCCAACGTCCGCAGTCTCATCAACGGGAGAGGAAACGTCGCCTCGCTGTTTGTGGGACCCGATGCGAGCGTTGTGTGGCCATCGGAGAGCCTCCGCTATCTGCGGATGCGTGCTGCCCGTGAGGAAGACATCGGTGTTCGCATCAGTACACGTTGTGAGCGTGAGCGACCCCGTTCTATCGTGGTCCACGACGGCGAGTGCCCCGCACGCAGAACCCTCATTCTATTCGACGGGGAGATGTGGCGAGCCAATGGCGTTGGCTGGCTGACCTGGCGCTACCCTGGTCTTCGCGTCGTGACGATCGATGCTGGTGATCTGCGCGCCCGCCAGGAGGAGTTAACCGAGGCGGGCCGTGTTGAGAAACTCGTGAGAGACATTTGTGCCGAGGTTGGGGCTGGTCCTGTTGCTCTGGCCGGTCAGTCCTTCGGTGGGCTTGCAGTGCTCGAGGCTGCCTGTCTGGGTTCGTTGCCCGTCGAGTGTTTCCTCGCACAGTCTCCCTCTCTGTGGTGGGGTGGAGATGAACGAGGCCGGGGCGAGGGGACGCTGATGACAGAGCTGCGGAGGGAACAGAGGCAGCTTGGTGACGGCTTGACAGTGTCGTGTCAGGTGGGTGAGCGCGAGCGGGCGATGTTGCCCGTAACTCGGCATTGTACTGCGCTGTTGGAGAGGTCAGGATCGCTTGTCAGTTTCGAGTCCTATCCCGGTGGCCATGACGTTGCATGGTGGCGCGAAGGACTTGTGCGAATGCTCGAAAGATGGTGTGTGTGAGCCTATCCACCATTGCATGCGAAAAGAGCGCCCTTTGCGCCGCTAGGTTAGGCTTGCCTACGCATCTATCGTGATCTAATCGAATTGAGGAACACGTGTATATCTCGACACGAGTTCGCGCTTTCGCGGCTCTCGCTCTTGCATCCCTGACCCTGGGAGCCTGCTCCTCCACGCAGCCCGCCCCGGCCTCGTCCTCTGGAGCGAACGGGACCAGCGAGACCCGCGTCGTCACCGATGCCTCCGGCCAGGAGGTCACTGTGCCCTCGCATCCGACCCGCGTCGTGACGCTTTCCGAACCGACCACCGACAACGCGCTCGCCCTGGGAGTGACGCCCATCGGTGTCGTATCGGGCCGCGGCCAGCAGACGGTCCCCAACTACCTCCTTGATCGCGCCGGAGACATCCCGATCCTGGGCTCCATCGGCACCCCCAACCTGGAGGCCATTGGTGCCGCCCACCCGGACCTGATCCTCGTTGACGGCACGTCCGTGAAGAACAACGACACCGAGACTCTGACGGCCCTCGGCCAGATAGCTCCCGTCTTCTTCACCACGCAGTCGGGCGGCGACTGGCGCGAGACTTTCGCCCTCACCGCGGATGCGCTCGGCGTGCCCGACCAGGCTGACGTCAAACTCGCGGAGTTCGACCAGCATGTCGCATCGGTGAGCGCTCGCCTGAAGGACGCCGGCTACCTCGACCAGACATACTCGGTTGTGCGCTGGCAGGGCGATAGTGCAGGCCTGATCCTCAAGGAGCTGCCCGCCGGACAAGCCCTGACCGCTCTGGGCATGAAGCGCCCCGCCAATCAGGACCGTGACGGAGAGGGACACTCCGAGCCCGTCTCCCTCGAAAACATCGACCAAATCGATGCGGACTGGATCTTCTTCGGCACGCTCGGCAAGTCCTCGGTGAACAACCCGTCGGCAGGCGGAGCCACCGGTGTCGAGGCATCTGCCGCCGCACTCGACGAGGCCAAGGCGACTGTCGGCTTCGATTCTCTCGGAGCCGTCCAGGCAAACCACGTCATTCCCGTCGATGGATCCCTGTGGACCTCGACCGGCGGATACCTGCTGATGGACGGTATCGTCTCGTCCATCGAAGCTCAGTTTGTCCCGGCATCCTGAGCGTGGGACACGCGGTCAGGTGTGCACTGTGCGAATGAGCGCCTACCGACTCACCAGCGTCGCTATTGCCTGTGCAGTGGCGGCGCTGGTGCTTGGTGTCGTCGTGATGGCCTCGCTCGCCCTGGGATCCCGACAGATCGCCCCGAATATTGTCTGGGAGTCGCTTGTCCACGGTGGAACCTCCCAGGACACGCGGGTGGTGCTATCCCTTCGTGTACCCCGGACCATTGCGGCGCTCATCATCGGGGGCGCGCTCGGCTTAGCCGGATCAATCATGCAAGCGATGACGCGCAATCCGCTCGCTGATCCTGGCATCCTCGGTGTCAACGCAGGGGCTGCCTTCGCGGTCGTGTCGGCGACCGCGCTCATGGGCGTGTCGACGCGCGCCATCACGCTCGGCGCTGCGTTGATAGGAGCCGGAGTAGCCTCCGCCCTCGTCTTTGCACTGTCTGGTCGGGGCGCACGCGCCTCGCGTGCACGCCTGGCACTGGCGGGTATCGCCGTGTCAGCCGCACTGGCATCGCTGACGTCGGCCATCCTGACAGCCAACCAGTTTGCTTTCAACGAGTTCCGCTATTGGGCGTCCGGCTCCTTCGAGGGGATTGGAGTTGATTCGCTCGTCTTGGCGAGCGTTGTCATCGGCGGCGGGGTGGTGCTCGGTGCGCTTCTGACGTCCGCTCTCGGCATTCTGACGCTCGGAGACGAGGTCGCCGTCGGTCTCGGCGTTCGGGTACGGCTTGTTCGAGGACTCGCAACCCTAGCAGTCACAGCCCTCGCGGGAGGAGCGACCGCGCTCGGGGGTCCCCTCACGTTTGTTGGTCTCGCCGTGCCGCTCCTCGTCCGACGCGCGGTTGGCGCGCGTCATGGCTTGATCGCTCTCTGGTCCGTCATCGTGGGGGCTGTGTGGGTGTGCGTCGCAGATGTTGCCTCGCGCCTCGTGCTGGCTCCTCAGGAGGTGCCTGTCGGTGTCATCGTCGCGCTCATTGGGGCACCTTTCTTTATCGTAACTGCGCGTGGACGGGGGATGTCGTGAACAGCGGGCGTTACGTGGTACTAGCATTGCCATGGGTCTCGCTACGCATTCATCGGCGTAGTGCCACGGTCGTCGTTGCTGGACTACTCCTTGCCGTGTGCCTGTCCGTTTACTCGCTGACGCTGGGGGATTATGGTCTCAGTGCTGCAGAGTCTTTCCGTCGACTGATGGGCGATAGCGGGCCTCGAGACGATTTCTTGGGCGTGTACTTCGTGCAGTCTGTTCGTCTTCCGCGTCTGTGTGCAACGCTGGGAGTCGGATGTGCGCTCGGCCTGTCGGGTGCCATCTTCCAGACGGTCTCTGGCAACCCGCTGGGTAGTCCCGACATCGTCGGCCTGTCGACTGGCTCGGCGACGGGCGCTCTCCTTGCAATCATTGTGTGTGGGTCCAGTCCTGCGACGACGGGCGTCGGAGCGCTTGTGGGTGGTCTCGTGTCGGGTGTGCTCATTCTTGCCTGCGCGGGTGGCGTCCGCGTGACAGGCGTTCGGGTCGTCTTGGTTGGCATCGGTTTCTCCGCTGCTCTCCGCGCCATCAATTCACTGCTGATCGTCAAGGCTCCCCTGGAAGCGGCGCAGCGCGCGCAGTTATGGAGTGCAGGATCGTTCTCCGGTGTGACGATGGTGCGCATTGCTCCGTTCTTTCTCGTTCTTGCAGTGACCGTGTTGGTTCTTGCGTGGCTCGCACGTCCGCTCGCTGTGCTTGCGATGGGGGATGATGTGGCGATGGCCTTGGGGGTGCGGGTACGCGAGGTGCGGATCGCGGTGATCGCTGCGGCGATGGTGTTGGTTTCCATGGCAACCGCTGTCGCAGGCCCGGTGGCCTTTGTCGCTTTGGCGGCACCCCACGTTGCTCGTCGCGTGTGTGGTCACGGGGGAGTGGGGCTTGCATCGTCTGCCGTCGTGGGAGCGCTTCTCGTGCTCGCCTCCGACATGGTTGCGCAACGGCTCCTGGCGCCCCATGAAATGCCGGTGGGCGTCGTGACTGGCGTCGTGGGTGGCATCTATCTGCTCGTGTTACTCGTTCGTGAGGTGAGGTAACGTCATGATTCATCGGCACAGTGAAGGTGGGCTTCGTGCCCATTCGATCACCGTTGGCTACGGGAAGGACTCTCCGATTCTGGAGGGGCTTTCACTGGATGTTCTGCAGGGCGAACTGACGGTCATCGTCGGCCCGAATGCATGTGGCAAGTCGACGCTGTTGCGGGCACTCGCCCGCGTGCTAAGCGTGCGCTTCGGTGTCGTTGAGTTGGACGGACAGGTCCTGAATGACCTGAACCAGAAGGCCCTTGCGCGCCGCCTTGGTCTCCTCGCACAATCGTCTGTTGCACCGGGCGACATGTTGGTGGAGGACCTGGTTGCGCGCGGCCGTTATCCGCATCAATCCCTCGCACATCAGTGGAGCGTGGAGGATGACGAGGCCGTGGCGCGTGCAATGTGTGACGCCGGAGTAAGCGCGTTCGGCTCCAGACGTGTCGGCGAACTCTCTGGTGGGCAGCGTCAGAGGGTCTGGATCGCGATGGCTCTGGCGCAGTCGACGGATATCCTGCTCTTGGATGAGCCGACGACCTATTTGGATCTGAATCATCAACTGGAGGTTCTGCGTTTAGCGGACCGCCTGCGTGAGGGGGGTCGGACAGTTGTCGCGGTATTGCACGATCTTCACCTTGCTTTCCGCTACGCGACGCATCTCGTGTGTATGAAAGATGGGCGGATCGTGGCTCAGGGAGTGCCGCGAGACATTGTGACGCCCTCTCTGATATCCGACGTGTTCGAGGTTGAATGCGTTGTCATCGAGGATCCTGAGTCGGGGGCACCGCTGGTCATTCCACGTCGTTAGCGGGGGGGTAGAAATGAGATTCATGGTCTCAAATGTTGACCGGAAGGTCACTTTAGATGACAGTTATTCAATAATTTAGCTCACAATTTTTTTCAATTATATATAATTTTCCTTGTAAAATCAGGTTTTGGCGCACCGGTCCATGAATTTGCTTGTTGTTCGCAATTGCGTGTTGGGGATGAGCTAATAGGATGGAGCGTATAGCTCGTAGTTACTCGGACACTGACATGTCGGTCTGTTCATAATTGAGCGAACTTACTAAAATTGTCCATGAGAGAAGGAAGGTGGCACGCATGGCGCCGCGGTCGTTCACGCGAGGCGAGGGGCTGCGCCTGTCCCTGCTTGCGTTGGCCGCGTCGGCGTCCATTGTTGGCGGCGTGTTTGTCACTGCAACTCCTGCTTTTGGCGAAGATGCCCTCCCAGATGCTTCAGCCGCCTGTCTCGTTGCACAGGGACCAGAGTCGATGGCTTCTCTTTCCTCGATCGTGCATGCGGGCGAGTCGGTTCATGTTGAGGGTTCTGGCTGGGGTCCAGGTACTGAGCAGATACGCGGATTCGTTATCATCACCCTCGATGATGGCGAGACGAAGCGTCCTGATGGAATGGAATTGCCTAGCTGGGTTCCCGGTGCTGTTCGTCGTGATCGTACTGCCTGGGCCGCCGCCGACGTGGCGTCCGATGGGACCTTCTCAACGGATATTCCCCTCCCGTCGTCCTGGGAGGTTGGGTCAGCCCATACGGTTTACATCGGCGATGCCATCACCGGAACGTATGTCGAAGCCAAGGTGCGTGTCGTTGGCACCGCTGTCGATGTTCGGGCATGCTCCATGAATGCTGATAATCCTGAACCTTCCGATCCTGACTACACTGTCGTGACGCCCGGCACGCTAAGGGAGGAAACTCCCTCTGCGCCCGCAGGCAATGATCCCGGTGAAGCTGCCTCAATGGTGGCACAGCCCGCCACTCCTGCTGACGAACCGAAAGTAACAACCTCCGAGGTGAGAGGTGAGCAGGCTTCCGACGCTCAGGGTTCGACTTCGTCATCGACGGATGCCTCCGCGCCCTCTGACTCGGTGAGGCCTGGATCGCCACGTCCCGGGAACTCTTCGTCTCGGGGGGATACGAATGGTGGCTCGTCCCAGCCTGGAGCATCCACCCCCAATCCCTCTTCGTCCACCGAACAGCAGAGCGTGTCCGCTTCTGAGATTGGACCTAGGTCTCGCTCGGAACAACAGGCCACGGAGCAAGCTGCCCGCGAGCAAGAGGGCCGCCTCAACGGATGGATCCTTGCAGGTGGTGGGGCGCTTGCGTTGCTCGGTGCCATCGCGACGGTCAGCATTGTGCGCAAGTCGCATGGATCATTCCACTAGATTGGGCGAGCAGCGCACGATGCCAATGTGATCACCACTGACCGCATGGTGCGTGTTCGTGCTTCACATGAAGCCGGTGTACCTGTTACCCTGGTTATCAGACAATATCTTCTGAGTATTTAAGTCCCAAAGGAGAACCGTTATGCAGCACGGACGGGTTACTTCCGCCCTCGCAGCGCGGGTGCTCGCAGGCCGCAGTCGGGTAATGAGTGTGCTCATGGCCCTATGCCTCTTCGCCGCAGGTGCGCTCGCCATTCCCGGTTTCGCCGCGCGTGCCGATAACAACGATGGTCCCCTCCCTATCCCGAACACCACGTTCGTTATCAACCTCGATAATGCCTCCGAGTTTGAAGCGGAATACGGTAAGACAGGCTACTGGGGCGTCATCTTGGATAACGGTCGCGTGACGCCGACCGCGCCTCTTACCTTCGAGCGCTCCGGTGAAACAGTCACGGTGACCGCTGATGGCCTGTGGAAGGTAAATGCGCTCAACAACTACAGGATGGTCGTTCCGGTTCCTAATGGCGCCAACAACGCTGAACGGGTGACCTGGGAACCCGGTAGCACCCATTGGGTCACCGTCGTGATCTACCAGGAAGACAAGAAACCGGCGAAGACAATCAACTACTCGGTGAAGGTCTTCGAGCCATCCAGCCCGTCGGCGACGGCCGAGCCCACGCCGGAGCCGACTGCAGAACCCACGGGTGTCCCTGCGCCGGGACCGTCCGAGAGTCCCGCGCCTGCGCCTCAGCCCACGGTTGCCCCTGCCCCGGAACAGTCCGGCGAACCTGCGCCTCAGCCTACGGGTGACCCCGCCCCGGAACCGTCCGCGAGTCCTGCGCCCGCGCCTCAGCCTGATGATCCGCAGTTGCCGGTTGTTCAGCCGACCGCAACTTCTTCCGCGTCGCCTTCGGCAACGCCTTCCGCTTCGGCTTCTCCTGCCGCGAACGCGACGCAGCCGTCCGATACCCCGGTGTCCCCCGTATCGGATGTGTCTGAGCTGACTGATGCAAATAAGGGTGGCGTGAGCGCGGCTTTCACTGGTGGACAGCTGACGATCAATGTTCCCTCCGACAAAGCTGGCGCTGGCGAGTGGGTGAGCGCCAACATCATGCAGACGGGTGAGGCACGCTGGCTTCAGGTTGAAGACGGTAACAAGGTGACGATGGACGTGGCCGGCCTGCCCATGGGCGAATACAAGGTCGTCGTGGCGAACCGCTCACATCAGCTTGTCGGCTGGGCCGACTTTAAGATCGCATCGACCGTTGCGGCTGCCGGCGCGGGCGCGTCGGTGGATGCGTCCGATTCTGTGAAGTTGCATGCGGAGGTCCTGTCCTCCTCGAATGCCGCCGATGAGTCCGAGGGCTTGAACGGTTACCTGCTCGGTGCCGGTGCGTGCATGCTGATCCTTGGGGGCCTCGTCGTCCTCCAGGTTCTGTCCGGTCCGAAGATCGGATCTTCCTCGCAGGGAGTCACCCTGACGTAGGCTAGGTTTCATGGATCTGTTTGATTCTGAAGCGTTCGACGAGTTGGGCGTGCCCGCGTTTTCCGCGGACGCGCCCCTCGCCGTTCGTATGAGACCTTCTCGGCTGGAGGAGGTTGTCGGCCAATCGCACCTGCTCGGTGAGGGGACTCCGCTGCGTCGCCTCCTGTCGCCCAGCTCTCGAGATGGTGTGTCGGTATCGTCCGTGGTTCTGTGGGGTCCACCGGGAACGGGTAAGACGACGCTCGCGTATTTGATCGCCAGAGCGTCGGGCCGACGCTTTGTTGAGTTATCCGCTGTCTCATCGGGCGTGGGCGACGTGCGTCGAGTCGTGGACAGTGCGCGCCGGACATTGGCGAGCAGTGGCGAGGAAACAATCCTCTTTGTGGATGAGGTGCACCGCTTCTCCAAGTCGCAGCAGGATTCGCTTCTTCCAGCGGTGGAGAACCGATGGGTAGTGCTGGTCGCGGCGACAACGGAAAACCCGTCCTTCTCTGTGATTGCTCCGCTGCTGTCTCGCTCGCTCCTTTTGACGCTGCGTCCGCTTGAGTCTGAGGCGCTTGAAGGTCTCGTTCGCCGGGCGCTGTCCGATGAACGTGGGCTTGCGGGCCGCTTCGCGATGGCAGACGAGGCCGTGGCTGGGTTGGTTCGCTTGGCTGGCTCGGATGCCCGTAAGTCTCTGACGCTGCTGGAGGCGGCGGCGGGGGCGGCCAGCGATGACGGGTCCGGTGAGATCACGGTTGCCAGTGTCGAGGCTGCTGCTAACCAGGCGCTCGTTCGCTGGGGGCGTGACCAGCACTATGATGTCACGAGTGCTTTTATCAAGTCGATGCGCGGATCGGATGTTGATGCGGCGCTGCACTACTTAGCGCGGATGATTGAGGCGGGGGAGGACCCGCGTTTCATCGCGCGACGTATCGTAATCGCCGCTTCTGAAGAGATTGGAATGGCTGCGCCCGAGGTGTTGTCCACGTGTGTGGCCGTCGCGCAGGGCGTTGCTCTTATTGGAATGCCCGAGGCTCGCCTGCTTCTCGCGCAGGCGGTTGCTGCGGTGGCGACGGCACCCAAGTCGAACGCCACGTACCTGGCCATTGATCGGGCGTTGGCAGATGTTCGGAATGGATGCGGGGGAGCGGTACCCGAGCATTTGCGTGACGCTCACTATGCGGGGGCGAAGACGCTGGGGCACGGCGAGGGTTACCTCTACGCTCACGACCATCCGCATCATGTAGCCGCCCAGCAATATCTTCCCGACGACCTTGAAGGTACCCGCTACTACGAGCCAACAGAGAATGGACATGAGGCGATCCTCACGAAGAGGCTTGCTGCCATTCGAAGTCTGCTGAAAAGACGCTAGGATGAAACAGTTGTCCGCACGAGCGGGCACCTGGGGCCTTAGCCGACGAACCGCTTCCGGTTCTGGAGTTGGCCCCATGTTGGGGATCCACCCTGACATGACATGAGAAACAGGAAGAAGATTTCATGGCAACGAATCGTTCCCGCAAGCAGGTGCGCGAGTCCCGCGCCCTCGGCCTGGCTCTGACCCCCAAGGCCGTCCGCTACTTCGAGAAGCGTCCCTACGGCCCCGGTGAGCACGGCCGCACCCGCCGCCGCCAGGACTCCGACTACGCCGTCCGTCTGAAGGAAAAGCAGCGCCTGCGCGCTCAGTACGGCATCCGTGAGTCGCAGCTGCGCCGCACCTTCGAAGAGGCCCGCCGCACCGCCGGCCTGACCGGTGAGAACCTGGTCGAGCTGCTCGAGATGCGTCTGGACGCCCTGGTTCTGCGCGCCGGCTTCGCCCGCACCATCCAGCAGGCCCGCCAGTTCGTCGTGCACCGTCACATCCTCGTCGACGGCAAGATCGTCGACCGTCCCTCCTTCCGCGTGAAGCCCGGCCAGACCATCCAGGTCAAGCCCAAGTCGCAGACCACGGTTCCCTTCGAGATCGCCGCTGAGGGTATTCACCGCGACGTGCTGCCCGCCGTCCCCGAGTACCTGGACGTCGAGCTGTCCCGTCTGAAGGCGACCCTGGTTCGTCGCCCGAAGCGCGCTGAGGTCCCCGTGACCGTCGACGTGCAGATGGTCGTCGAGCACTACTCGCGCTGACGTTTGTCAAATCGCGCCCCCGAGCTACGTGCTCGGGGGCGCGATTTTCTTTATCCCACAGTCCGCTTGTGCGTGCCGATGTGCCCACAGAGGTGGGGACGGACTAACATGGGGCACTATGCGTACGTCTGAAATCCGCACCCGTTGGCTTGAGTACTTCGAGAAGCAGGGGCATGAGGTTTGTCCTTCCGTTTCCCTGGTGTCCCCGGAGCCGTCGATTCTTTTTACGATCGCGGGCATGGTCCCCTTCATTCCCTACATCATGGGCGTTGAGCCTGCGCCGTGGCCCAGGGCTACGTCGGTGCAGAAGTGCATCCGTACCAACGACATTGACAACGTGGGTAAGACGACTCGCCACGGTACGTTCTTCCAGATGAACGGTAACTTCTCCTTCGGTGACTATTTCAAGGAAGGTGCTATTAACTTCGCGTGGGATCTGCTGACGGGTTCGCGTGACGAAGGTAAGTATGGCCTCGACGGAGACCGTTTCTGGGTGACGATTTGGGATCAGGACGAGGAGGCTCTCAATGTCCTGACGAAGCAGGTCGGCATGGATCCCAAGCATATTGTGCGCCTGCCGCGTGTGGAGAACTTCTGGGATACGGGTCAGCCCGGCCCCGCCGGCCCCTGTGCCGAGTGGCACTACGACCGTGGTCCTGCGTACGGCCCCGAGGCTGTGGGCGGTGCCGTGGATCCGGGCGGCGACCGTTACCTTGAGGTCTGGAACCTGGTGTTCGACCAGTTCATGCGTGGTGAGGGCACCGGCAAGGACTACCCGCTCCTGGGTGAGCTGGACAAAAAGGCGATTGATACGGGTGCCGGCCTGGAACGGTTGGCCTTCGTCATGCAAGACAAGCCCAACATGTACGAGATCGACGAGGTTTTCCCCGTCATTGAGGCCGCCATGCAGATGAGTGGCAAGCGCTACGGCTTGGGTGCAGCTGGTCCCGAGGCCGGGGCAGCCTACGACGATGACGTGCGCATGCGTGTTGTGGCGGACCACGTGCGTTCTTCGCTCATGCTGATCGGCGACGGTGTGCGCCCCGGTAACGATGGCCGTGGCTACGTGCTGCGCCGCCTGATCCGCCGCGCGGTCCGCTCGATGCGTCTCCTGGGCGTCGATGAAGCGACTATGCCGACGCTGTTGACGGCCTCCAAGGATGCTATGAAGGCCTCGTACCCTGAGCTGGAGACGAACTGGAAGACGATCTCCGAGGTCGCCTACGCGGAGGAAGACGCGTTCCGCCGCACGCTCAGTGCCGGTACGACGATCCTGGACGCTGCGGTCGCGAGCGCGAAGGAGTCGAAGGGTGCCCCCGTTATTTCTGGTGCCTCCGCGTTCTCGCTACACGACACCTACGGATTCCCGATCGATCTGACCCTTGAGATGGCAGCCGAACAGGGCGTGTCCGTTGACGAAGAGGGTTTCCGCAGCCTCATGGCGGAGCAGAAGGAGCGCGCACGCGCCGACGCCCGCTCGAAGAAGACCGGGCACACCGACGTCCGCGTCTTCCACGACATCGAAAAGGCGATGGGCGGCGGTTCGACGTTCCTCGGCTACACCGAGCAGGCATCCGAGGCCACGGTTGAGGCGCTTCTCGTCGATGGCGTGGAGGCCCCGGCAGCCACCGCTCCCTCTGAGGTCGAAGTGATCCTGGATCGCACTCCCTTCTACGCCGAGATGGGCGGTCAGCTGGCTGACCACGGTACGATTCGACTCGCGGGCGGCGGCGTCGTTGAGGTTCACGACGTGCAGGCCCCGATCCGAGGCCTGAGCGTGCACCGCGGCACCCTGACCGAGGGCGGCATGACGGTGGGGGAGAAGGCCTACGCCGAGATTGACGGCGAGCGTCGCCTCGCGATTGCTCGCGCCCACACCGCTACTCACATGGTGTACGCGGGCCTGCGCAATGTCGTGTCCGAGAATGCGGATCAGGCGGGTTCAGAGAACTCGCCGTCGCGCCTGCGTTTTGACTTCCGCCACTCGAGCGCGCTTGCCGGATCCCAGCTGAACGACATTGAGGCTCTTGTTAACGAGAAGCTCGCTGAGGATCTCCCCGTCACAACGGAGGTCATGAGCATCGAGAAGGCCAAGGAGATGGGTGCAATCGCTCTCTTCGGCGAAAAGTACGGTTCCGAGGTTCGCGTTGTGACAATCGGCGATGGCTTCGACCGTGAGCTGTGCGGTGGCACCCACGTGCCCACGACGGGTCATATCGGCCGTGTGACGGTGCTTGGCGAGGGATCCGTTGCCTCTGGTGTGCGCCGCATCGAAGCCCTCGTTGGCGACGGCGCGTACGAGTTCCAGGCGAAGGAACACGCGTTGGTCTCCCAGCTGTCTCAGCTTGTGGGCGGGCGTGCCGACGAACTGCCCGAGCGCATCGAGTCTCTGCTCGCCAAGCTGCGCGAGTCCGAGAAGGAACTGGATAAGATCCGTACCGAGCAGGCGCTGCGCCGCGGCGGAGAGTTCGCCGCTGCCTCCGAGCGCGTGGGTAAGGTCAGCCTTGTCGCCTCTGCCGTTGGTGAGATGCCGTCGGCTGACGCGCTGCGTACGTTGGCTCTGGATGTTCGTGACCGCATGGGCAACGAGCGCGGTGCCGTCGTTGCGCTTGCCGGTCTCGTCGGCGGTAAACCCTCCCTGGTCATCGCGACGAACGAGGGTGCCCGTGAAGCCTCTGTTAAGGCAGGCGCGCTTGTGCGCGCCGTCGGTAAGTACATGGGTGGTGGCGGCGGTGGCCGCGACGATATCGCCCAGGGTGGCGGCACAAAGCCCGAGGGCATCCCGACCGCACTTGACGCGATTCGTTCGCAGATCGAGGCCCTGTGAGCCTGCGCAGGGGTATTCGCATCGGCGTAGACGTCGGCACCGTTCGTGTCGGCGTCAGCCGTTGCGACCCTGACGGCATCTTGACGATGCCGGTCCAAACGCTGACGCGCGCACCCGACCTGTCGGACCTGGCTACCCTGGCCGAAATTGTCACCGAACACGATGCCATCGAGGTGATCGTGGGTCTGCCCAGGCACCTGCGCGGTGGCGAAGGAGTCTCCGCTAAGGGGGCGCGCAAGTATGCGCGCCGCCTCAAGAGGCTTGTGCCGGACGTTCGCGTCGCAATGGTGGACGAACGGCTGACATCGAACCAGGCGCATGCGCGTTTACGCGCGTCTGGAATTCCGGAATACGAACACCGCAGCGTGATCGATCAGGTTGCGGCACAGATCATCCTTGAACAGGCCCTTGAGCTCGAACGCATGAGCGGTCGCGCGCCGGGCGAGGAGATCATCCTCGAGACCAGCGAAGGAGCGAATCGATGAGTACGCCCCCCAACTATCCCTTCCGTTCGCGCCGCGAAATTCATTCCGGCCAGCGGAAGGTGTACTCCGATGCTCCGAACGAGGAACAGCTTTCGGCTCCATCCGACCCCACGTCGGCGCGTGGCGGCGAGAGGCGTCCTCAGGCCTCGTCTGACTCCACGTCGGCGCGTGGCAGCGTGAGGCGTCCTCAGGCCTCGTCTGACTCCACGTCGGCGCGTGGCAGCGTGAGGCGTCCTCAGGCCTCGTCTGACTCCACGTCGGCGCGTGGCAGCGTGAGGCGTCCTCAGGCCTCGTCTGACTCCACGTCGGCGCGTGGCAGCGTGAGGCGTCCTCAGGCCTCGTCTGACTCCACGTCGGCGCGTGGCAGCGTGAGGCGTCCTCAGGCCTCGTCTGACTCCACGTCGGCGCGTGGCAGCGTGAGGCGTCCTCAGGCCTCATCCGATCCCAGGTCGACGCCCGCCCGTGAGACCTCGCGGCGCCGCTTCACCGACCCCGACCCGACCCGGACTCCCTTGCAGGGGGTTGACCGGGCCACCGCGACAAAGAAGAGCTCCGTTCGCGGCTTGTGGCGGTCAACGCGCACGATGCCGGACCCTACCCTGACGCCCGATGCTGGAGTACCGTCGGTTGCGGACGACGATGACGAGTCCTTCGACACCTTGACCGACGTCGGCTTTGATGCCTTGACGGATCCCGGAGAAGAGGCAGCCGCGGTCAGCGGATTCGACGCAATCATCGCCGGAACCGGAGACGAAGGCCGCTCCCGTAAACACTCAGAAGACCCCTCCGAGACTACCGGCATGCGCTCGCGTCGCATCACCGCCGAGAGAAATGCGGCGCGCAAGCGCAAGCGCCGTCGTCGCATCCGTTCCTTCTTCGTGCTGCTCCTCGTGATCGGACTGGTCAGTGGGGCAGGCTACGTGGCCTACTCGCAGCTCATGAATACCTCAATGGTCGCCTCCGACGACTTCCCGGGGCCGGGCACCGACGCAATCCTCGTCACCATCGATGACCAGGCCACGGGTCGTGACATCGGTCGTGCCCTACACGAGGCCGGCGTCGTCAAGTCGGTGGGTGCCTTTGTCCGCCAGTACGAAAAGAACAGCGCGGCACGCACAATTAACCCGGGCACCTACCGCTTCAAGCGCCAGATGAGCGCGGCCGACGCGCTTGCCGTGATGCTCGATCCCATGAACCGTGTCGAGTCGACCATCACGGTCCTCGCAGGCGAACGCATGTCCGTCATCAAGAGACGCATCGTGGACGTCCTGGATGTTTCCTCCGCGGACGTGGACAAGGCTTTCGCGGACACCGCCGCCATCGGCCTGCCCGCTGAAGCGGGTGGCAGCGCTGAGGGATGGCTGCACCGCGGCGAGTACAAGGTCGAGGAAGGCGACACCCCGACGGCTGTCATCGCCCGCATGGTCAAGGCGACTATCGACGAGTTGAATGCGCTCGGGGTACCCGCTGCGGACCGCGAGACGGTCCTTATCAAGGCGTCGATCGTCGAGGGAGAGATGGGGAGCAACCCGAAGTACATGCCCAAGGTCGCCCGCGTCATCGAGAATCGCCTCGTCGACGACAAAGATACACATGGTGTCCTTGGCATGGACTCGACCACGCTCTACGGAGCCGGCAAGGAGTCCGGCCTGCCGAGCCAAGCTGACCTCGATAACGACAACCCCTACAACACGCGTCTGCACGCGGGCCTGCCGCCCACGCCCATCAACCAGCCGAGTGCGGACGCCATCAAGGCCGTTCTGAACCCGGAAGCGGGCGACTGGCTCTACTTCGTGACGGTCGACCTCAACTCGGGTGAGACTCTCTTCGCGGCCACTGCCGATGAGCACGAGAAGAACAAAGCGAAGCTGGACGCGTACTGCACCAAGCACCCGATTCAGTGCTCGCCGCAGTCATGACGATGTGGGCCGCAGTTATTGGATCCCCTATTGTTCACTCACTGTCCCCGGTCATCCACCGGGCGGCGTGGGAACAGCTCGGGATCGACGGATGGGAGTATCGCCGCGCCGAGGTGACCGAAGAGTCTCTGCCGACTTTCATCGGCCAGCTCGACGAGTCCTTCCGCGGACTGTCAGTCACGATGCCCTGCAAGCAGGCCGTCATGCCGCTGCTCGATGCCATCGACCCGCTGGCGAGCGCGGTAGGAGCCGTCAACACGGTCGTGCCCTCGGCAGGAATGCTCGCGGGATTTAACACCGATGTCACCGGTATTGCGTCAGCGATCCGCCGTGCGTGCTCGCGCTCTGGCGTACCCGTTCCGTCGAGTGCCCTCGTGCTCGGAGCGCGCGCAACTGCTTCCTCTGCCCTGGCAGCCTTGGGCGAGCTGGGAATCACGACGACGACAGTGGCTGCCCGACGTTTCGGTGGTCCCGGCTCGGTCATCTCCGCAGCCTCACGCCTCGGCGTGAGCGTCGAGCAGGTCATGTGGTCCGACGTCTCTGCGGTAGCGAGTGCTGCTGCCCGCGCCGACGTGCTGATCTCGACGCTGCCCGCGGGCGTTGCAGATCCCATAGCGAGCCGTCTGGTACCCCGCGAGGGCCAGATTCTCCTGGACGTCATCTACTCGCCGCGTGACACCGCGCTGCGCACCACCTTCGAGAAAGCCGGGGGAGTCGTCGCTGAAGGCACCGACATGCTGGTCTACCAGGGGGCCGCACAGGTCCAGCTGATGACCGGTCGCAGCCCCGATCCCGCCGTGATGCGTCATGCGCTGGAGGCTGAGCTGGAGCGCCGCGCGCGCGAGGCCGGGGAAACGGTGCACCCGTGATCGTCGAGTGGCTTCCACCTCGTATCAGCGCCGATCTATCCCTCGTGTCGGGCTTCCTCACGTGGATCATTATTCTGGCGTGGCTGTGGCGCTCTGGCTGGAGGATTCAGCGCCGGTACTTCATCGAGGCCACGCAGAAGCCGCTGACACGCAATGCCATCGTGTGGTGCGCTGGAATCTTCGGAGCGTTCTTTTTCGTAGGTGCCCAGATGCGCCCAGGCATGCCCGCCGTCATGACGGTGGCCATGATTGGTGCGCTGAGCGCGTACGTGGATGCCTGCACGCATCGGTTGCCGAACACGTATACGGCGGTCATGGGCATCGGTGTTCTCGCGGGTGCCCTTATCGGAATGCTCATTTCACCGATGTGGCAGCAGCGGCTCATTGGCTGCGTGATAGGCATGCTCATCTGGACCATCCCGATTGCGATCCTGAATCGCCTGCCCGGTGGAATGGGCGGAGGCGACGTGAAGCTCGCCCCCGTCCTCGGCGCGATGGTGGGATCTGTTGGTCTCGAGGCCGCAGTCGCCGCGTTGGCCCTGTCCTTTCTCTCCGCCGGTCTCGCGGCCCTGTGGAAGATCGTCGTCGGCTGGGCTGGCACGCAGAGTCGCGTTCCCATGGGGCCGTGGATGATTGGGTCCGCGCTGGTGGGCACCATCGCGTGGGGCGTCGTCCCCGACTGGCTATAGGCCTTTGTCACTGGCCTCATCGTGGACCCGTCGGGACGGAGTGGGTCCGGGATGGGACAATGACACGGTGAGTATTACGACGCCTTCGCATCAGTCCGAGCCTGTCAGCCTCGAATGGGGCCAAACGTGGCCTCCTCGTGACGTGTTCACGTCGCTCGCCGCGTCTCGGCGCGTGATCCCCGTCGTGCGCCGTGTTCTCGCTGACGAGCTGAGCGCAGTCGGCGTCTACCGCCAGCTTGCTCATGGTGACTATGGCAGTTTTATTCTCGAATCCGCCGAGCATGGTGGCTCCTGGGGGCGCTGGTCCTTCGTCGGCGCGTCGAGTGCCGGTGCCATCGTTGCCCGTGATGGTCATGCCCAGTGGGTGGGTGCTCATCCGGAGGGAGCGCAGCCGGAGGGTACGTTCCTAGAGGTCGTGCACTCCGCGCTTGAGCAGCTGGCGGCGTCGCCCATCGAGGGGCTGCCCCCGCTGACGGGCGCTCTCGTCGGCTCGCTCGGTTGGGGTATCATCCCCGAATGGGAGCCGACCTTGGCGGCAACAGCCCCCAAGGAGTCCGATGTCCCCGACGCGACGCTCGTGCTCGCCACCGAGGTGGCCGCCATCGACCACGCGACGGGGTCGGTGTACCTGATGGCCATCGCCTGGAACCTCAACGGCTCGGATGAGGGTGTCGACGGTGCCTATGATCGCGCGATCGAGCGCCTGGACGCTATGACAGCCCAGCTCGCCTCGCCCATCGCTCCGGCTGTGCTGGGGGTGAGTGGCCAGGAGGCACCTGCCGTCCGTCAGCGCACGCAGCGCGCGGACTTCGAATCCTCCGTTAACGCCGCCAAGCGGGCGATCACGGACGGTGATGCGTTCCAGATCGTGCTCTCCCAGCGACTCGACGTCTCCACGAATGCCAGCGGCGTCGACGTCTACCGTGTGCTGCGCACCGTCAACCCGTCACCCTACATGTACTACCTGGACTTGCCCGACGAGCGTGGCGGCCACTTCGAGGTCGTGGGTTCCTCGCCGGAGACTCTGGTCAAGGCCGAGGGGCGGCGGGTGTGGACCTATCCGATCGCCGGGTCGCGTCCGCGCGGTGGCGATTCCGCGGAGGACCATCGCCTTGCCGCCGAGCTCCTCGAGGACCCGAAGGAACTCTCGGAGCACGTCATGCTGGTTGATCTGGCGCGCAATGACCTGTCGAAGGTGTGTGACCCCGCCTCGGTCGAGGTCGCCACGCTCATGGAACTCAAGCGCTTCTCGCACATCCAGCACATTTCCTCGACCGTCACGGGAGTGCTGCGCCCGGATGCGGACGCCCTCGACGCCCTGGTCGCGACGTTCCCGGCGGGCACTCTCTCGGGTGCGCCCAAGCCTCGTGCGATCCAGCTGATCGACGACTTCGAACCCGCAGCGCGCGGTGTCTACGGCGGCGTCGTTGGCTACTTCGACCTGTCGGGTGATGCGGACCTTGCGATCGCGATCCGCACGGCGTCCCTCAAGGATGGCGTTGCCTCGGTGCAGGCCGGTGCTGGCGTTGTCGCTGACTCGGTGCCCGCGCTTGAGTACGAGGAGTCCCGCAATAAGGCGGCAGCCGCAGTGGAATCCGTCGTGCGTGCCTCGACGCTGGCCCCTCTGTCGTGACACGCGCGTCCGGACGCTGCAAACGGGCGTCCCTATTATTCGCTAGCCTTGATGGCGTCCAATTGTTTCTCGGTGAAAGGGGAGCGTCGTGAGCGTTCTCGATGACATTATTGCAGGGGTCCTCGACGACCTGAAAGAGCGCGAGGACCGCGTTCCTCTCAGCCGTGTCAAGGAAATGGAGCAGGCCGTCCCCGAGGCGAAGGACGCCCTGGGTGTCCTTCGCAACCGAGATGGTGCCGTCAAGATTATTTCCGAGGTGAAGCGTTCGTCTCCCTCCAAGGGGGCGCTCGCCGATATCCCCGACCCCGCGGCGCTGGCATCGATGTACGAGGCCGGGGGAGCCTCCGTGGTCTCTGTGCTGACCGAGCAGCGCCGCTTCCATGGCTCACTGGCCGACCTCGACGCGGTGCGCGCGGCGGTCGATATCCCGATCCTGTGCAAGGACTTCATCGTGACGCCGTATCAGATCCACGAGGCGCGTGCTCACGGCGCGGATCTCGTCCTGCTGATCGTGGCTGCCCTGGAGCAGAGTGCGTTGGTCTCCCTGCTAGAGCGCACGCGTTCGCTTGGTATGGAGGCGCTCGTCGAGACGCATTCGCGACTGGAGGCGCTGCGTGCCCTTGAGGCCGGTGCATCGATCATCGGTGTCAACGCACGTAACCTGAAGACCCTCGAGGTTGACCGCTCGACCGTCGAGCAGGTCATCGACGTCATCCCGCAGAACGTCGTTGCGGTCGCAGAGTCGGGTGTCGCTAAGGCCCACGACGTCTTTGAATACGCGAAGTGGGGCGCGGACGCCGTTCTGGTCGGCGAGGCTCTCGTGACCTCGGGTGACCCGCGCTCGAGTATTCAGGACATGGTCAGCGCCGGGCAGCACCCCGCGCTGCGCACGGATCGTAAGGCCC
>ERZ773001.46-NODE-46-length-50166-cov-10.0625_pt1 | contig 50166 bp, 85 predicted proteins | sample MGYA00511673_ERZ773001 | MGnify/ENA primary metagenome ERZ773001 (study PRJEB29015, sample SAMEA2738091) | human oral metagenome | biome: human oral; feature: human-associated habitat; material: saliva | place: China | collected 2162 ... | reverse complement strand
ATATTAATAAAATTAAAAACGCTCGCGTAGCTGCGTACGCGCGAGGTTAAGTTAACGCTGTTAACTTTCCGCATAATATGCACTCCCCTGCATAACTATGCAACCTAATTGTCCTGTCATTTACGCTACGCTATCTCTAAGGCCCTAGCACCCCCTCAAGGCTAGCCACATACTACTAGGCCCCTATAATGCCCTTAAAACGCTCTCTAGGCCCCTTAAACGCCGCCTACCACTCTCACTACTACCCTCCGACCCGTCCCATGCTCGCACATGCCCACGCGTGTAACATACTTTCCCCTCAAAGTCAACTCACTCGCTAAAACTATCCACATGCTGAGATGTCTAGTTCTACCCACGCGTCTTGACACACCTACTTAGTATTACCTAACTAAACAGACTGCCGGCGCAATGTTTCTTAGGCTTACCTAACCAGTAACCAACGACACAAACCTAACTATTGACTTCCTGCCCTGTCGATGCTATTACGCGCGCGCTTCCTATATACCTGCAAGTAACAAACTAATGTGTCCCTAATCACATGTTTTCATGTTGACAACATACAACCAGGCCACTAATCTTTAAGTATCGGCAAACGAAACAGCCCAAACGCAAAGTAAGCCAAAGTAGTTTTGTTCGAGTGATCTTTGTGAACTAAATTACGCACGGTGATAGGGCTTGCACCCTATCGGCTTACTTGGCAGGTAAGCCGCCTACCGTGTCGGCTAGGGTGTAGAGCGCCGAAACTGTCGGTTAGGTCACGGCAATAAGCGCGAAACATACCTAACAGGGCCGCTAGAATGGGCCGCGCGTTAGCGCGGTGGTTAGGTTCAATTCCTAATCGGCCTACCAATTCTGTGAACACAAACAACCACACAAACAACCGAGGGGTTAAAAATGATCACTTCGTTCGCATGTGACTACGAGACGCTTAAGCGACTCGCAGAAATTGAATCGAATGCAATTCTCTACCAGGGCGATGCAGAAATGATCGGCGCAAAAGAGGGGCGCGAAATTGCCCTACGCACTGTGCTAGGCGAAATTGAACGCGCTAAGGCGGTGGAAGCCAAGCGCAAAGAAGTCTTTAACAGCGCGTTCAACTTTGCGATGCAACTCACCGTCGCAGTTGAAACAGGTCAGCTTGGACTCTCCCCGTCTGAGTACCGCGAAACGCACGCATTGCTTGAATCGCTCAGCCAGTTCGCTAAGCGATTCAAGTAACCAACAACACGCACAACACAGAAAGACAAACCAAAATGCAAGATACAACGCACGCGACAGTTACCTATTGGACCGAGTACCGTACACCTAGCGGACGTTGGTCCAAGGTCCGACACGATGAGACTGTGGAAGACTTTAAGCCCCATAACCTGCGCTACTTTTTCGATGCAAAGTTCCCCGGCGAGCGGCGCGGATACGCCTACACCATGCACGGATACCTGCCCGTGAGTGTGACCGTCCCTAGTCCCGATGGCCGCGAACGCCGCGTGTACCATTTCGATTACTATACTGGCCCGCGTGAGGTTGTGCATTACACGTACGAAGACTAGCTAGTCTTCAACTTCCCCCGCTTAATGGTGAGTGTCAAGGTTGGTTCAATTCCAACCGGGGGAACGATGCGACACAAGTCGCACAAACCACCAACAAACCGGAAGGTTAATTAACATGGCACACACGTTCAAGACGGACCCCTGGCACGTCAAGGAGGCACGCGGTGTCGCGTGGCACCCGACGCAGTTCGCCCGTGAGTCCTCCCTGTTCACCAAGCATCGCCGCGATATCGCTAAGCGTATCCGCGCCCGTGAACGCCGCGAAATGGACCGTATCGCGCGCGATATCAGCGCCTACGATGACTACTATCCGACCGGCGCAACGCTGCGACAGTTCAACGGCGAAACCGACCGCGATAGCTGGCAGTACTAATCAACAACAGCCCAACGGGACGGGCCGTTAGGCCCGTCCCCATACAGAAAGAGAACGAAAATGGGTATTCTTGACGATATTGACAATGCAGCATGGGATATTAAGCACGGGCGCGTTGACTGGGACGCACTCTACAAGGCGTGCAACCGCGAGTGCGACAGGGAGTGCATTAGCGGTAACGGCGAACAGTGGATTAAGGTCGGCTAATGACTATTGAAAGTGCCTTGCAGGGTATCTACCCTAACCGCGTCATTGATAGTCCTGTTCACCTTGGTTCTAAGCTGTTACTAGAGATGAACCGGGAAAACCTAGCGCGCAATTGGATTAGGTATGACGTATATCGCAGCGACACGTGGCAATATGTTTTTATGTTCCGGCCCGATGGGGTTGTGTACGCGCGAACAGGTATTGACCTAACCAACCATGAAAAACGAGTCATTACCAAGATTATTAGCATGTGGCGCGACAACATGCGCCCTGACTGGAAAACATGGGAGAGTATGCGCGCCCGTTCCACTGAGTATGCAACGTTAGTGCCCGTGATACACAACACACTCTAACGAGTTGACAACACAGCAACAACAACCTACACTAGAAACATAGGCACAAAGCCTAAGCAAACAACAAACAGAAAGCGAAACACAACAATGCGAGTCAACAAGAACACCATGCAGGTTATCAAGACGGCGACGGCAACCAAGATCACGTTCCGAAAGATGGGAGCCGACTACGGCGATAATCCGAGTGTGCTTGCCGCTATTGACGCGGTGGTCACGGCCCTGGATGGGCTGTCGGATGCGGTAGTCATGTCAGAAATTGAGGGCTGAAAAATGGAACTGACCTGGGAACAGATGGACTTTATCCGTATCGCGCTTGAAGCCCATATTGACGCACTGCGCAAGGATGCGGCGACACTTGGTGAACCACTGGTTACCAAGACAATTGAAGGACGTATTGACAAGATCGGGCCTGTGTATGACGCGCTTGTGTCCGGTGACTGCGTTCTCATTCTGGAAGAATTCTAGACCCTAGAAAGGATGTCCCTAGCCTGATGGTAGGTAAATGCAGGTTCAACCCCTGCCTAGGGAACGATGCTAACCAAGGTGGTTAGCGATAACGACACCGAAAGGTAGAACTATGTCACACAATGAATTGCCCAATTGGTACGGTATCCCCGGTATCGGCTTTGAGTGGCGAGGTTCCCAAAGTGACCCTATCTTGCACTACAAGGGACGGAAGTTCAACGGCAATGACGTGCAAGATGGGTTGTGGGAGTCCTATCAGGAAACCCTAGACAATACCGACAACAGCGCAGAATGGGAAGACTTTGTAATCAACAATGCGGTTGATTATCTGGAAGATATTATCGCCTATGGCTTTGGGAGCTAATTAGTATGTGGGAAGAATTGCTAAACGTCATTAGTGACCGTTACTACCCGCTAGAATCTATGCAGGAACACGTGGCGGGTTACGTTGATCCTAACCAAGGATGGGACCTGTCGCTGATTAACCCGTGGTTTATCGAACGCGGCTATGAGTTTGTGGGACTACTCGACTTGTTCTCTGAGAATGAACCTAGCGGTTTGTATGTCAACCTTGAGGGGTACGTGTGGCGTTGTCGCACTAATGCCGCTGACAATACCATTTATTGGTACTGGGAGTGCGATAGTGAGGGTATGACCCTTGACGATATGCGTTTCTTGCATGGCTACGCGCATATGTTTATCTGGGACGCTGACTCACAAACTTGTGAGCTAGTTAACATTGCAGAATGACTGCCAACATGATAAGCTATAACCAAGACAAACAACAAGCCGAAAGGTGAAAAACAATGATTCAACTCAGTTTGCACACACTATCAACGTTCCCGATGAATGGGAGCATGAGGGGCACACTTACCAAGTGTTTCAGGATGAGTGGGCAGAGTGCCCTACTGAATGGCTAGACAGTGCCGATGCACTGTGCGTGCTTGGTGGTCCTCATGGTTGCATCCTGCACCACCCCGCCGAAACGGACTGCCCTGCAATGTGGGAGTTTGACAACTTCCATGAGAAACACGGGCGCACGCCTACCCAGGAAGAATGGGCGGCTCTTTGCCCTGATTACTGGGTGTACGTCGGTTGGCACTCTATGGATGCGGACAGGCTGTTTGCGGCCGCGTTCCGCAAGGATACGCATCCTGTTGACCCCTGCGAGTCATGGGTGCATGAATACTCTCTTTGGGCAGACGGATACGTCTGGGTCGTGTCGGACACAACCACGGGCGATTCTCTGGCAGGTATCTACGCCGATAGCGAGGAAGACGCTATCAAGGACTATACCGAAAACTATATGTGAGAAAGTGGGAGAAAACAACAATGACTAGGTTTAACACGCTACTTGCCATTGCTACGGACTGGGATACCCGATTCTGTTTCACCGCTGAAGAATTGGGGGTTGCTAATGGAGAGTATGACTACGTGACCCATAGCGGCGACCTCCGTATCCGGGAAGACTTTGAGACTATGGCCGCTGAAGCTGTGGACGATCTGCACAAGCCTATCACAGTGCTTGGTAAGACTCTCAAGGCGAGTGACATTGCTAGAGAGATGCTGAGCGACGACTGGGAAGCCTATGTCAACAGTTGCATTGCATATCTAATCGCAATGGAAGAGATTAAGGAAGTCCGTTAATGTTCGCAGTCGCCTACTACACGCTAGTGCTACTGACTATCCTTGCCCCTGTCGGCATCTACTGCCACAAGACTGAAAAATACTACAACGAAAGTGAGAACAACAACAATGACTGACATTGAAACCCTCGTCAACAAGATTAACAAGCTCAACGCAGAGATTAGCACTCTGACCGAGGCACGGGACGCACTCAAGGCGGAACTGTGCGCACAGTTCAACGCGGGAGACAAGATTCAGGTTGGCGACACGCGCGTGACGTTCGCTACCCGAAAGACTATCAACGCCGCCGCTGTCGAAGCACTGCCCGCATTTAAGAAACTGCCAAAGGCCGTCCGGGAAAGTGTGTACGACAAGCCTAAGTTGAATACTAAGAAACTTGCCGCGCTTGACTTGCTCGATCTGTCGCCCGCTACTACCGTATCGGACGTGTACGCGACGTTCCGATGAATTGGAAGCAATACGGGACGGGCGACGGTGGATACACTGTCGAACAGGTGGAAGCCGTCGCCCGTTCCCTTGAAGAACAAGAACTGCAAGAATATTCAACCATGTGGCTTGAGGCGGTACGGCAGATGCGGGCCGCTGAGATTATCCACAACAACCTTGGCGTGGGAGCCGAGGTAGAACTGCCTAACGGCATGTCAATTTATATCGAAAGTGAGTAATCAAAATGTTTAGCAACTATGTTGACGGCGACACATTCAACCAGCGCGAACTAGATAGCGATGTTTTTGCTGAATCATTCAACGCGAACGAGATTGACGGCTACCGACGTAGCAAGGACTCGGAGGAAGACTGTTACAACGCTTGGGAGTATTGGGACGAGAAGGGCCTGTTCTCTGATTGGCTGGAATGGCGTTTTGAGGAAGATGGCTACCTCGGCTATGACGACAACCCGCAAGACGGAATGTTTGTCTGGATGCAAGACTACGAACAGTGTGTCGTCCTGCCCGGCGACAATGAATTGCCGTCCGACGTGGTTGCTATGTTTGACCGTGACTCACTGTATAAGGTTGTCTATGCGGAGGGCATTGTCCGGGATGGTGTTTTCTACGCCACTACTATTGCGAGGGAGCTTGACTAATGAATATCAATACACTGTCTGAAACCGGCGAGATTACTGTCTTCCAAGACGCTGACACTGGCAACACGTATATTGTTGAACCAGTGCTGGGAACCACGGAACCTATAGATATGGCAGATGAACCTTATCTGTTTATTGGGGACTGCTACGACTTTATGCAGTCCGATAACCCCGTGTTCAAGACACTTGGTAGGTATATTGCAGTGCATGATGAAACACCTGGCAACGTGGGAGAATACGCTGAGTTGTTCAAGGGCGAACTGTGCTCACACTTCAAGTGCGTCGATGGGTGGGAGGACTATGACTTTATTGAGTCATACGGGCAGATTCTAGCGGTCAATAAGCGACTAGGGAACGCCGAAGAATGGCTGTGCTATCTCAACATGTGGGACGACGGGGAAGTATATTCTGTCCTCGACTGTTCGACCGGGATTAAGGTCACTGACATTTACGCTGAATACCATGAGGATGCACTTGAGCTTTATCTCAGGGATGGGGAGCTTGCATCACTGAAGGCACGAGTCAACAAGGTATTGGGGGACTAACTAATGGACAATGCTTATATTCAAGTGTTGACAGACGGGACAGGTATCGTTGTGTCGCATGACTTTGATATGGGTATCGGTGTCATTGCGGGACCGCGTATTCTCGCCCGTCTTACCAAGGAACAGGTCAAAATGATTAGGGAGGCTAACTAATGAATCTTGAAGAATTGACTAAGATGTATAGCGACGCTTGTATGCGCGCGGTGGAAGATGCTATCCATGAGCTTACTAACAAGTGGGACAGTAAGGTAGTTGACCTGTTGAACGCGGGCGATTATTATATCTGCGCTGAGTTGTACGGGGATAGTCTGAGTATTCTCGCCTATATTGGCAAAGACGACTACTACGGGTACAAGCGCTATCTCAACTCTGACATGCAACGCGACGTTCAGGAAATGTTCGACAAGCTAGGGGCACAAGTTGTTCTCAACGCAATGATCTACTGTGGCTGGGAAGAAACTACACATACGATTACTTGGGAGATTAAGTAAATGACCTTTGCACCGCGCCACTACCAGGAACGTGTACTGGAAGGACTGGCAAACAGCAAAACGCCGTACACGGGACTGGTAGGCGCGGGCCTTGGTACGGGCAAGACGGCAATGAGCGTGTGGAACGCGCTTAATGCTTTCGGTAGCACTATCGGGGAGCAGATTATTCTCATTGTCGCCCCTGTCCGTACTGAGTCAGGCTGGCGCTCGCACTGGAAGACGCTTGCCGGAATTGACATGCGCACGCTGTCTGGTAAGAAAACCAAGGCCGCGCTTGCAGTGTGGGACGACCTTGAAGCACGTGTGCCCGGCGTGTACTTTATTACCTGGGAGCTTATGCGGTCCCGCAATAAGGAAAAGCGGTGGGACGGGCGCGCGAAAAAGTATGTCTTCAAGTCAATGGCTAAGCCGTTCTACGGTGTCAATTTCGGCATGGTTATTGCGGATGAATGGCATCGTGCGTGCAACCACTCGTCGCTCAACTTTGACGTTGCTCGACACATTCAGGCACAGTACCGCCTTGCCCTGAGTGCGACACCCGCTGGGAATAAGCCGTGCAATATCTGGGCCGCGCTCAAGTTTCTTTGGCCTAACCATTACGGCGGTTACTGGGACTTTTGTGCCAAGTTCTTCAAGGAAGAGTCCAACCCGTTCAGTTCTTTCGGGAAGACGTACACGGGAGAGCGCTCGCCGGGTATGGTCCGTCGTGGAGCGCCGTCCTATCACGAGGTGTCTCAGGCCGAGGCTAACCCTGAGCTTCCAGGCGTGATTATTCACCGTGTGGAAGTGGAACTGTCACGCGAACAGCGCAAACTGTACGCTCAGCTTGAAAAAGACGCGCTTACGTACCTGGACGACAAGCCGCTTGCACTGTCTATCCCGATGGAACTTGACTTGCGTCTGCGACAGATGACGCTGGGAGTCCCCTCGTTCAACGAGGACGGGACTGTCGATTACAAGGAAGATTGTAAGTCTTCCAAGCTGGATGCAATGATGGATATTATTGCGGACCTGCCTGAAGATGAGCCTGTCGTCGTGTGGGTGCATAGTCAGAAGTTCATTAAGGCCGTGCTACACCGTCTGCGCAAGGCTGGTATCTCGTGCATTGAAGTCTCTGGTAAGTCTCGCGGGGACTTCCACGCAATGATTGACGGGGACGTGCGTGTCATTGTCGCTCAGCACGAGGCCATGAGCGAGGGAGTTGACGGACTTCAGCGGGTGTGCCATACTGAGATTTGGCTGAGTCAGTCTAACAGCCTTGTGATTAACGAACAGGCAACAGGCAGGCTCAACCGACAGGGGCAGTCTACGGCTGTCAACAGGTTCCTCATTCAGGCGACTAACACGGTGGATGATCGTGTGCTGGGACGCTTGCAGGAACGTTTCGACAGGCTCAAGGCATCCGGCCTTATCTGAAAACAAACAACAAACCAACTGAAGGGAGACATACCATGTCTGACAACAACCGTAACTTTGATGTTTCTTCGACCGTCTACTTTATTTTCTGTATCCTGTTCGCCGTAACAGGTATCTGGTTCCCCGCTGCGTTCATGTGGGTTGTCTGGGCTTTCGTGGGATACGTTGCCCTAATGGTTATTGTGGCAGTCATTGCACTTATTGTTGCAGCTGTCATGGTCCACAAGGCAAGTAAGTGGTTCTGAGCCATGCAGATTATCCAGCTCAACCACAAGACGGTTGCCAACCTCCTGAAGAAGTCAGTAGAAGAACACTGGCTTGAAGACAAGGATGCCTATATCCGCTTCACGGATGGGAGCACTGTGTGTATTCACGTGCTTAACCCTAAATGGGAGACTTACGTGTCACTGAACGAGCGTACGGAAAAGGAAAGCGCCACCAATGGTGTGTCGTGTACCGACGAACAGGAGATTCACCTGTGGTACCCAAGCACGGGCGAAGAGCGTTTATTCACGTCGCGTACCGTGATGATTGGTTTTGACTTCGTGAACTACTATGTGACTGACAGGCTTAACTATCCAACTCGACAGTATGTTCCTATCGTTGAGTTCCACTACTACGAAAAGGGAGAAGACATTGCCCGTAACGATTCGTGATATTTACGCACCCCCGTTGGGCTTTGGTTGGGAGAATCTTCCCACCCGTTACGTCAAGCGACAGTATCTTGACATTGAAGACGGTCTGGTCACTACGCCTAGCGGCGCAGTCCTGGGTACTGGCACGCTGCCTAACGGACGGCTTGCCCTGCTCAACGACAGGGGCACCGTGTGCGCTCAGTGGTGGTCCGCTAAAGATGAGATGGTTGTCATTGACCCGTTCGACAACCATGTGTTTATCGTGCCTTCCGTCGATGACCTGAAGTGCAATGCGCGGGAGATGACCTCGGCACAGATCGACATTCAGGCCGCGCGCCCACTAGACCTGTCGATCATGTGGACTGACCCTGTTGCAGGTGAGTGTGGTTTTGACCGGGACGATCTCTCGATTGGTGAGCACCACTACTACACTGACCGTCTGAACGGTACTGTTCTCCTAGGTCTCGTGGAAGACGCGGACGGTAACTACGTGGTGTCTCGTAACTCGGTGCTGTGTCGTCTGCTGCGGTACGTGGACGGTGATCGTTTCGCCTTCAGTGACTACCGTAAGAAGGCTATTCCGGGACTGCTGAATGATAACGGTGGTCTGTCGGACTTTGCCCGTAAGGTGCTGCTGTGGGCTAATAATCTGACTGATGAACAGCGGGAGATTCTTTCTCGATGAGAGAGTACATTCAAGCGGCGCGGGATGAGGCCGCTAAGTCACGGTGCGACCGTGCCCATGTGGGTTGCGTGATCGTTGATCGTGCGACAGGTCAGGTGGTGTCGAGCGCGTTCAACGAGACACCGCACGGCCTTGAGCCGTGCGACACGGGCGGGCACCGGATTGTGGACAACCACTGTGTGAACACTGTTCACGCGGAACGTAACGCGATTAGGAAGATGACAGAACACGGGAGCGAGTACACGCTTTACGTGACTCACTACCCATGCCAGGGTTGTGCTCACCTTATCTCGACTTGCCCTGAGATCGTGGAGGTCGTCTATCTGGGTGACTACCGTAATTCGAGCGAGGCGACTGCCCTCCTGAGCGGCCTGTCGAAGGGTGTTCATCGTGGGAAAGAATAAGCTGGTCCTTCAGGTTCCACCCAATTTTATGTTTACCGACATTGAGCGGGACAAGATTAGTAAGACACGATGGGAGGTTAATTCTGGCTCGAATAAGATCATGCGCCGCACTTCGTGTATCCCGCTCTTCGGGACACGTGAGATGTGGAAGATCATTGAGGAAGGCGACTTTTTGGTACTCATCGAGTCGCCACTAGATGACCTTCACTACTATGCGTGGAACCTTCATGTCATGAAGGAAGAGCAATACAAGGAGTGGACGAAGAATGAGTGAAATCTACGACAACATTATCCGGGAGCTGACTAAGCCTTCTGAGCGTGACAAGCAACGTAAGGTTGGCCCGTCTGAACTGGGAGACATGTGTGAGCGTTGCTTGGCAGAAAAGCTGCTGGGAGTCCACCAGGAGGAAAAGACGTATCCTCTGGCCCCGATGATTGGTACGGCCTTCCACCTGTACTTAGAGAACACGATTGGCCTTGAAGGGTACCTGAAGGAAACAAAGGTAACAGTTGGCGAGATTGAAGGGTATGGGGAGATTCGTGGGACTGCTGACGGGTTTGATCTTAGGAGCGGACATGTTGTTGATTACAAGGTCTTGTCGAAGAAGAAGATCAAGGCTTTCTCGTCTGCAACGTTCTTCGATGAGGACCGCAACCCTGAGTTCTATTCGGACTCGATGACCGAAGGCCAGATTAAAAAGTACTATTACCAGATGCAGTTGTATGGTCTGGGTATGGAGAACGCTGGCTATGAGGTAAATCACACATCCCTGATTTTGTTTCCCAGGGATGCTACAATAGAATCTGTCACAACGGCAACTCATGAGTTGTGCTTCAAGTACAACCGAGAAGCCGCCCTGGCTGTCCTGGAACGTGCCAACGAGATTTTCAAGTGGGCCACCAACAACCCGGACAACCTGGGAGAACTCGACAGCCATTCCGGCTGTTATTTCTGCGCTTTCAAGCGCTAAAAAGAAAGGAGAAACATGGGAAAGTTCGACTCGTTCCTCAAGGGAATCGATATCGAAGTGTCTGACCCCCGTATCACCACCCCTAAGATCAAGATGCTGATCTACGGCATGTCGGGAACCGGGAAGACTTCGCTCGCAGTTTCGGCCTCAAAGGTTGAAGAGCTGGGGCCGGTCCTTTACATCGACTTGGAGCGCGGTACCGCACCGGCTGCCAAGTACGGCGACCTGGACAACATGCTTGTCGTTCAGCCAGCGACCTACCAGAAGTTTGCTGAACTCCTTGTCGAGATTAGCAAGAAGAAGGACATGCCGTTCAAGACTATCGTCATCGACACGGTTGACCGCTTGCAGGAACTTATCAAGTTCCACTTCAAGGCCACGAAACCCAATGACAGCTTTGCCATGTGGGATGCTACCTACGAGAAGATCATTGATCTGGTCAACAAGATCAGTTTCGACATGGGCCTGAACATCATCTGCATCACGCACGAGGCGCGCGAAGTGAACGATGTGTCCCGACTGTCGCTGATTGGCCCCTCGTTTGAGGGCAGACAGAGCTTCAAGAAGCTGCCCGGAATCTTCGATATTATCGCCCGCATGACGTGGGAGGATGTTGGAGACGATGACAATGAAGAGCTGGTCACAGTCATGACTGTCCGGTCTTCGTCTGAAGTGCTGGCAAAGACGCGATTCGACCCGATGCCGTCCATGTCTGGAAACACGACAATGGAGAAGATCATGGGTTGGGTCCATGAGCATTGTGAAACACAGGGAGTAAAGGAAGAAAATGACGACTAGGTACCTCTCTATTAATGATGCGTCTGAGCGCACGGGAGTTGGTCGAACGACCATCCTGTACCGCATCAACACCGGGAAGTTCCCACAACCAGACGCAATCGTTAATTACAAGCGAACTGCCGCCCTCGGGTGGCTCCCTGAAACCATCGAAGATTACAACACCAACAAGAAGGAGAACTGATTAACATGGCAATCAATTTCAACGAGCTTATGTCCCTGGATGTCGCTGAGTCCATGTCCTTTGAGCCACTGCCCGAAGGCCAGTACAAGGTGACTGTCGATTCCTGCGAGCTGGGAGAGTCCAAGTCTGGTAAGCCCATGTATACCGTGGACTTCGTTGTCAACGAGGGCGACCACGCGGCACGCCAGATTCGCTACTGGCTCGTCCTCGTCACTAAGAAGGGCCTCCACTGGGACCTGCCCGCGTTCTGCAACGCCTCTGGCAACGCCTGGCCTGAAGAGCCTGCCGGTCGTACCGAGGACTACTTCAATCAGGTCGCACTTGACCTGGTGGGTAAGACCGCCACGATCACCGTTGCGATTGAAGAGTCCGAGTATAACGGTGAGACTCGCGCCCGCAACAACATCAAGAAGGTCGAATGGGACGAAGCCAAGACTAAGAAGAAGTCGAAGGCATCCAGGATCGAACTCTGATCTTCACAGGCGGGCCGTATCTTGACACCAGGGTACGGCCCGCCGTACTATATACAAGCAGAAAGGAGAGCAGTGAACATTAAAGAGTTCTTCCAAGCAGTCCTCCCAGACGGTGAAGGCTGGACCCCCATCATCCTCAAGGGTCCGATGGGCGGTCTCACCAACTTCCGGTGGTTTGAGCTGCCAACACAGCTCGATAAAATGGTGGCCTACGCCGAGGCTAACGCCGACTTGGACGTGTACTACAGCCCCTTTCTCTACACCAAGCCCCCGGCCCTGTCGAACACGAGGCACGCAGCCAAAGACAACGTGACCAAGGCAGCGTGCGTCTGGGCAGACGGCGACGACTGCCCGCTCGACAAGCTGAAGGTCAAGCCCTCTATCACCGTCCAGACCAGCGAGAAGCACTGGCAAGGGTACTGGCTACTCGAAGACGCAGGCGACCTGTCCAATGACATGCTCGAAGCCCTCGCACGAGGACTCTACGAAGCACACAAGAACGACGGCATGGACCGAGGCTGGCCCCTGTCGAAGAAGCTGCGTGTCCCCTTCACCCACAACCTCAAGAAGGTGAAGCCCTGGGAGATCACCCTTGGGGTGAACGACGAGCCTATCACCGCAGCTGAGTTCGCGGCTGAGTACCCACCTGTCGAGCGCATGGGTATTGAGGAAGAGGACTTCCCCACCGACATCCCCTCCATGTTTGAGGTGTTGGGCATGGTGAACCGCAGCTACATCACGGACCTGGCTACGGATGACACCTTCAATGATGACGAGGACCGCAGTTCGAAGATGTACCATCTTCAGTGCGCCCTCTGGGAAGAGGGTTGTTCAATTGTTGAAGCATTTGCCGTTGTGCGCGCCACTGAGTTCAACAAGTTTGAGGCAGACGGACGTGGCGACGGCTACCTCTGGAAGCAGATCAATCGTGACTATGCACGTTGGAAGTCTGAGCACGACGGCCCCACGGAAAACGATCTCGAAGCGACAACCCGTATCGGCTCGTCCTACCTGCTGAGTGAATCGCGTGAGCTGTCGTTGCAGGATGTTGACTTCCTACACGGGGACGAGGAAGAACCGATGGGCCTGTTTGTCGATCAGTTCGCGGCATGGGCATCAACCAAGTCTGCAATGGCCCCTAAGCAGTTCCACTACGCGGGCGCTCTCGCTATCCTGTCGTCCATGTTTGCTAAGTACGCCTTCCTCCCTACTAATGTGCAGAAGATGCCATTGAATCTGTACTTCCTGGTTCTGGGACGTACTACACAGTCCCGAAAGTCCACGTCACTTCGCCTCGCTGAGTCCATGATGCGAGACGTGGCTGTCGGCATCGGCAAGGGGCCTGACGCTTTCATTGCGCCTGAAGATTCGACAGGTGAAGCACTCTCCGCGTACCTGCGTACCAAGCCGAAAGAGTCTGGTCTGTTCGCTATTGATGAGGTGCAGGACTTCTTTGCACACGCCGCCCAGAAGGGTAGCTACATGGCATCTATGATGCCGTTCCTCACCAAGTCTTACGACGGCTACATTCCCGCTGTCGCACGTAAGGACAAGGGAGGCAAGGTTGCTTACCAGACTGCGACCCCGTACTACATGACGTTTTACGGGACAGGTATTCTTGACCAGGCCGCGAAGCACCTGACGACCGAGAAGGTGGAGTCCGGCTTCACGCCCCGTTGTCTTGTCGTTATTGATGACCGAGACAAGTACATCACCTCGTCTCAGGATGTGAAGCTCGTGCAAGTGAGCGCATCGACAGGCAAGATTGAGGACAAGCAGCGTGACTTCATGCTGTCGAACCTTATCAAGTCTATGACCAAGTTCGATGTGGCTTTCAACGCTCGCCGTGCGCAACGCATGGAGAATGAGGAAGTCCGTATCCCTGTCGAGTTTGAGCCGGGTGTGTTCGAGCGGTGGATTGAGTTCTCGGAAGAGGCCAAGGTGCTGGCTGAACGACACATGCTGAATAGCCGTGAGTTGTTTCCCGGCACTGAGCGTATGACGTTCTCTGTGCTCCGCATTTCTGCGCTGCTCGCTATGTATAACGGGCCGACGACAAAGGGCACCGTCGTTGTCACAATGCGGGAAATGCTCAAGGCTATCTCGCTTGCGTCTATCTGGCTGTCTTCTAACGAGGTGTTCATCCACCACGTGAAGAACAGCAACTTCAGCAACAAGGTGGACAAGCTCATTAACTTCGTTGCGCGCACCGACAACGGCATGGTTTCGATTCCGAAACTCATGCTGAAGTTCCAGTCTGAAATCAGCGGTATGCGTGAACTGAAGGAAATCATTACGTATGCTCAGGCACGTGGAGTAATCCAAGAAGTCGTGAAGGGCAAGTCCAACAATGAACGATTCATTAAGTACACAGGAGGGCAGGTATGAAGATTCTGACTGAAGATGTGGACAAGCTGCCTGTTATTGCACAGGTTCTTCTTAGGCGGGCGCTCGTGGTGTCCGGCCTATCAAAAGACGTGCATGTCGAAATCACTGACGACGTAAATGACGAGGATATTAAGATCACCCTCGGCACTGTCAAGGGGTATAAGGGCAAGGCATACAAGACACTCTCACCTAAGCAGATCGTCACTAATCCCCAGGCTGGTCTGTTCCTCGCTCAGGCATTGCAGTACGCTTATCTTGGTGCAGAAGAGCTTGGCTTGAAGCAAGGCGAGGACTGGGTGATCTGGCAAGGCGAGGACATCACGTTCAAGCCGGGCACACTGATTGCACTCGACATCGAATCAGCGGGCAACATTGACGAAGACACTTTTGCTGCTGGACGCATCCTCTCTATCGCCCTGTGGAACGGCAAGTTCGGTGTCGTCATCCCTGAAGAGCTCGCTGAGACCGACAAGGCGGCAGAGCTTATCAAGCGACTGTGCGACACCTGCACTGTCATCTGTCACAACGGTACGTTCGATATGCCTTATCTGTCGAAGCGATTGGGTATCCGTGTGTACCATCATGAGGACACGCTGCTCATGCACTTCGTGCTCGACAACCTGGCCGGTGAGCATGGCTTGAAGCCTCTCGCTCGCCGCTGGTTGCGTGCTGAAGACTGGGACTCTGACGCTAAATCCTACCTGAAGGGTGGAGCGTACTTCGAGAACATTCCACGCGAAAAGCTCTATGAGTACAACTTGATGGACGTTGTATGGACCCACAAACTGTACGAATATCTCCTTCCGATGCTCAAGAACAGCGGAAAGTATGACTATTACCGCTACCGTATGCAAGTTACGAGGGTTCTCAACGATGTGCAGATGAACGGCGTTGCAGTTTCACTCGATGCTCTTGACGAGCTTGAGAAGAAGTACCAAGAACAGTGCGACAAGGCGCTTGTGACGCTACGTGAATACGCAGGTGAGGACTTCAACCCCCAGTCACCGAAGCAGATCAAGGACTACTTCACTTCTAAAGGTGTATCGTCCCCGTCGTTCGACTCAGATCACCTGAAGAAGCTACGACGCGAAGGTAAGGAGGTCGAGTTTATCGACGCTCTGCTTGAGTACCGCTACGCTGCTAAGGTGATTGGCAGCTTCATTGCTAACGTGCGACGTAAGGTTGGCGAGGACGGTCGTATTCACCCGTACTACCTGCCTCACGGTGCGAAGACTGGTCGCCTCTCGGCTAAAGGTCCGGCGATTCAGACGATGGGACGCGACAGTGGCATCAAGCGTGCACTTGTCGCTGCGCCGGGGTGCAAGGTTATCTCGTGTGACTACTCGCAGGCTGAGCTACGTACTGTCGCTGAGCTTGCCGACGACGAGGCCATGATTGCTGCCTTCCAGCCGGGTGCGCCTGACTTCTTCGATGATCTGATGACGAAAATCTGGCCAGAAGAGTTCCCGACAATCGAAGCGTATGAGGCTTTCAAGCATGAACAGCCAAAGACTGCCAAGAACATGCGCGCACTGGTAAAGAGTGTGGTGTATGGCTTGAACTATGGTCGGGGTGTGCCTGCTATTGCGACAGCTCTCGAACAGCCAATCAAAGATGCACAACACGTTGTCGATCAATACCTTGGTGCCTACCCAGGACTTCGAGACTGGCAGACACGAGTACGGCACAGTGTTGGACGCAAGGAAGAGGACCACGAGCGAGAAACCAAATTCGGCCTCACATTCAACCCGCTGTTTGTTGCAGACGCAAACTACAACTCGACCCAGAACGAAGCATTAGCCTTCGTTCCGCAGTCAACAGCAAATGACATCTGCCTCCACGCAGCAATCGAAGTCAACAAGCAAGTAGGACAGTACGGCGCAAAGATTGTCGGCCTCGTCCACGATGCTATTTACATCGAGTGCCCCGAAGAACATGTCTCAGAATGTGGAGCAATGATGGAACGCGAAATGTCCAAGGCAGCAACACTTGTCTTTAACCGCGTGCCATTTGTGGCAGAAGCAGAAGTTGGCAACAACTGGGAGGAAGTGTGACAGACTACAAGCAGGCACCCTGTAGTGGAGCACCAACCGAATGGTTCTACGACCCGACACTCTACGAAACAGTTGTGAGGGCTTTTTGTAATGAGTGCCCCATCAAGGAACAATGCCTTCAAGACTGTCTGATAGCCGAAGAAGCACCAATCGACGGCAAAAAGTTCCGTTCTGGTGTTTTCGGCGGTCTCTCACCGACAGGCCGAAACAGGCTCATGGGTACCGGATATGCAGTCATCACCGAAAACTGGATGGAGGAAGATAATGACGACGACAGTAATAGCAATTGACCCCGGCGTGAACACCGGCCTCGTTGTGGCACATGTTGAAGAAGAGGTGGAGATTCTACACTTCGACCAGTTCATCTGCTCAACACACACCGAAACGGCAGAACTCATCAAACACTACCTTGACGAGTACCCTCAAGCCGTTGTCGTGGCTGAGCAGTTCGACCTGAGACCCAGCAACAAGTTCACAGCAGACCTTACCCCCGTGAAGGTCAACGCAATCCTTGACTGGTTTGTCGATGACATCCACTACCAGACACCGGCACAGGCCAAGGTCCTGGTCAAGGACACAACACTGAAGAATCTGGGGTGGTGGCTCACAGGTAAGGACGTGAACTACAAGGACGCAAACGATGTCCGTGATGCCTTCCGACATCTCGTGTACTACCTGGTTCACGAGCTGAAGCACAAGTGGACACTCGACAACGGGTGGCCGAGATAGCGAAAACCCCTCTGCTAGGAAAGGAGAACTAGCAGAGGGGTTTTCTGTGCCACACCCAACAGTCGCAGCACCCGCACGAGGTGGTTAACTGTCGTGGTCTAGTCTAGCACACTAACCGATCTTTGTCGCCTGGATAGTAAGACCACCCCAGCCGAGGTTAGCGTTCTGATCAACTTGCAGTCGGACAGACACGGACACTTCCTTGCCAGGTGTATCTACGTACTTTGCAATAGGGCCAAGGTGAACGAACATAACATTCTTATTGTGGGCGTACGTGTTGAAAACACCAACATTATGTTCCTTGCCGTCAATCATCATAAAAATGTTGAGGTAGGCACCGTTAGCTTCAACGTCGTTAGTAACCGTGATCTGACCCGAGATTAGCCAGAGTCCAGCTTTCGACAAGCGAATATTACGGCTAACACGCGCGGTAGAGCCATTAGCAACATAGCGCCTATAATCCGCAAACGAAGCATTTTCGTTCACGTAATCCGTTTCGACAGCCCCACCCCAAATCTTAGTGAGCTGGCCATTACTGTTAATCAACATCTCTTTAGTGTCCTTACGGTAAATAAGGACATCATAGTTGTTAGCCCCAGCCTTACGGATAGCAGCCAGCTTAGAGTCATAATCACTCGCATTGTTAGCGATAATGACGCGGCCCTTCTGAAGTTGCTTCACAACGTCAGAGACAGAGTTGAAACCAAGGTTCATAAAAACAGGCCAACTCTGAACAATGTCGGAATCAGAGTAAGTCCAAATGCCCTGATCGTTAACTGTACCCATGTTAGTACCTCACTCCTGAGAATTGAACGGAAACATATGCGTGGCCGTTGTGGTTGTCGATATATTCTGGATGCTCCTTGGAACCCTTCAACCCAATAAAAGCAGTCCCATACTGGAAATTGTCGTAATCAACAACCATAGTAAACGACAAGCCAGTCACCATCACCAAGTCAGTGCCCCGACCACCCCTACCCGTAGCAAGACCTGAAACCACATAAGGGACATGCACAAGTTTACGCTCACGACCAAGATGGTCTCGAACACCCGTGATAACCTGTGGAAAAATATACTCGCCCGTGGTCAACGGGATCACAGGGATGTAAAGAAACCCCGTGATCGACAGCTGCATGAACGAACCAGCATTACCCCAATCCAAAGGCGCTTTCCACAAGTCCTCATACGCCCCAATGCCGGGGCTGCTACCGGGCTGCTCAACTAGCATCTCCTGATAGAACGGCTGCGCAACACCATTTGCCGCACGAGTAGAGACCAGCGCGCTCACAGCATCATAAGAGTTACCGACCTTGCTTTTCATCAAGGTCATGTCATTCTCAAGATACGCTACGCGCCTGTCGATGTCACTTCCCCATGCCTGGGATGGGGTCGGAAGATTGTGCTTCACTATGGGTTACTCCTTTCAACGTCAACTCTCGAAGCGTGATACCAGCCTCAAGAGGATAATCCGCAACTCGTGGCCTATCGAATATTGTAGCAACATCCGACACCCTCGTAAGCGCCTCGCACGAAGCCTTCACACTCGACTCATCATACGAAGCCGACTTGATATGCCATGTAAAGTGGTCATACACTGCCGTCGTGCCAGCAATGCGACCGAACACCTGCTGATTCGACACTACAGGCTTGTTCTTCGTGAACTCCAAAAGATCGTTCATAATCTTCTGCATCGTCGTACCACGAGGCCACTTCTCAGTAGCCTTCTCCGGCAATGGTGCACCCGTAAAGGCATCGACATCGGACAGGTACACAGGCTCGCGCTCGAAATCGTACACAACATCGGTATACGACTCGTGCATGGGGATAGTGCCTGTCCAATCCATCTCGGCGGCATAGCCGAAAGCACTCTGAGCAGCATACACGCAAGCGTCATACGCCTGAACCTTCGTCGTCAGGTTCATGCTGTCGATCTTCACAGCATCCGTCTTATACGGGTAACCAGTGTAGAACGTCAACGTCTCCTGGTCACACAGGTAAGCGTGACCATAGATGCGAAGCGTGCTGTAGTCAGTCTGACCGTCAGACTCGGCAATACGGTACGGTGCAAGACGCTCATTCGACATGCCCGTCACAGTCACCTTGATCTGGTTAGCCTCGTCACCCTTCTCGATGTGAAGAGAGCCACCTTCTGCATACCACTGCGCCGGTGTAATCGGCTTGTTATCCTTGCCGACAACAGAATACACAGAACGGGCGAAGTAGACCTGCCCATTGACACGAGTACGGATATTGAAGTCAGTGCCTACTTCCCTCGGCATGACACATTCAGGCTGAGAATACAGATAATCAATCGTTCCCTGCACTTCAAGGATGAACTCCTTAGTCTCACCCGATTCAACAGACAAAACTTCAGCAGCCTTAATCGACTCAATCGGAGTCTTATTATTCGACGGCTGAGGATGAATGAGACTAATCCGATCCTCGCCAGCAACAGTAGGTATATCGCCGCCTCTGTTACCTGAACGATAATCAGACGAAGCTGAGTGTACGACAGTGGGGTAGTACGTACACTCAATGTGCGAGAATGGCTCGTTAATCGTCCACTGAATCGAATAATCTACAGTAGACCCTTGGAACCGAGTAAGCACCGTGTGATTCTCAAAAAGAACAATAGTGTCATAGATCCATGTAATCTGATAGTTGTTAGCAGACAAGAAGCTCTTGAGGATAGTCCACAGATTGCCCTTGCCACCAACAAAATCATACGTCTTAACAGCTACAGTCGTCTTAGGTGCTAGGAAAGGGTTAGGTGCATCGGCAGTAGACTTAGCAACATAAACCTTCGGAGGCTCGACACCAGCGGCCTTAAACACAAGCGCAACAATCTTGTCCATAGTAGCGCCCTGAAGATGCTTGACCTCAGCCGACACATCAAGACGATAGAAAGGGTCATTCAACGTCGCAGACCACGACCAAGGGGTGTTAGTAATTGACCGGACAAATGCGTGGGTACGGCCAAAAACAGGGCTGTCGAGACGAATCTCCTTCGTCATCACATCCGCAGGCTCCACATACCCAGCACCCTCAAGAGAATACTCAGAGAAGCCACCTGTCGTAGAATCGCGGTCAAGAGATACTGCATCCTCAACGACAGACCAGCCAGTCAGCTTATTGTTAGGAAACCCAATAGCTTGCATTACCAAGAGTAAACCTCTTCCAACGTCAAAGAAGCCGTGTAATGACCCCGATAGTTGTTGACAGTCACGACACTAGCCGAGCCAGGAACAACCTGAAGATTTCCACCACCAGAAGGGTACGCGAACTCATACAGATTAACAGCCGTGTCGATGTGCGTGTCCTCGGGCACAATCTGCATCATTGCCCAGTCAAGAGCACCCTCACCTTGTGGAATAATCGACACCTCCCACAGAGCTGGGTAAAAAGCACGCACCTGGTTCTTGTTGAAAGAACTCATGGTGTTACGACCATCCAGACTACGGAACTTGAATGAGAACGGCTGCTTACCATCTTCCGGTCCAGACGACAAAAACACACCCGTATGTCCTTCAGGCACAAGAACACGCTCAGTGTACTGACCAACCTTCGACAAAGCCAAAGACACCTGCCGACCATTCAGGCGATCAACCTCAGACTGGAACTTGTTATTCGTCTGAAGCACACCACCCTTCAACACGACACCAGGATGCCCAGACTGAGGGTTGTTAGCCTTCGTAGGGAACAGTGCTTGCTTACCCCAGTCATTAAACGCAAACGGTGAACCAACATGGTAATGCAAGTACGGCAAACCCATCAAAGGCGACAAAACGTTCTTCATCGAGAACGGGTCCAGATACGTCACCCACTCGCCCGTCCTGTTCATAAACAGCTCACGGAACGTATTAGCCTGCTCACGATTCAAGAACGACCACGACAGCTCATAATGCCTGCCACCGTACACAGAACCGCCCATGTAGGCGAGACCATTCAAGAGGCGCTGCGAGTCGCCCGAATGAACATTAGTCGAAACGGGCGACTCATCCGGTGCCGGAAACCACTTGATAATATCGTTACCAACACCAAAACAAACCTCGCGGGTTGCGCAACCCCTAGTAGACACCACGGTTACCTGTCCTCATATTCCCATTGTCGATGCTCTGGCTAATGGCACGACCATCAAGGACGACAGCCGTAGAAACAGCCTTCACCAACTGATTAAACTGTGCTGGGTTAATTGTAACAAGATCAGAGCTACCACCCATAGCATAGACACCGCCAGCCGACACAGGCACCTGCATCGTGTTCAAGGCGTTCATGAAGTTCTTGCCGTAGAAATCGACAGCGGGCTGAGAAATCACGTACTCGCCGCTACGGACACGGAACATGCCCTTACCGTCCGTAGCCATGAGGTTGTCGGCCTTCGGGTTAGCCGGGGGACGACCAGGCAACAGGCCACCACCCGCAAACCCAGGCAGAGAGTTCGCGCTCGACAGCAAACCACCTGTATACAGAGTTCCGATGTTCCTACCAGAACGGGTACGAACAGTGCGGTTCTGACTACCCAGCGGGTTCATCCGCGCAGCATTAAGCGCAGCGGCATAAGACGCTTCATCAATCTGGTACCTGACCCTGACGTTGATCTCACGGCTACTCGGCTGGACAGGAACAGTCACAGTGTCAGCGTGCAACGAATCAATGGCACCCTGTGTCGAAGCGACAGTGCCGTTGTCCGTCACATTTTCCTTCACATCACGAGGAACCTGCCCAATAGTCGAAGTCAAGCTATCGAAAGCGCCAGCAAGTTCAGTCACTTCACCCTGGTTGAACCCAAGCTGAGTAACCTGGTCAATAAACTGCTGCTTCAGCGATTGCGTGTACGCCTCAATCTCCTGTGTCGAATGACCAGCAGCAGCATACGCCTCAATCAAACCAATCATCTGAGACTGCAACGACCGCAAAGCCTCACGGTTAGCGATAGCCGCCTCCGTGTAGCCCTTCAGCGCAAACTGTCCCGCCTGAAGGGTTGCGATCTCCTTGTCGTTGTCCGCAATCTTCGTCTGGCCCTCATTGATCTTCTGCTTAGCCTCGTCAATATCAACCTGAGTAGACTGCGCGCGCTCCGTGTCACCATACTTCACAGCGACAGCATGGAAGAACTCGGCATCGTGCAACTCCTGCTGGTTCTTACGCATATCAGACGCAAGTTTCTCATTCTCCTTACGAAGATCAGAAACCTTCTTCGTCGTGCCCTCAACATCCTTCTTCAGGCTGTTCAGACCCTTACGGTAATTGTCCTGTGCAGTCGTAGAACGCCACCACGAAGTCAACGCCTTATCGAGCGCAGACTTCAAGCGGCTAAGGAAGTCCTCGAAAAGCTCAGCAGCAGTCTTCGTTTCCTTCTTTGCACGGCCCGCACCGCCGCCTCCACCGGAACGAGGCGAACGGCCACCGCCTCCACCACCGGAGCGAGAAGGCTTAGCCTTGAAGTTGTTGCCGCTAAACGCTGACGCAGCATTGTTACGGTTAGCAAAGGTTGGCATACGAATCTTGGACTTCTGTCCCGGAGTGTACGAACCTTTACCCGTCTTAGACTTCGCACCACCAATCGCACCCATGTACGACTGGATGGAGTTCCAGATAGCCTGCACCTTGCCAAGGAAACCCTGAGCCTGCGACACCGCCTGAGCCGCGTTATCAACCATCTGACCAAGCGACGCATCCGTAGCAGAATGGTCAACCTCGCCAGACTGATACGGCTGGGCAATAATCGCGGCCATAGTGTCCCGCTGCTGCTCGAACTGGCTCATGTCGAAACCCTGGGCAGCAAGGAAGTCGATGGTGTCTTGAATCGAGTTCTGAGCGTACTGGTACGCCTCTTCACCCGTATAGCCCATTTCCTCAATACCAGCCGCAGCAGCATTACCCATCTTCTCAAAGTAGTTCGAGATAGCTTGGATGTTCGCCTGACCATCTGGGCTGTTCGGGTCCATCGACGTGCCGTGCTCCTGCATCGACTCGTACACCTGCTGCAACGACGAATCGAGAGCAGCAGCCGCGTCTGTCGAAGAGAACATTTCATCGAGCACAGAGCGGATAGCCTCTGCCATGCTATGAAACTCGCCCTTAGCGTCACCGATCTTCAGGCCAGCCCCTTCTGCTGCGTCGCCGGTCTCTTCAATACCTTGATTAAAGAGTGCAGCGTCGTTCAAGGCATCACGCATAGCGCCGCCGACACCCTCGGTCTTAGACTTCAGACCTTCTAGAGCTTCAATCTGCTGGTTGTACGGCTGAGCAGCTTCAGCACGCTTCTGGTTAGCAGCAGCATTGCCACCACCCGTACCATTCAGAGTGCCAGTGTCAACAATTGTGCTGTTAACAGCGTTAACAGCGTCAGCCTTGCGAGCCTTAATCTGGTCAATATAGCCATTCACGTAAGCATCAGCAGCCTTCTGACCACCACCCTGAGCCTCAGAGGTGGACGCGAGCTTAATGTACTTAGCGTACGAGAAGCCCATATCGACAAGGGCCTGCTTAGTTTCCTTCGACATGTTCTTAAAGGCATCAGACCCCTGAACAGCATCCATAATCAATGCTTGGGTGTGCTCACCGATCTTCAAGGTCGAGAAGCCCATTGCCTCGGCCTGCTCGTGGGTAGCCTGAACAACCTGACCGGACTTATCAATGTAGTAACCAAGCGCCTGGCCGTTAGAGGTGAGAACTTCACCATTCTGTTCAATCGCTGCGTTCAGCTCCATAAAGCCAGTCTGTGTGCCATTACCGACTTCCTTTGTATCCTGAGCCAAAGCGTTCAGAATAGCCGAAGAACCACCCACAGCGTTCTTAAACTCGTCAGCCTTAGCCGACGACTCCTGGAAAGCATCACCCAAGTACGTAGCGCCGACAGACACGAGCGACAAGCCAGCCGAGATAGCAATACCCCACGGGCCACCAAACATAGCCATGAGGCCAGAGCCAACCGACGACAGCTTAGACAATGCGCCCACAGCTTGACCAGCGCCAGCAGCCACAGAAGCACCTGTAGAAACCGCAGACGCAGCAGCCTGAGCACCCTTAGCAGCCGCAGCCTTACCAGCAGCCGCAGCCACCGCGTTATCCGCAGCAGCAAGCCTCTGGTTAGCCGCAGCAGCCGCATTAGCAGTAGCCACGTTAGCCGCAAGAGTACTGTCATAAGCGACCGTGGCCGACTGAGCCTGCTTCACGGCCTTCCACACGGTGCCCCACGTCAAACTCGCATCACCTGTCGCCTGACGCATACGATTACCCATCTGCAAATACGTAGCAGACATCGACACAGCCGCAGCCTTCGTAGCCAGCAACCCAACACGCACTGTCGCCACAGCCGCGAGCGCACCCACAAACGCCTGAATAGGGGCAGGCAGCTTAGCGAAAGCGTTAACGATACCTGTCGCAGCAGAAATCAGCAGCTTGAACGGAACCATGAAGCTAGAGTTCATAGCCGCTCCCGCGTTCTGCAAGGCGTGCTGGAAAGCCTCAACCTTCGCAGCCATAGTGTCCATGATGATGCCCATCGACTCATCAATGAACGTCGTGCCCTTAGAAGCCGCCTCGGCCTCCTTCAGCTGTTCGACATAAAGACCGACACTGTTCGACATACGAGACAGCAATTCAACGTCACGCACGTTCTTGAAGCCCAAGTCCTTAATCGCTTGAGCCTTCTCCACCTTATCGCTGATACCAGCAAGGTTCTGCAAAATACCCTGGAACACCTTGTTCGGGTCGTCACGCCACAACTTCTGGAACTCAGCATCAGTCACGCCGACAGCCTGGGCGTAGGTGTGCATCTTCTCTCCACCATCAGCAGCCGCCGCATTGATCGAGTTAAAGATACGCTGAAGCGAGCCGCGCGCCCATTCCTTCGGAATAGCGAGCGACGACAACGTAGACGACAGAGCAAGAATCTCATTCTGAGTGAAGCCAGCAGACTTACCCTGAGCAGCAATCGACACGGCCATGTTCGCAATCTCAGGCTCCGTCGCAACCGACTTCGCACCAAGATCGGCAATCTGGTTAGCCAGAACCGCATAACCGTCACCCTTACCTGGTGCCGATTCCTGCAACTTGCCCATCATCTCACCAAAACGGCCAAACGCAGTAGAAGCAGCCTCGACCTCCATGCCCGTCACTGTAGAGAACTCAGCAACAGCCTTCGTGAAGTCCTTGAGCTTGTTAGCCGGAATGTTCATCTGCGCACCAAGCGTGCCAATCTTCGACAGATCAGCAAACGATGTGGTAGTCGTCGTAGAAAGCTCGGTGTAAGACTTCTTCAGCTCATTCAAGCTCTGTGTCGTACCCTGAGCAGTACGCTCCACATCAGCAAATGCACGCTCCTGCGCAATACTAGCCTGAGCAGCAGACGACACCACACGACCAATGCCAGCCGTAATAGCGCCGTAATACACGGCCATGTCACGAGCAGCATAACGAGCGTTCTCAATAGCGTGCTCGCTCATACGAGCATTAGCGCGAGCATTACTCGCATCAGAACGAATCGCAGTACGCTTAGTCAGCTCTTCCTCACGGATACGCGCACGCTCAGTGCGAGCAGCTTCAGCCTCACGGGCAGCACCAATACGAGCAGACGCACTAGCAACAGCAGCCTCACGCTTAGCCTCAGCCGCGACTGTCGAAGCAGCCATGCGCGCCTCAACCTCAGCAAGACGAGACGCAGACTGAATCTCAGCAAGACGCGCAGCCTCATTGCCCTTCGCCCGCACAAGGTTCCGCTCGTCACGGCCCTTCTGCTGCTGCAACGGGATAGCATTATCCTCACGCTTCACAGAAGCCTGCGCGCGCAACTTCTCAGCCTGTGCCTCAGTCTTACGCGCCTGCGACTGATTCAGTTGAGCCTGAGCCTTCTTCGCCTTATTCTCAGCCTCAGCCATAGCGTTAGATGCAGAAGCCACCTCACGCATAGCCGAGGCAGTATCCTTCAGCTTAGCGATATGGTCCTTGCTCAAGCTGTTCATCGTGCGAGTCTCACGGATGAACTGTCGATACGCCGAAACAGCCTTATCGACACCCGCCGACAAATCAGCCTTACTAGCGTCCCCAGCAGCCTTATTCAACGAGCCAAGTGCATCCGCAACCGACTTCAGCGCAGATGCAGAGTCACGCATATTCTTGACCTTCGAGCTGTCAAGCTGCAAAGAATCAAGAACAGTCCCACCACGACCAGAAGGTGCCTTCAGAGAAGCGACAGCACTCTGAAGCGAACCAATCTGCTTTTCCAGAGCACCAATGCTCTGTGCCGCCTTATCTGCCCCAGCAGCGTTAACGTCAATGTCGATCTTGATTGACTCGTCTGCCACCTTAACTCCTAAAAAGAAAAGTCCCTGATACCACTTCAATGATACCAGGGACTTTTCCTACCTAACTTGCTCAAGCGCTTCAAGAGGTGAAGGCAACGGCTCTTTCGTACCGTCCGAGTATTCGACAGTGCCCATCACCGTGTATGTGCTTTCACCCGGCTTGGTTTCCTTCGCGTGCTCACGATGCCGATCAAGCTCAGCACACGAATAACACGTCGATGTCTCAACATGAAACTCAATTGCACTATGCTCACTGCGACCGTACCAAAGCGGTGTGCCACATTTGTTACACAGACTATCGAGATAGTACTGATAACCCGCAGCCAAAGCCAGGTCCAAGTTAGTGTATTCAGTTTGATCTATCGGCTCCGAGTCAAGCTCATCACCAATCCACACAGGCACCACACGAGCAAACATGCCGTGCGCGCCCGTAAACAGCGTCGGAGGCTTACTCTCCGCTCTCGCTGTTTTCAATAGAAGAATCATCCACTGATTCTCCGGCTTGCTCAGCTCCGTCCCCACGAAACGTAGGATCAGAAATCGCCTCAGCCACCACAGCTCCAAGCTCCTGAGCATCATTCCACGTCGCACAAATCTGCTGCCACAAGAACTCAGGCAGATAACCACGCAGCTCCGCAGCCTCGTCATCAGTCAGACCGTTCTTAGACTCACCAGTCTCATTGTCGATGATCTCGACACAGGCACGAGCCACGATGTACTCCATCAGACGGTCCTCGCGCTCGATCTCGATGACAGCCTTTTCCTCGGCACTCTTGTTCTTCGTAGAGAAGAACGGGTCTTCCCAGACCTTACGCTTCAGGACGTACAGCTCCTTGTTCGACAGGGCGCGAAGACGCAGCGTGATCGTCTGCTTGCGCAGCCTTTCAAGCTCTTCCTCAAGTTCGACACCTGGGGCAGTGTCGGTAATCGAACGAGACAGCGGTGCCTCAGCGATCTGCGCGGTCTTAGCCAGTTCGACCAACTGAGCGAAACGCTCCGCATCTTCAGTATTCAGGGGCACGTCGATAGCCTTGACCGTAGGCTTGATGGACGAGATAATCTTAGACAGCTCAAAAGCCATGATGTCTACTCCAATCAGATAAAGGAACACCCCCGCACCTCGGGGGCACGGGGGTATTCTATCAGAATTGATCAGGCAGCGACAGCCTTATTCAACTCCATAAAGCCCTGGGGCAGGAACGGGACGGTGAACTGAATCGGCTTGTCGCCGTCACCCAACTCGTCCTTCGGGTTGTCCGGCACGACCTTGAAGGCAGAAAGTTCCATACCAGCTTCGACAGGGGTGCCCTGTCGGAAACCGATACGCTGGACCAGATAGCCTTCCTTGATACCATCAAGGGTGCCACGCTTGAAGAGCTGGAACGCCTTGTCGTAGACGGAGGTGTTACCCGCCGCCTTTTGTCCAGCCGCGATAGCCTCGCGGAAGAACGTCAGCGAAGCCTCGTAGTTGGCAATGGTCGGGGTCTTCGCGTTACCAGAATCACAAATGGTACGCGAGTCATCCGTGTCCGAGTCCGTCGCACCGAGCGTCATACCCGCCGCGATAGCACACGAAATATCGACAGCCTTCGGCGTGCCACCCGTGTAGGTCGTCGCCTTAAACAGGTCAGCCGTAGTGGTGATAGCATCAGCCGGAACCCACCAAATAGTGGTGTTCGGAGACAACATCTTGGGCATCAGTCTTCCTCCTTGTTGGAAACGATATCGTCATCTTCAATGGTATCATCCTCGCCGCAACACTTGGCCTGTGTAATCGGCGTATTGTCATCGACAACCTCATACATGTCCGGCAGAACAGCCAGCTCATCTTCAGTCTTGTCGCAGACAATATTGGTAAAAACATTGCGCACGCGCAATTCACTCACCCCTATCTAGGTTGACGTAAAAACTCATACTGTGCTGATAAACCGCAGGACGCAGGGTAGAATCAAAATCGCTATCAGTACCAACCGACGCAGCAATGTTGACACCATTCGACCCTTCAATCAATACAGCACCAATGAGCTTCTCTTTCACAGCCGACACAAGCCGGTTGAGAATGTCTTTATTCGCGGCGTACACGTCCACCGTGAACGGATGCTCGTACACATCCAGAGTATGTCCAGCCAAAGACACATATTCGTCCAACTGACGATTAATTTCAGCGCCGCCGTGGTACACAATATAAAGAGGCACCTTCGTATCACGTGAAAAAGAGTCGAAAACCTTAATGCCGTTGATCGTGTTCAACAAGGCAATGCAAGCCTCGTCAAACTCTAATGTACGATCTTTCACTTCAGCCTCCCGTAGAACTCTTCACGGAACACAGCCGTCACACGAGGCAAATACTTAGCCGGGGTAATACCCTTCCCCTTGTCGCCGCCAGTCGCCTTACCGCGCAAGCCAGAACGAAGATAGCCTGTCGTACGCTGACTATACGTACCGTTCTCCTGCCACGAGTAATACGGCTTAGTCTTATCCCACCGATGCCAGCCAATCTCCACGACCTTGCCGCCCTTAGACGCATCAACACGGAAAGCATCACGCATATAGCCAGTATCAACACGGCGCGGGTCTGTCGCAATCAAAGCACGGCCATACTCAGTAGAAGCGACAGCCGCAGCCTTAGCCGCAGCGTCAACCTTCTTCCACGCAGCGTCGATGATCTTCTTCTTCGCCTTAGCGGCAGCACCATAACGGTCAGAATCGACAGTTACCTTAATACCAGCAACGCGCCCGTCAAACTTGACAGTTTTCCTCGTCCTAGCCATTAGTCTCCCCCGTTGCTATATCACACAAAAGCGTCACCTGCCAGTTCAGTGTATCAACCTGAGCGTTACGTACAACCAGCTTCAAGCCCTCAACCCTCGGATCAGTTGGCATTTCCTCAACACGGACGCGCATACCCTCAGCGAACGACACACGCATCTCCGGCTTGCCCCACATATCACGTGACAAAACCTCATTCTTGTCGATATGCAAAAGCTGCACACGATACGCATGAACACCTGTGACTGTACCTGCCCACTCACGATTACGGGCACGCCAGTCAACATTGGGTGTGATGTTCGCCCAACCCTGCCATATAGGGTTGTTGTAATCAAACGACAAACCAGCCTCTTCAGACCAGCCATACGACAACGTATCCGGCTCAGTGAAGATACTCACCTTCGTATTAGCCAACAACTGCAATGGATAATACGAGGCATACATGAACAGAGGATGGATATTCGGGTCAATCGACAGCCCCATTAGAAATTCACCGCCCAGTCAACTGGCTCAAAGGAAGGATGCACAACATCGAAACACAGGCTGTTTTCCTCATCTTCCTTCGCCTGAGCACGCAACTGCCGAGCACGTCCGACAATTGCAGCCAGCAGCTTAGCGCCGTCCGTCTGCTTGTCGTCCGTCTTCAAGACAAGTAGCTGCAAAGCCTTATCCATGCCAATAGCGTCACACGCATCGGCAGCAGCCAGCTTCACATTCCCACCGTTAACAGCGAGCAAAGCCTCAATCTCTTCATCCGCGAAAAGATAACGCGCCTCGTTCCTCAAATCACGCAAGTCCTCCAACTTACGCAAATCAGGAATAAGAACACGCACCTGCCCGACAGGTGAAGAAAAATTAATATCACTCATGAAACCAGTATAGCAAGACCCCGTGACCAAAGGGGCCACAGGGTCTTGCTACTCAGCTAACTGATCAGAGCACCGGATTACCAGTCGAACCGACGATGCCATCGTAGCGGACGAGACCGGCACCAGCGATCTGTCGGATACGGACTTCGACATCATCGTTGTCGAACGAACCCTCATAAGGATTAACGTCGTCGCCGCCGCCGATCATCTGACCAGTCTTGTTGTGGATACGAAGCTCAGGAGCCTCACGACCCAGCATACCAGTCTTCGCAAGAACGGTCTTGCCGTTAGCACGACCACCCTTCGGAAGAAGAACCCACGCCTTCTCACCACCGACGACAGAGATCAGATCAGAAGTAACGACCTCCAAGTCCTTCAAGGGGTTGCCCTTGATCTCGGTGCGCTTGCCATTCTGAACACGAATCTCGTTAATCAGAGTGTAGCTCTTAGCAACCTCAGCAAGAGCCGGGTTAGTGACCAGCACGAAGCCCTCTGGGACGTAGGTCGAATGACCATCACGGACAGTCGCAAGCGCCTGGAACCGAGCCGAAACAAGCGCCTCAAACGACAATGCAGGGTTCTTGGTATTAGCAATACCCGGAGCAACATTACCACCGGTGAACTCTTCAGGAACACCAGTCGTGTCAACCTCAGTCTTGTTACCAGACGTGAACACGTCACCGCGCAAGGACTTCTTAACAGGGTCGAACAGCTGAAGGAGGACCAGCAAGTCCTCAGTACGCGCAGCGAGAGCAGCAGCATCCTTCGGGAAACGGCTAATCACGTTCCACTCGTCATTAATAAACGACTCGAAGCTGAACTGGATGCGTGCGCCGTGCTTGGCAGTCGTGATAAACGCACCATCAGCACTATACGACATGGTCGGGTAAGGGGTCAGCTCCGGCACATGAGGCAGGGTACCAACAGGGTGCTTGTAGCCGCCGTTGTCAATAGGTGCCGTAGTAGTGTCAGGCTTCAGCGACAGAAGAGAAGCGGGACGGAAGTCCGTCAACAGCTCCTTCGTCGCGATCTTGTCCCAAATCGTCTCATGAGCATCGAAATACTCCTGGAAACGAACGTTCGCGGCCTTCACGAACATAGGTGCCAGCTGATCAGAGGTGACAGCCTCCTTCAGGCGCGCCTGCGCGAGACGGTCGCCTGCAAGGGCCTCACCCAACTGGACGTTGAACTCTTCCTGGTTCTTGAAACGCACTTTAGTTGCCTCCTATCAGGCGTTCTTGGCAGGTGCAAGAACGACCTGCATCTTCTGAGGATTGGCAGACGCAGCAAGAGGCTCCTTCAGCCAACCGATAACAACATCTGCACCGGCCTTAACGGTCGTGATCTCAGGCTTGGTGGTACCACCCGTCGCAGCCTTCGCGTACACAGGCGCACCAGCCTTAGCAGCAGCAACAGACTTGCCGACCAGCTCAAACACGCCGCCAGCGACACGCACAGAGGCGTAGCCGGGACCATTCAGACCGTACGTAGGAGCCGTGAGAACATCGGCAAGAGGCTGTTCGGGCTTGTCAGCCATAGGACGAACCTTCGACTGAAGAATACCCGCAATGCCATTGTCCTTGTTGATGACAACAACGTCGCCCGGCTCAAGATGAGCCTGCGCAGCATCGACAGGGAGGGAGAGAGTCTTGGAATACTCAAAAATCTGGTTGTCGTTGACAACAGGAACACGAATAGCGTTAACTGCCATTATGCTCACCAACCAATCTTTCCATAGGTGTTGTCATTCTTTTCGACAACAGGGGTAGCGGTAGAGGCCGCAGCCTCCTTGAGATACGTGCGCTCGGCCTCAAGGGCGGACTCGACATCCGCACCATTCTTCACAGCCTCACGAACACGGGCGACAGCCACCTCGGGCAGACCCGACTCAGCAATCTTCTTACCAGCCTCAAGGACAGAATCAACATCGACAGATGCCTCTTCGACCTTCTCAGCCGGTTCCTCCACCTTGGCCTCCTGAATCGCGGCCACAGCAGACTCTAGCTTAGAGCCGATAGCTTCAACAAGAGAAGCGATCTCACCCTTCAGCTCATCGAACTTGGACTCAAGCAGCTTTTCGTCCACAGTTCCCTCCTTAATAGAATTGTTGTTCCTATTTGATTCTAGCAGATCAACAATGCCACCACCCGCACCAGGCGCGGTAACAAAGTCAACCGACCTAACGCCAGCAAAAACAGGAACAACACCTGTTTCCGCAATTGGCTGGTCGCACCAAGCATTAATGGAAACACCAATATATTCCCACTTATCCTTGATTAGCTCGTTAACACCCGAGAACACCTTACACACAGTGTAGAGTGCCCCATCCTCACCAACTGTCGCGTCTTCAAGAAAGACACCAGCGTAGTCACGAATAGAACGCTCTGGGCGCTCCCATTCCTCGGACTCAGTTGGGTGGTCGATAAACATTTCCGTGCCAGCCTTAAACAGGTGAGCAGACTCAGCCAAGTTCTCAGCAGTGTAAATACCACTAGAACCCTGGCCGGGCACGATAATGCGGATACGGTACTTACCCTCACCAAGAGACTCAGTACCGACAGCGCTCGTGGACTCATGCAGCTTAGGCATCGGTCCCTCCATTATCTCGATTGTCGTTAGTACCATCAGACAACGGGCCTACACCCGTTGCGCGTCCGTCCTCGTTGTCCTTTGCTGCCGAGTCTTCTTCGCCCTCAGACTCATTCTCAGAGGGCAGTTCAGGCAAATCTTCCAAAGGCAGAGAGCCAGCAATCTTCAAGAGCTGCAACACACCGGAACGCATTTCAACCTGATGCAACGCACCATTCTGGAACGCCAGCGTCAAAGACTGAATACGGCGGTGCGTCTGGTCATTATTGATCGAACCGTACTCGATCTGCACCTTAATACCGAGAGCAGCAGCAATCTCATTCAACATGTCGATATGGAGTTGACGACGCAATTCCAACGCCTTAAACGTCGGGTCTTCAAGCGCAGTCTCAGCACCCTGACGACCGCCTGCGGAACCATCTGTCAACAACACCGACAGAGGGATGTCGAGCGCAGCCGACACCATAGACGCAAGAGGCGTACCAGCCGAGAAATCAATCCCAGCGCCAGCCTTATTAATCGCCTGAATATCCTGCCCAGCACCAATGTTCGCAGTGCCACCGACACCGGGACCAGCCATACGCTGCTGAACGGCCTGTTGCTGCTTAGAATTAACGCTCGTTGCCTTAAAGGCCAGCTTAGCGAGAGACTTCTCCATGAGGTGCGCGACCTCAAGATGCTCCTTGTACTTCTGTGCATACGACATAGCACTCATGAGATCAGGCTTACCGTACTGTTCAGCAGCAAGGCGATTCACGGTCGCATACACAGCCGTCAAGCGCTTGTTCACCTTGTAGTTAGACTTGGTGATCTTCACGCTCACACGGTCCCACAGCATATACCACTGAGGCTCACCGCTTACGACAGGGTTGATCAGGAGCGCAACGACATCACCTGTCGCATCATCAGTAGCCACACCAGCAAGCCGCATCAACGGAACAGGTGTAACAGTCTTTGTCGCCTTATCCACAAGATAAATGACGCAACCGTCAGTGTTGAAAGACTGCTCATCACGAACACGCGCCTGCACACTGAAACAAGCCTTCGCATTTTCTTCGATTACCTTACGGGAGGGTCCAGTAGAACCCTTGTAGACAACAGGGTCGCCCCACATGTAAGCGTTACGTACAACCAAGCCGCGCTTCACAATAGGGTTAAGAGTAGCCAAACGGCGCGCACGCGCCGAATGGTCCCTAATCACATCAAGAGTAATCAGAGAATCGGGGCCTTCGACAGCAGACAAAGGCAACCAGCCCACATCTTCTCGCTTGAGACGCGCTAGGGTATCAGAAAAAGACCCCAGCGCTTCTTGAAATGTCTGCTCATACTTCATGCTAATTATCCTATCACGCTAGAAATACAGACAACTCTTCCTCGAACATGAAGTCCAAGAGGTCATCTTCTTCTAGTAGATCATCGGGCGAATAGTACTGACCTTCTGAATCACCGGCCATAATTGCGTTAATGTCCTGGAAAGCGTAAATGACAGCATCGAGAACGTCAGGAGACTTGATGCCACGTTTACGCATATTCTCCTTCGATTCAATCAGCATGGCACTACCACGATACTCGTACTTAATCGAAGCAATTTCATTGTGGAGTTCATCGTCATCGGGCAGGAAGACACGACCATCAGCGACAGCCTTAGCGAACTGATCGTACATAGCGGCGCGATAGTTGTACCACTTAGTGCTATCACCGGACTTCGCGTTACCGTGAATACCAATGACAGAAATGTCAGCGGGCACGAAATTGTAGATACTATCGAGAACGGATGCACCAACACCGATAGCGTCAATACGAATCTCGACAGCCCCGAGTTCGACTGCCAGCTCACCAACCTTACGGGCAAGCTCAGGGCCATTCAAGCCCTGGTAACGCCCATGAATACGGATGTACCCACCTTGGTTAGATACGATCACTGAGCTGTCGGAACCATAGCGAGCAACGTCAACACCGAGAACAATCGGCATACCCTCATCCGGCTCTGAGGTGTCGTACGCCTCCATAGACTGCATGACACGGCCCATGTTGAACAGGCCGTCGTCAGACACGTCTGGGAACTCACCGAGGACACGTGCGACGAAACGAGGGTCATCCTCTCCCCATTCCTTCTTACGCGCCTCAACCCAGTCAACCTGCACAAGACGAGTCGCAACCTCGACAGGTACGACTTCACCCGTGAAATTGGGTGTGTCGTACGCGCCGAACTGGATGATGTTCCAGGAACGCTCTTCAGGCTTCAGGCGCATCTCACGCTTGAACACCTCGGCCATGTAGCAGGACGGGTCGTTAGGGTTAGCAATAGCCAAGATGCGTGCATACTTGTTGGTCGTGATTGCGTCGGCAGCGGTGAAGATTTCCTTGGAGATACCTCCCGCCTCGTCCATGATGACTAGGACGTACTGGTCGTGGACACCCTGAAAACCCGACTCGTCCTTATCGTCCGGCTTCATACCGAAAGCGATAGGGTCTTGTCGGTCTCCCATCTTCCATGTTGCGTCAGCGTTAACCTTGCCACCAATGCCAGCATCGGCCTTGACACGAGGAATCTCTTTCCACAGGACGTTACGGACCTGTTTCCAGTTTGTCGCTGTCGTGACGACTGTCGTATCATCGACAGGATGAGTGTCTACCCACCAGTTGACAAGGGTAGCTGACAAACGCGATTTTCCCACACCATTGCCTGTAACCACAAGGGTTTTCTGATGTTCAACAACAGACTGTGAAACTTCACGCTGCTTAGACCACATGAACAGGCCGTGGTCTTCAGCCCACTTGGCAGGATTATTACGCCACACTTCAAGACGCTGGGCATCAGAAAACTTCTTAGCGACAGCACCGAAAGGCAGCATTACTCACCCTCAACTTCTACAGTCGCCTCAAGCAACGCAGCTGGTTTCGACACAGCCTGAGAGAACCAGTCAGCCTTGTTTGTCTCCAATGCCTTCCTAGCCCCAGCCGACAGGTGCGGGTACACGAGAGCTGTGTACTCTTCCAACACCTGATTAGTAAACGACAGCATGATGTTTACTTGCTTCTCTTCGATCACACGAATCTCATGAGTCACCGTCTGGCGCTTCAGGTTCGCGACCTCGGAAATCTCACGCAGAACAGCGAGAACAGCCTGAAGGTTCTGCCCCCAGTTGCCTTTCTCGTCAGCAAGGCCGAACATCTCGATCTGGCTGTAGGCCATGTCAACAAGTGCATCAAGACGATCAAGCTGCTTGATGCGCATATTACGGGGCGACAATTCCTGTCGGCTGTCGTAGTACGACTGCTCAATGACGAACAGCTCTTCAGATGTGAAGCCTGTCGCCTGAATGATCTTGTTACGCTCCGTGCCACGTTTCAGCAGCGACAAAGCCGTGTCGCGCTTGCCACGCAGCTCCGGGTCATCACTCGTCAGCAAATCGCGCGAGTTCGTCTTGGATACCATCAAGCACCTCCTTCACAGCCTTCTGAAACTTGTTGTCCAAGTACACGTAAGTACAAGCAGCACCGGCAATCAAGCCAGCAGCGAGACCAACCAAAAACCAGGCAATGAGCATTAGTCCTCCTTTGGAACGGAAGGCAAGTCTTCTACCTTCACACCGGCCTGAACAGCCGCAACACGCACCGCATAAGCGTGTTCCTTCCACAGGAACGCTTGCGTACGCAAATCAGCTTCAAGATCATCACGGGCTTCTTGAATCTCTTGAGCCTTCTTATATCTGTCGATGCACAGATCAATAATAGCCTTGATAACAAGGGTTACGGCTGAGCAAACGAGGCCCACCAATGCCGTGTTCATAAGCTAACTCCTTGTTACTCACTAACGGTTGACAAGTATTCTTCCCTTGTCTTATTGTACCGTTCCTCAGCCTCTTCCAGCTTGCTCTTCGGCAGGACCCCGGGGCGATACGAGTAAGGCCACACACGCAGAGCACGCGCAAAAAAGAACAACGCGATAATTACTGACAAAATAATAACATGCAACGGCCAACGCACATGTGCCGTAGTCAGGACCAATTCGTTAATTGACACAAGCATGATGCCAACGACAGATGTCAAGGCCGCTGGACCTTCCAACCACCACGAACCCAGCCACGCTGAAGGCGCACCCAAAACACCAGATACGAGCATTAGTACTCCGGCAAGACTAATCACCCACGGCAGAGAGTCGTAGCTTGTAAGGAACCCAATACCTGTAATAGCGATAGCCGTGTAGATAACCACCATGACGGCAGTTACCGACCTCGGCTCGCTCATCGAACTCAGCAACTTCTTCATGAGGCCATTATAGCGAAAACCCCCCTCACTGACATCAGCAAGGGGGTTTTCAGTTGTTATGTCACTCAGCGTCAGGAGTGCCATACGACGGAGCCGTATAAACACCGCCAGTGTGAACAGTTGCGATAAGGAAACCGATCACAGACAGGACTCGTTCGATTACCTGAGACCACTGCTCCCAGTTCTCAGCAGTCCAACCGCCGTAAGCGACACCAACCATTCCGATAGCCGCAAACACTGCGTACAGTGCCTTGCGACGCTCCGGGGTCAACAAGTACCACTTAGTACGGTCAGTGGTCAAGACTTCATTAGCCATGAAAGTTCCTCCTAAATCGAAGTTACTTAGATTCTACCAGCTTCACGATGCCGTCAGCGTCCTGTTCGACAACCAGCTTACCGACAAGCAACTTACCGTCCTCACCGAAAATCGAGCACGCACCATCAAGGCGCGTCTGAGCGAGGCCGACAGCCATAGAGCCGTCCTTAGTAAGGAAGTAATCACTGCCCTTGTACGACAGCCACCCGGTACGCATAGCACCGTTTTCCTCAAGGAAGTACCACTTGCCCTTGACGAGCTGCCAGCCGGTCTGCATCTGGCCCTTGTCGTTCAGGAGGAACCAGTTTTCACCGATCTTCTGCCAGCCAGTCTCCATCTCGCCGTAGCGCGAATCGTGCATATCGTGCAGGAAGTACCAGTGGCCGTCGATATGCTGCCAACCAGCCTGCAACCAACCCTTCTCGTTGGCATAGAACCACTTATCGTTCACAGGGAACCAGCCGGTCTCCCAGCTACCATCCGAGGTGCGGTACCACCAGCCACCATCCTGCGACACCCAGCCCTCAGACTGAGTGATCTCAGCATCAAGGTTGTCATAGTACGCCTGAGCCTTCTGCATGTATTCACCAGCGTACTTATCCCGCAGAGACGCGGGGCAGGCAGTCGAATAGAAGTCCGAGTGGGGGAACACGTTGACACGCCACTGCGGACGACCAAGACCATACGCACGACACAGGGCCGCAGTCAGGTGCGCACCGGCATCAAGCGTCGCTTCACCAATGTCCCAACCACCCTCAGCACCAGTGGAGTTAGCGTGCTCAATGCCAATCGAACACGAGTTAACGCCGGGGCAGTGCCAGGCCGTGTCCTTGTCGTGGACGAACTGTGCGGTGCTGCCGTCAATGTCCACATTGTAGTGCGCAGACGTGCCATTATGGTTAAACGCTGCAAGGACACCACCATGCGACATAGCCTTGCCAGCGTTGTGGTGGACGATAACACGGTCAAGTGCTCGACTACGGCCCTCATCGTAGTTATCGCACCACAGGTTGTAGTCAGCGATCAGATTATGCCAGTCAGTCACTATAACTTCTCCTAATCTCCCAAGGACCGAAGTCCTCATACTCGGAGATAATCATATCAGTGAACACCTGGATACCCTCTTTCGTGACATACACCTGGGGATGCGAGTTTCTACCGTTCTTATAGACACGCCAGATACCAAGCAGTCCTTTGGCCTTTTCCGTAGGCTCGCTAATATGCCGACCCTTCTTCAGGTATCCTTCACGGCGCAGAAACCTAATGACCTTCGTAGAGCCGATACTAGGAATCTCCCTTCTCAGGCTCTTACCGAAATCACGCAAGCTAATTTCTTCCATCACACCCCATCCACATCAGTAAAGTAATCAGCAAACGGGTTATCGCCAGGCTCGCTGAACTCCATGCTGATAGTTTCTTCCTGAGTGCCCGGTGTACGCAGAACTTCCTTCGGCTGTCGAATAGACTTGAAGATCAGTGTCCAATCGACAGGCATGTAGTCACCAAGCAGAATCATGTCCTTTAGGGTTAGTGAACCTCGAACAAGTTTATTGTAGTAATAACGTGCAGAATCAGCACCAAGCAGTTGACCGTCATCTGCTAGTGTCAGTCCTGCATCAGTAAATTGCTGCACCACAAGCCGACGAACAGTGCCTACACGCTGCTCAACATCATCAGGGTGCTTCATCGAACTACGAGACGCACGGGCCTTAGCCATACGGGCGCGGGCCTCTTCGAGCTTCACCGGGTCAGTAATTTTCATTCTTTCACCTCATACTTCTTCAGTAGGTCCGGTCGGAACCCGGACCAGTGTTCCTTAATTTGCGCGCCTTCGCGCACGACAACAACAGGTGCTTGCTGATAACCCAGTGCGCGGATAAACGCCAGCGCATCCGCATCTTCAGTTACGTCGATGCTATTGAAGGGCAGTCCAAGCGCCTTCAGCTTGCGGTACGTCGCCGTACACTGTGGGCAACTGGGCTTGGAGTAGACGTTGATGTTCATTCTCAGATAGACCTTCCAGTCGAACCAAAACCACCTTGACCACGCTCACCGGCTTGGACAGGTGGCTGTGCGTAGAGAGCCGATGCGCCCTCTAGCTTGACGATGACAATTTGAGCGACCCTTTCATGTTCTTCGAGAACGACAGGGGTGTCCTTGCTCATGTTCCACAGTGGAACAAGAACTTCGCCCTCGTAACCAGCGTCGATGACACCAACACCATTAGCGAGTAGAAGGCCCTTCTTGCTCAAGGAAGAGCGGGCAAAGACGAGTCCGACAGAGCCGTCAGGAATGTCGAACTTAGCGGGGTAGTAACCTGTCTGCACGAGGATAACTTCACCGGGATAGATAATCACCGGCATCTTCGTAGACAGGTCGAAACCAGCATCGTTATGGTGCTGTCGTACTGGTCTCATTAGTTCTCCTTTCGTTGAGTACAACCATCAGTGCAGCGGCTTTAGCAAACTTCAGTGTGCTTGGTGCTGCAATGCAGTCTGTGATAACTTCGTCGGCTAGTTGGCCGAAGTCTGTTTCTAGGGCGCTATAGTGCTCGTACCATTTGTTGATGTGTTGTCGGCTAATGCCCATGTATGTGTCCGGGTCGCCACTTGTGACACTAATACGAGAGTCTTTGTCCCAAATATAGTTCAAATCTTTGAGGTCCGGTACGTGTGGAACGAGCTTGTTTGCTAGGTTGTTGTTCCGGCTCACGTACTGACTCAGGCAAATGACGACATCATTGAATCGCGGCTTTGTCTTAGTCTCGCCGTACCACCATTTGTAGATGCTGTCGATGAGCTTTTCTGCTGTTTCGTCTAGTTTCACAGGGTTGAACTTTTTGACGCTGGTTGGCTGCTTCGCAGCCCTGTCAGAGTAACTAAAGCTGCTGCGGCCAACTCGCTTGAGCCACGTTTCCACAACCTTACTTGGGTCTGTCATTGTCCCTCCTTTCTACGCAGTCAATATTAGTACGTGTTAGTGTAGGGTACAAGCGAAACTGGTGTGACCTGTGCCACACTGTGTTTTGGGTAAGACAGAGCGCCAGCACTAAACAGCACTGGCGCTCTGCCCTGTTAGGAAGGAGGCTTCTAGTGTATCACTCAGATATGGTCGTTGCCAAATCGACCGGCACGCCAGGCGAGGTAGCAGGCCAATGCACCACCACCGATTGCAATAAGTGCAATCACGATAGCCTCAGATACAGCACCCGTCTTAGCGAGCTTGCCCTGTTCTGGTACGACAGCCGGGGCAGGCGTAGGGGTCGCAGACTGCGGCTCATCCGAAGGGCTAGGTGCCGGAGAAGGCTTCTCAGATGGTGCAGGAGCAGGAGTAGGCTTCTCGGAAGGAGCTGGCGTAGGCTCTTCAGAGGGCGCAGGAGTCGGCTTCACAGAAGGCGTAAGCTGCGGGGCAGGCGTAACACTCGGCTCCGGTGCAGGGGCAGGCGTAGAAGGCTCCGGCGCGGGCTTCACAGAACCATCACCATTAGTACCTCCATTGCTCTTAACTGTCGCCGTAGCTTCGAGCTTCATGCCGTTCACTTCAGCGTGGTTGGTCGCAGAGGTCTGACCTTCAGGAACGACAGTGTACTCAGGTGGGTACGTCACACACGTCTTGGAGCCTTCAGGGGCAGTGAACTTGATCGTGTTCGGGTCCACCTGGGTGGCAGTGATGACCTCGGTCGTATCAGGATTCCACGTGTCAGACTTCGCGCACTTCACGGTCGTACCCAGCTTCGCGTCAAAGTCCTTCACGGTGTACTCGACACCACCCTTAGCAATCCACTTAATGCCCCAGCTGATAGTCCCATCAGCGTTAGACCACCCGAACTTCACGTTCTCCGGGTTGGCGTACTCATAATGGGCTGGGTTTGTACAATCATTAGTACACTCGCCCGTGCCCTCCTTGTCGCCCCAGACAAGGGTCTTCACGGCCTTACCGTTCAGGGTGATCATACCCTCGGTGGTGCCAATAGCACCACCCTGAAGCCGAGCACGTGCCCACCACGTGCCCTTGACATTCGTCTTGTCCTTGTAGGCTTCAGGAATCTCAGTGACCTTACAGGTCAGCTCTGCCTCGTTGGCTTCACACTCACCGACGACAGACCCGTCATCGAGCGTGAAGGGGAACGAGGCGTTCCAGACGAACGGGGCCTTACCCTCATTGGGCACTGTCGAGACAGTGAAAGACTGGCCGACAACCAGCTTCTCCACGGCCCAGGTGCCACCCACGTTGACCTCGGAAGAGGTCTGTCGAGACGAGGACGTGGCCTTTGTGACCCCGGCCTTGATCTCGGTGTTGTCGGCTGCATTGGCAGTAGCAGCAGCCGCAGCAATCATCAGTAGTGCGACACCAGTCGTCGCAAGAAAGCGCTTCATATTGAACATTCCTTTCGTAGTTGTTCGGCCTGACAACTTGAGTGTAGCTGACAGGCCGAACAATCCACAACAGATAATCGTGTGACTCTACTCACACACATATAGTATCATCCCCCTACCGAGTGTTAGTCGATAGGGGGATGAGTCCTCATGAATTATGAACCCTCATGTAAGGCCGGTACCCGAAAGGACGAACCCCTCAGTTACCTATCCCTGAGATCAGAGGCGCGCTGTCTCAGGCCGACAATCACAGATGGTCGAACGGACGCTGCTCCAAAATCTCTTCCATCTTATGCCCCGGAACGGTGTAAACGCCGGGCGAGACGACACCATAGGTCATGGGCTTGATCATGGTCACAGGTGCCTTCTCGACAATCCCCTGGTCAAGCAGAGCAATCAGCTCAGCGTCTTGGGTGGTGATCGTGTAGACACCAGTACGGGCCTCCTGGGTAATGGTCGTCTTCATCTCGTCGTTCTTGACGACGGACGAGTACGCACCCTCGAAAGCCTTACCGAGCTTGACAGCGAGATCGACAATGCTCATGGTTACTCCTTGGTTGTCGTTGTTGTTACGAGGACAGTGTATCAGTCCTGGATGACATCGAAGTCTCCACCCAGTTCCGTAAGGATGGTTGCTAGCTCCTTATTACTGAACTTATCACACCAAGTAGTTATCCAGTATTCCTTGTAATCATCATTACCAGGGACGCCTTCTTCAACATGGAGGAAGTAGCTACCCTCTGCTGTGATCACACAAGGCCCGATAGCGCACTGTTCGAGATCATATTCTTCGCCGTCCTTGTCCCTAACCACAGTGCTGGACTTAGGCTTTTCTTCCTCAAGTTCGACACCCAGCTTAGGTGCGATCTTCTTCAACAGCTTATCGGCAAGTTCGTCAAACTGTTCATCATTCAGCATTGTTAGCCCCCTTCAGCGCCCAATCGAGTTCTTCATTAAGTTCTTCCTCATTGCTGCACCACTGAGCTGCCTTAAGGACATCCAGTAGAAACTCATCCCAGAAGCGCTTATCCGAAAGCCAAGTGTATTCCTCATTTTCTTCAATAAGCTCTGTCGGTTCCTTGAACTCAACGTCATGCAACCAAGCAGTGAACACAGGAAGATTGATGTCAATGGTCGTAAGGTGCCCCCAGTCGGACCACCAGCCCTTGATAGTATAGCTATCACCGAAACTGGTGGTAAAGGTGTACTCAGGGTGGTCGAGCATACCTGTATACATACACATATCGCACGAACCGTCAGTGTCTTCGTAAGTATTCGAGTCGAAGTCAGTAAGTCGTAGCTTCATTTTGTTTCTCCTTTCATTAGAACTTGTAGACAGTGATTAGGAAATCATCGTCATCCTCGTGTTCGCGGATGAGGTTTGCAAGGGCTTCTGAGCTGAAGTGTTTACCAGCAGACGAAACGAACAAACCTGCCATTGGGCCAACACAATCGGCTCTAATGCCCATGAAGATCACTCCACAACCATTGTCAATAACACAATTTGTCTTGATGAGTTCAGACAGATCATGAACGACACCATCCTTGTCCACGATCTCAGTGTTGCTTAGTTCTTCAATAGGCTTGATACCCAGGATGTCTACCAGCTCCGCAATCTTGCGGAAGGCTTCTCTCGTCTCAGCATCAAATCGAATAATAGTCATTTTTGTTTCTCCTTTCTGTCGTGCTGCTACAGGACTCGAACCTGCCCCTCTGAGACTTTCCCAGTGTGCTCACCACATAACACTAAGCAGCTTGTTACCTGACCAAGGCAACCCAGCCGTTCGATGAGGATGTCTTGGTCATGACACTTTGTGCTATCGAGCAAACCTCATCGTCAAGCGCTCCCAGACTAGGACTCGAACCTAGTCCGACAGGGCCAAAACCTGCCGTGCTGCCATTACACTATCTGGGATAAAGCCAGGAAGTCCCGGAGGACTCCTGGCAACTAGATGTCACATACCAAGCATGTGGCTATGGGCAATACTGCCCAGTCGGAATGGCGAGACTCGAACTCACGACCCCCTGGTCCCAAACCAGGTGCGCTACCACTGCGCTACATTCCGTTGGAAGGGGTGCTGTTGACTGACGAAACAAAACCATCACACAAAAATTGTCAGCCCTAGGGTGCTACCCCGCACGTGACCCCCGTCACGGCAACCGGCACGTCCGCTTGATCAGAGCGGCAGGCGGCTATGGCCTAATCATCCAGCATCGTCCGGTGCTTGGTGGTCCCCTCGGTGAGAGTCGAACTCACACTCCTTTCGGAACCCGGGTTTGAGCCGAGCGCGTCTGCCTGTTCCGCCACAAGGGGTGTGCCTCTGAGTCGCGGCGACGATTGTTAGTTGAACTCTCAGAGGCTATTCAGTTATGATGTGTTCAGTATAGAGTCAGTGTTTCTGAGCTGTCAACTCCATACTAAGTGATGTGTGTCACGGCTTGTAGTACATGGCCACACGACGGCTACCCGTCATCATGCCGACAGGTAGGAACCCAAAAAGCTGAGTGCTTGTGTAGAACTCTTCCAAGGTACACGCACACCAACCGCTCGAAGTACGGACGTAGGTTTCCAGCGACCCGCCGAGAACAGTGCCAAGAGGGTAGTTCTCAAGGTCAGTAGGGGACTTGATTGACTCGAACTGCATCATTCCAACCCAGGGTCGATGACAGTAGCGATATAGTCGTTATCCTCGTACTCGTTGATGAGTTCATTAACAAGGTCGAGATCGCTCCACAGCTTCTTAGGGACTGCTGGGGCAGTACGAACCCAGTAACCGTCATTGACCTTCAGGAATGGGCCAAGAGTACCCGAGATAACGACACTGCCTCGGTCGGTGATAGCTGCGAAGTCCACACAGGATTCGACATCCCCGACATTGCCTAGCCCGTTTGCCTCTACGAACCACACCTTTAGCTTAGTGATAGGCATATTACGCAGCTTCATGTAGTTCGTCTGTGTTTCGTTGTAGAGCTTAGTAAACTCGTTGTTAGCCATTATCGTTCTCCTTTGCAAGTTCGATCAGTGTTTTAGCGTATGCCTTCACCTTGAACCAATCCTTGTCCTCACGCTCACCAGGGCGCTCACAAGGATGAAGCGGCTCCATGCTGTCGTTATAGCAACGCTTAGCGATTGTGTAGATACGCTTCACAAGTGCCAGTTCATCATTATCCATTATTCTCCTTCTTTCAGTTCAGAGTATTTCCAATGACTGATGTTTCCGTACGTAAACTCGATGATGCAATCTTCACGCTTACGTCGATGTGAAGCCCTATGGCTCGCAATATCCAGGTAGTTAAACTCCCTATCACAGGTATAGCAATAGCAGTCCTTAGTCACCCGTGCTCGCATCAGCCCTGCCTCTCCACAAAAACTTCATCCGTTTCTGGGTACCAATAGATGTTGACACAGTGTTCTTCACCTTCAAGCATCACGTCAGCGCTGATGCTGACAAAGGGAGGCTCGTCGGTATCAAACACAGTACCTACAAGTCCAGTAATCATTTTGTTCTCCTTTCAATTGCTGATGTATTTATACTAATGTGCTCTGCCCACACTTGTCAACAACTAACAACGTGACATGTACCACATCATTGTGAGGGTAAATAAAACCCCTGTGCCTCAAGCCAAGCACAGGGGTTTTATCGGATCAGAGATCCATCAACTGGTAATGACCAGTTTAGCACAGCAACAATCCGGTATGCAACACTAGTTGAGCGTGAAGTGGGTCGTTATATAGAGGCCACCAATGAATCAGCGACATCATAAGGTGTTTCACCCTTGCCGGGATACAACTCAGCGAGGGTGTTGCCAAAGTCCACACCATCAAAGAGGCCAAGCTCATTAGCAACTGACACGATAACCTTGGCCTCCATCAGTTCCTTCAGATCGTCTTCAAAAACGCCATACTCACCAATACCGATGTACCTCATTCCGTCAATCACGGTAGCACCTTCCATCCTTCGCCGTCTCCGATCTCCTTTTTCAACTCTTCATCAGAGTGTGCTTGATTAGTCCACAAGTCCTTCGCGTGGACCCAGTAGTCTTCCATGTCTTCACCGATGGACTTTAGATAACGAACGTCATCAGGACTAATCAGCACAGCTCCGGGTGCAAGCCGATGGAACGGAATAGTCAACTCACTGAAATTGATAATCATTCTCGATTCTCCTTTGCTTCAACAAGACGATACTTAGCAATCGCATAGTCATCCTTTTCTTCTCGGGCAAACTGACCGATACGACCAATACCACCCCAGCCCATCTTCTCAGACAGGTAAGCGTGAACGAGTTTGTACTTCTTACCGCTACCAGTCTTGATGCTGCCCGTCTTCTTATTGAAAATCACGTAGATTTCCTCAGCAGGTTCAATCATCAGTTCTCATCCCCGCTCGTCTGAAGGTCAATGTCCGGCAAAAGGGTTTCAGGACGGAAAGCAACCTTGTAATGGAACGTATCGACATCAGAACCGTCCATCTGCTCCACAAAGTACGTCACATTATCCGAGATACCCAGATAGTGCTTCTTGTACTCACTGTCGCCCGTCTTGCAGGTGACTTCCAGCTGATTGTCTTCCTTGTCCGTAATGCCATTGACGAACACAATACGGCGCATCACCTTGAAGTTGTCGCTCTCGTAGCTGATGTTCCGCGAGGCCGTATCAGCGGCATTGCACGCAGCCAGTGAAAGCGCCGCAGCAACAGCAACGACAGACCCGATAATCTTACTCTTCTTCATCATTTCTCCTTAGACGTGAACACCATAGTAAAAGACACAACCAGCAAGGCAAGCAAGAGACACACAGAGCATAATCGTGCCAGCCGCAACAACCTTAGCGCCCCAATTGTATACCTCATCGAGCATCATTCCGAGAAGTGCCACTGCAAAGCCGAGGATAAGCAGTCCAACAGCAAAAGTCAACATTACTTCTCATCTCCCTTCTTCGTAAACAGTTTCATAAAGTCGTGATCGTCTTGGTATTCCTTCAAGAAGATATTATTCGCAACGGCCAGCAAACCAATAGGCTTGAGATCGTTCTCCGTATCAAGGAAGAAGTTACGGTACTTGATAAACCGTCCGTCCAGAACCGTCTCACCGTTCACAGCATCCCGGCACTTTTGCAGCGCATTGTTGTGTCGCTCGGCAATGTCGTTGATCTCTGGTTGACGGAAAGCGACAGACATTGCCTCCTTCTTCAAGTGGTTATCGCCCTGGATAGTGCAAACAAAATCTACTCGATCTTCACTACAGAACCCATCGTTAGACGGGATAAACCAATCATCATAGGTCTTCACGAAGCTGAATGTGCCTTCCTCGAAAAACTCAAGATCGACAATCCAACCGGCAGGAAGTTCATCCAGAGCAGCTTCAAGCACCTCTGTATTATGAACCAGATCAATATGGTCCGTATCAACTGAAACAATCATTTTGCTTCCAACCTTTCATAGCGTTTCATACTGTCAAAACCATCGAGTATGCCAAGAATACGCGGATGTTTGCTAAATCTTGAGAGATGTTCTGTATCAGGATTGCCAGCAACACCCTCAAAGAACCCGAAGATATAGTCATCGGCCCACTTCCTGTACTCGACATCTCCCTGAATATTGGCATCCAACACACGTTTCTTCAGCTTGGCATCGTACCCATACTCATCTGAGAGGCCAACCCTCCACACGTGCTTTAGAAGACTGATCGAGTCTTCTTCACCAACAATAGTGAGCTGGCCTATGTATGCGTCAGATTCCAAATACGTCAGGCAACCGTACATCTCCGCAATACACTTCAACGACTCGTTGATAGCCCGCGCACCTGGGTTGTCTTTGTAGATTGCTAAGTACTCTGCCTGGCCTGGACGGTTGTACTCGACACCGTATTCATCCTTCAGCACATCATTGCCAAGGACAAACTCGCCTCTACGGAAGAACCACGCTGCCAATTCAATAGGGTGTCTCATGATTCTACAAACCTCACAAGAAGGCTAATAAGAAGAATGACGCAGCCAGCATCCAACACAGCGTTAATCATGTGGTTTTGGTCCCGCTTCGGGCCATTACGAAACATCTTCGAGTTAACAGCCCACATAGCGAACCACGCACAAACGATAACAATTTGCGTAACAGTAAACATTATGCTGCCACCTCCAATGCAATCTGCACGATATAGCAAACTGCGACAATACCGGCGCAAACAGAGGCCAACACATCAGGCCAGATTCTAAAGCCACCAATACCCTTCTTGAACCGTGCAAGCAGTGCGAAAGCAACACTAACACCGGCCCAGACGACAGCAAGGCAAATGTGAAAAGCGATCACGTGAGACTCCTTTCAATAGTAAAACGTTCATCAGAAGGGACAACCTTGATCCTCACAAAGTAACCGTAGGGTTCTTCCCACATAGGAACCTCAAGCTCAACCTCGAAAGGCTCCGACTCGTCCCAAGCCTGTTCCAAATAACCAATAGGGGTATTTTGGAAGTAAGGCGGCAGATCAGGACACTGTGCAACAATACCTTCCGGTGAGAGATCAAACCCAGATTCGTGTCTTGTTAGTTTAGCCATTAGTAACTCTTATGAATCAGGTGGACATGATCACGGTTACGCATGATTCGGACAAACATTTCGTGGTCATCCTTCTTTGTGTCATAGCAGCTCAGCCAGTAACCGTCAGCACGAAACCACTCTGCACCACCAATAGCAATCACACACCCGGTAATAATGTCTGCTACGTCATCAGGTGTCTTAATCTTAATATGGCTGGGTTGGCCGTCAAGATACGTCAGCTCGAACGGTTCCTCGTTGTCGTAGAGACCGCTCCACATCTTTAGTTCTAGTGTCCGGTACTGCTGAAATGCCTCTTCGTACTCACGGTGTAGAGATGAGTACTTATCAAGCGTCTCTTCAATGTTCATTATTATTATTTCTCCTTCGTTAGTTAGTTAGTTAGACATCAGCACCATAAACACATAGGTGATGAAAGCGCTAATTGCCGTCATACCAAAAGCTGCAGCACCAGTGAACACCGCATTAGTCCGATCAACACGCCACAACTCATAAGCATCGTTGAAGCCGACAAACGCAACGAAAGCACCAAAGGTAGCCATGAAGAACAAAACGAATTCTAACATGATTACATATCCTGAAAATCGTAGTCGGTAAGTACAAGCAGCTCATAGTTGTTTACGGAAAGATCGTCAAAAAGCTGTTCACACGTCAGAACAGCCCCGTCAGAGCTACGAACCCAGCGGTCGTCGTTAATCGACAGGTAGTTAGGCCCGAAGAAGTCCGTTGTAACGAGGACGACACCGGGCTTGTACGACAGTAGTGAAGGGTTCTTTACCGCAGACAAGAGATTGTCGCAATACTGTCGGATAATGATCATTGAAGGGTTGTTAGTAGTGTACGCGCACTTCGGGCAGTTGCAAGTCACTTGTTATCCTCCTTTGGGTTAGACGTTAGGGCAATAGATAACATCGACAACCTGGTTGGGTTGTTCAATGCGTTGCAGCATATCTTCGATTGAAATGCTTTCACCATTGCAGTTCACCCACTGCTTGTCGTGGTTGAGCATCCATACTTTGTTGGTGGGGTTCCCCAAGCGTACGACAGTGCCAGTATCAAGCAGGCACTCGTAAGTGATCCAATGGCCTGTTGAGATGCAAAACTTAGTGTTCATCATGATTTCCTCTTTGCGTTTGGGGTTGATGCTTTAAGTATAGAAGGGTAGACGGTTGAAGTCAACAAGATAGCGTGTGATCTGACTCACTCTATTGAGGGGTGAGTGGCCAAAATACACGTGGGGGTATGGGCCGATAGGCAGGGAATACACGAAGGGGTATGACACCCCCTCTCTTCTTTACACTCATAAGCATTTGATTTTTTAGTTGCTTATTTTTGCCCTCGTCTAACCCACCTGTCAAGCAAGTTCCTACCCTCCCACTCTCCAACCCGGCGCGTGTCCGATACCCGGACCCTGACCCAGACCCAGACCCAAAACGTGACCCGCATCACGCTCAACACATACCAAACACGGACCCAAACCCGTTAACAAAACTTAGGTATACCTAACCTAACTACCCTCACCCTAACTACCCTCCACCTAACTTAACTTAGGCTTACCTAACCTAGCTTGCCATTGCCTTACCTCGTCACCCCCTCACCAACTAGCAACAACTGCAACGAACTGCAACCAACCAACACAACCAACGGCCCCTAATTTTCGCCTCGCGTA
>ERZ773001.45-NODE-45-length-50672-cov-144.596_pt1 | contig 50672 bp, 39 predicted proteins | sample MGYA00511673_ERZ773001 | MGnify/ENA primary metagenome ERZ773001 (study PRJEB29015, sample SAMEA2738091) | human oral metagenome | biome: human oral; feature: human-associated habitat; material: saliva | place: China | collected 2162 ... | reverse complement strand
ACGCCCGCGCCGTCACCCACGAGGAGCACACCCATGCCAGAGTGCAACGGACGGATCACCACCGTCGACGAAACCGCACAATTCGCCCCCGGAAAGAACCCGAACGAGCCGAAGTTCGTCATCTCCAAGGTCGGTATCGAGAATGGCGCCATGTACGCCGCGATCGTCGGCGGATGGCCCGAGGGCTACCCCGGCTGGATCGACGGCCGCCTCTATGTCGGCGAGCCGAAGCACGTCCCAACCATCGGCACATTCACTCTCCTCGACATCACGACCGCACAGGCCGTCTACGGCCACGGCTCGGCCACCTTCTGCTTCGAACCCGACCCAGACTTCGAAGTCTCCCGCACGATCTAACCCATGACACACATGACACACACGCTCCGCCAGCCCCTGTACACCGTCGCGGCAACTTGCGTCGGTCTGTCCCTGCTCCTCGGCGCCTGCGCGCCCACCACGCATCAGGCGGATCCCACGCCGACCAGCACGTCAACCAGCACACCGACCGCAACGGACGGATGCACCGGATATCTCCTCAAGGCTCAGGAGGAGGCTCTCGTGCGTCCGCGCGCCGCAAACACCGACCCGGCGTACTATTTCTACTCTTCGCCAGATGACCGGAACCAAGAGCGCACGTCTCTCAAAGGTGGAAATGGGCAAGGGCCTTACTCGTGGGTCAATGCAGATCTCACCATCGGCAAATCTGCCGTCGTCGACGGTGTCGGTACCTTTACCCTACTCGCTATCACGCCTGGCACCCGCGAGTACAACCCCCGGTTCATCACCTTCTGCTTCGAACCCGACCCCAGCCTCGACCTCAACAAGGAAGAGATGAAGAAATTCTCAGCACGCTAGGCGCAGCCACAGACGCGTGCTGCGTTCCCTCCCATCGACGAGGCCATGGCTGCCTCCCGCTCGTGGGTGGCCTCGTCGGGTGGGCGTATCCCGCGGATGCGACTGTGCCCCGCGTGTTGACGAACACGCGGGGCACAGTTGTTGGAGGGTGTTAGTGTCCACTGACTGGTGCCGTTCCTGCGATTGTCAGGTCCGGCCGTCAGGCCGGTGCCTCACCGGCTGCCAGCTCCGACCGCCCGTCGAGTCTGGCCGCCGTTCGCAGGAACCGCCGACCGCAGGAGCGGTCAGTTCTGGGGAGCGGTCGGGGCCTGGCCATCAGCCGGGGGCTGACCGCCCTGACCCGGGCCACCCGCCGGGGGCTGGCCGCCCATCCCCATGCCGCCCTCGCCGGCGGTCGCTTCGGTAGCAGTTCCGTCGACGCTCACCGTGTAGGTGGAGCCGTTGGTCATGCCGGAAGTCGAGTAGATGACGTTACCGAAGGCCTTGGGCGAGGTGTAGGTGCCCAGGACGGAGCCGGAGGAGTCGCTAATCGTCACGGTCGACCCGGCGGATCCAGAGGCCGCGGCGGAGATCCAGCCCTGGCCGTCGGTCGTGGTCGGTGTCTCGACCATCTCGCCCGTCGCGAAGGCGATGACCGTGCCGCCCGTGATGCTCATGGCGCCGTTGGCATCCAAGGCGCCGTTCGCGCCGGCGGCCGGGCCGTAGACGGTCGTCGTGCCGCCGCTGATGGTCAGCGAGCCGTTGGAGTCGAGGCCGTCGCCGTTCGCGTTGACGGTCACGGTGCCGCCGGTGATGGTGAGCTGCTCGCCGGTGTCCTCCATCGAGCCGCCGCCCATGCCGCCGGGGCCCATGCCGCCGGGGGCCATCGGGTCGGTAGCCGTGGTTGTGTCGGTGCTGGTCGAATCGGAGCTGGACTCGGTGACGGCAGCCAGGCCCGCCTCGACCGTGATCGAGCCCGAGGCATTGATGCCGTCATCCGTGGAGGTCAGGTCGACCGTGCCGTCGGAGATCGTGATGAGGCCGCCCTCGAGGGCCTCGTTCGACTGCGTGACGGTCACGTTCGCGCCGTCCAGGACGGCCGCGACCTCGGTGTGCACGCCATCGTCGCCGGAGGCGGCGGTGATCGTGCCGGAGCTCAGGCGCAGCGCGCCGTTGGAGTGAATGGCATCATCCCCGGCATCGATGGTGGTCGTGCCGCCGTCGACGATGATGTAGGTCTGAGCCTTGATGCCCTTGGCCGAGCCCGTGGAGGGCTTGCCGGCCGAGGCGCCGCCGCCCGAGGTGATCGACAGGGTGCCGCCGGTGACGATCGCGTCGGTGTACGCGTCGATGCCGTCGCCGCCCGAGGTCAGGGTGACGGTTCCGTCCACAATGGACACGTAGCCCTTGGTGTCGTCGTTGTCCTGGTCGGACTTGAGGGCGTCGCCGCCGGAGTTCACGGTGACGGTACCGCCCGCAATCGTCAGGGAGTCCTTGCCGCGCAGGCCGTCATCCGAGGCGGTCGCGTTGATCGTGCCGCTCAGGACGTACAGGTCGTCCTTGGAGGTGATCGCGTCCGACGCGCCGGAGGTCACGTTGAGCGTGCCCGCCCCCGTGATCGTCAGGTCCATGTCGGCGTAGATCGCGGCGTTCGCGTCCTCGGTCCCCGTGTAGGTGCCGTCGGTGATCGTCGAGGCGCCCTTGAGGGACAGGACGAGGTCGTCGCCGCTGGTCGCCTCGATCGCGGCGCCCGTGGACGAGGTGATGGTCGCGTTGTCGAGAATCAGGACGACCCGGTCCTCAGCTCCCGCGGCTACGACGACCTTGCCGGTGAAGGAGCCGCTGAGCTTGTAGACGCCGGCCTTGGAGATGGTCAGCACGCCGTCACTCACGCTCACCGCAGAGGACGAGGAGGTCGCGGTCGTGCCGCTGAGCGTCACGTCGACGGCGTCCGAGGCCTTCCAGTCGCTGTCCTCCACGTGGGAGGCCTTCGCGTTCGAGGCCAGGGCGTCGGCCGCGGTGGGCGGCGCGGTCGTGTCGCCGTTGGTTCCGGAGGCGGCGACGGTCGCGGTGGCCGCGGTGGCGCCGGAGCCGGAGGAGGTCACGCCCGAGGAGCTGCAGGCTCCCATCGCGAGCGTTCCAACGAGGGCGATCGCCCCGATCGTCCGGGCGGGGGTCCAGATTTTCTGAAGGGCTTTCATTTCTATGTCTCTTTCGTGTGTTTATAGCTTGTGTTTCTTATGGTGTGCGCTTGCGCGTCGTTTTCTATACGCTCACCCAAGCGCCGTTATGAGGTCTGTCAGGCCGCCATCGCAAGGGGCACGGAGTGCGCGAGCTCGGGGGCCTCCACATAGTCGTGAAAGTAGCGGTCCAGCGTGCGATGCCACTTGTTCGCAGGCAGGTGGTGCATGGCGGCCATCGCGGTCCCGTACTTGGAGATCTTCACGGGGCGAACGCCGCCCTCCCACAGGAGGTGGTCGATCACGGATGGGGTCGCACCCGACTTCGTTTCGATGATGACCAGGTCGGGGCGCGTGACCTCAGTGCCGTCCGTGCGCAGCGAGCGCCACGACAGGTTCGTGTCCACCGTCGCGCGTCCCACGCCACCGGGCAGGAGCAGGGTGTTGCGCTCGTAGGATCCAGCCAGGACCGGCTCGAGGGCGGGCACCAGGTGGCCGTATCCCGTCTTCTCGACCTTGCCGGCCACCCACATGCGGCGCTCACCCGCGAGAGGAGCCCCGGCCTCGTCCCAAGAGATCGGCATGCGCTTCTTGACGGTCACGCCGCGCGGGCCGCGGGTCTTGACCTCCAGGAAGGACGCGCCCGACGAGAGGTAGGAGCGGGTGCGGACCTTGAAGCGACGGCGGCGCTTGAGCGCAGTCAGCAGGTACGAATCCATGTCGGGGGTGTCGTAGTAGGTGGAGGCGTAGCCCTGGGACACCTGGCCGTCGATCTGGAGGACCCGGGTTTCCTCGGGGAGGCGGCTCAGGATCAACGAGGCCGTGGCCGCGTCCAGCGCATACTTGCGGTCCACGCGGGTGAGCATCGCGGCGCGCTCATTCAGTTCGTCGAGGCCAATCATCTCGAGGTCGGCGAGAGTCGCGTTCAAGGTGGCGTTCATGAGTCTGTTCCTTTGCGGGGCGGGCGGGCGTATGGCGAACGTGGGGTGGAGAGGCCTGGGCAGGTTTGTCGGGTCAGGCGACCTTCGAGCGAACGTCCACCAGAGTCAGGTCGTTCACGAGGTCGAGCTTGACGACGTTGACCGAGGCGACGTTCGCACCCAAGCGCTGCTCGAGGGCGGCCTTCAGCTCTGCCGGGTCGGCGATCGCGCGGTCCAGCTGGACGGTCTGCGAGGTGTAGCGGCCGAAGATGAGCTTCGAGTCGCCAAAGGCCAAGGCCACGAGGATCAGGGCGATAAGTCCGAAGAGCAGAGGGGTCACCGCCGAGGACATGCCCGTCAGGAGGCCGAGGGCCAGGGAGGCGAAGTAGTAGGCAATTTCTGTCTGGGAGATCTGGTCGGAACGCAGGCGGATGATCGAGAGGACACCGAAGAGGCCGAGGCCCAGGCCCGCGCTCACGGTCGAGTTCGCGAGGATGATCGTGACGGCGAGGACGCCGACATTCACACCGAGGAAGGCTGCGACCAGGTCAGCGCGGCGGTGCCGTGGGAAGTAGAGGCCGAACACGAGGGCGGCCATGGCAACCAGGTCAATGGCGATGAGAATCGGGGCGGTCATTGGGGTTCCTTTCGTCGTTGAACCTATTTCCTCACCCGACCCTATGAAGAACCTATGAACCTATGTTTTTTGCCTTATGACTTTCCTGGGAAAATCCTGAATGTTAGACACTCCAGCGCGAAAACACGAGAGAGCGCACAATGGATCCATGAGCACCCGACCTGGGGCCATCGGCGCCCCCACCGACCGAGAATTGCGCGTACTCACGGAGGAGACCCCGGCCTCGGGCCCGGCGCGCTCCGTGAAACTCCTCGCCGCCATCGCGACCTTCGGATCGCTCCTCTTCGGCTACGACACGGGCGTCATCGCGGGCGCACTGCCGTACATGTATATGCCGCACGCGGCCGGCGGACTCGGGATCAACGAGCTCGAGGAGGGCCTCGTCGGCGGCGTCCTCGCCATCGGTGCAGCGATTGGCGCAATTGCCGCCGGGCGGCTGTCGGATCGCAACGGGCGACGGCACAACATCCTCCTCCTCGCCCTCGTGTTCATCGTCGGCACACTCGGGTGCACGTTCGCGCCGAACGTCTGGGTACTGTACCTGTTCCGTTTCGTGCTCGGCCTGGCGGTCGGCGGCGCATCCGCGACCGTGCCTATCTACCTATCCGAGTCCGCGCCCACGCGCATGCGCGGCGCCCTGGTGGCACTCGACCAGTTCATGATCGTGTTCGGCCAGCTCCTCGCCTACTCGATGAACGCGGCCCTCTCCCACGCGCACGGCGGCCCGCGCGTCCTCGTGAGCGCCGACCCGTCGGGCACACTCACACCCGGCCAGTGGTACTCGTGGGACGAGGTCTCCCGCGTCGCGACCGCCGTCGTCTCCGAGGGTGACGGCTCGGCATGGCGGTGGATGCTCGTGCTTGCCACAATCCCCGCGGTGCTCCTGTGGATCGGGATGCGTCTCATGCCCGAGTCGGGACGCTGGTACGCGTCCAAGGCTCGTTATTACGAGGCCGTGGGTGCCCTCAAGCGGATTCGCGACCCCCAGCGTGACGACGTCGCCGCCGAGATTAGCGAGATTGTGGCCCTGCACGCCACCGAGGCCAGCCAGGGGCACTGGAGTCTGCGGCGCACCGCGTCGGTCGCGTGGACCAGGCGGCTGCTGCTTATCGGCATTGGCTTGGCGTGCTTCGACCAGCTGACCGGTATCAACACTGCCATGTACTACCTGCCCAAGATCCTGGCTGCCGCCGGTTTCAGCTCCGCCGACTCCATCACCCTGAACGTCATTACGGGGGCCGTCGCGTGCGTCGGTGCGGGATTTGGCCTGTACCTCGTGTCGAAGCTTGCTCGCCGCCACGTCGGCATCTACCAGGAAACGGGCGTCACCCTGTCCCTGTTCGCCCTCGCCCTCATCTTCGGACTCGGCATCGGCCCCTACACGCTGGCCGACGGGAGCATTTCGCCCGAGATTCCTTCTTATCTGCCGTGGCTGGTCCTCGTCCTCGTGTCCCTGTTTGTGTTCGCCAAGCAGTCTGGCACCGTCAACTGGGTGCTCGTCTCCGAGATTTTCCCCGCCCGCATCCGCGGCGTTGCCCAGGGATTCGCCGTGGGCTGCGGGTGGATGATGAACGCGGTCGTCACATGGCTGTTCCCCATCATGATCGGCCACCTGGGCGCCACGTGGACCTACCTGACCTTCGGCGTCATCAACGTCGTCGCCCTGTGCTTCTACCTGTTTATCGTGCCGGAGACACGAGGCGTTTCCCTCGAACAGTTCGAGAGCGACTTTTCGCGGCGCTACGGGGTGTAGCCGCTTCCCTGCTGCGTGCGAGGCCCCGCGTCCCTACGGACGCGGGGCCTGCTTTATCGACACGAGACCCGTTTTCCCGCCGACGCGGGCCGAATCCATCCCGGCCGGCGCGGGCCTGCCCGCCCGCGAGATCGCCACACACCCGCATGGTTCCTCACAAATGTCGCACGTAATTCCCCTCCACGTTATTCAAACTTTGAAATCGGGTCGTTGCAATTCCAACGTTTTCTCGGCACATCAAAAACTGACCGAGGGAAATTACGTGCGAGTTTTCGGGGAGGAACGGTTGCCCCCGACCGACGCGGGGCCTGCCCGCCCGCGAGATCGCCACACGCGAACCTTCGGCTCGGAGTGGTCGATCTCGAAGCCCGGCCAGGCCCTGCAGGCCCCGCGCCAGCCTCGGCACACCACACACATTCACTACTGCCTGCTCACTCCAGCCTGTTCTCTGATGCCCGCTCCTGCCCACACACACATGGTTCCCCACACACCCACATGGTTCCCCACAAATGTCGCACGTAATTCCCTGACCCATATTTCAAACTTTGAAATCGGGTCGTTGCAATTCCAACGTTTTCTAGGCACATCAAAAACTGACCGAGGGAAATTACGTGCAACATTGTAGAGGCGTGCGCGTTTTGCCCACGACGAAGCCGGGGCGTAGCGGAAAGAGCGCCAGCCCAACAACACGCATCGACAAGCACACGGGGGCTCCCGGGAGCCCCCACCCCTGTCGCAGCATCACAACCTCAGTACGCCAACCCCTTGGGCTGCTCCGCCAAGACAGCAAACCCCGGGTCGACGACCTCGAAGCCGTTGGCCTTGTAGGCCTCGTAGTCGAAGTTTTCGCATTCGTCGTACCCGATGCGGTGGTACTCGTAGAAGCCGTCCCAGGCCTCGTACCCGGACCCGAGCGACGACTCGAGGAACGCGTCGGCCATGGCCATCGCGGTGCGCGGGGCGACGTAGAAGGCGCCCATGGCGAGCAGGTTCGCGTTGTTGGCGGCGGCGCAGCGGCGCGCGGCGGGCACGGATTCGCAGACGGCGGCGTGCACGTGGGGGCACTTGGAGGCGGCGATGTGGATGCCCATGCCGGTGCCGCAGAACGCGAGGGCGCGTTCGAACTTGCCTTCGGCGATCTGGGCGCCGAGCATGAAGCCGACGCGGTGGTACATGGGCGCGGTGTCGGCGTCGGGCGTCAGGTCGGTGACGGTCCAGCCGCGCTCCTCGAGGTGGGCTTTGACGGCTTCCTTGAGGGGGTGCCCGGCGAAGTCGGCGCCGACGACGACGTGCTTGTCTTTAGCTGTCAGCATGCGCGTGTCCTTTCCTGAGTTTGCGCAGTTTGGTAAAGGAGAAGAGGCCCTCGTTCATGCAGATGACGAGCAGGAGCACGCCACCCCAGATGAGGGGCCTGTAGAAGTTGGAGATGTCGGGGAACATGTTCAGGCCGGAGGAGAGGACCTGGAGCATGAGGATGGACAGGAGCACGCCGCCCAGGCGCCCGGATCCGCCGTTGGGGTTGACGCCGCCGAGGACGACGATGAGGACGGTGAGCAGCGTGTAGGAGGCGCCATAGTCGGCTTTCGCCGAGTTGTAGTTCGCGAGCATGACGATGCCGGCCATGGCGGCCATGACGCCGGAGAGCACGTAGGTGCGGATCAGCAGGCTGTTGACTTTCAGTCCCGAGAAGCGCGCCGCGGTGTCGTTCGTGCCGAGCATGAGGATGGTGCGTCCGAAGCTGGTGCACGCGACGATAAATCCGGCGACGGCCGCACACACGAGGAACACGACGAGGGGTACGGGGACGAGGCCGGCCACCTTCGCCGTGAAGATCATCCCGAACGCTGCCGGGACTCCGGAGACGGGTTTTCCTTCGGTGAGGATGAGGGCGACACCGCCGAAGAGCTCGAGGGTACCCAGGGTCGCGAGGATGGGCGGAATCTTCAGTATCGCAACGAGGATGCCGTTGATGAGTCCGCACACGACCCCGACCAGCAGGGCGACACCCAGCGCGATGAGGACAGCCATGGCCAAGGACGAGGGGGTGACGGCCTCGCCGAGGGTGGCGCGCAGCGTGAGGGCGGCGCAGATCGAGGTGACGTTGGCGATGGCGACGACGGACAGGTCGATGCCGGCGGTGAACATGGTGAACATGACGCCCAGGCTCATGAGGCCGAATTCGGGGAATTGGACGGCCATCGACTGCCAGGTGCGCACGGCGAAGAACGGGCCGGGGCGCACGGCGGCGAAGAAGATGAGCAGGAGGATGAAAACGATGATCAGTCGCGTCATGTAGCTGTCCTTTTTGAGGAAAGCGAGGCGCGGGGAGGCGAGAAGCGTTGACATGTGGTCCTCCTAGTGTGCGTTACGGCGGGCGCGCATGACCTGGAGCGCGGAGACGCCGGTTCCCACGATGATGAGCAGGCCCAGGGCGAAGCCCTGCCAGAACGTCGGGATTCCCATGAGAATCATGGAGTTTTGGACGATGACGATGAGCAGCGTGCCGAGCATGACGCCCGTCAGCGAGCCCTTGCCGCCGGTGATGGCGGTGCCGCCCAGGACGACGGCCGCGATGACCATCATTTCCATGCCGAGCAGGTTGGTGGGGTGCATCTGTCCCATGGAGCAGGTGCGGACCATGCCGGCCAGGGCGGCGATGACGCCGACGAGGACGTAGAGCCAAAACTTGGTGGCGCGCACCTTGAAGCCGACGCGGGCGGCAGCACTCTCGTCGCCGCCGAGGGCGAAGAGGGAGCGTCCGAACATCGTGTAGCGGGTGACGAAGAAGGCCACCGCGACGACCGCGACGAGGATCAGGAAGGACACGGGCATCGAGGACTGCAGGCCGGAGCTCTCGTTGCGGGCGACGAAGAGGGACGCGGATCCGAAGGAGCGCATGGACTCGGGGATCGTGTTGATCTGCACGGATTTGAGCGCGCCTTGCATGACGCCGTTGAAGACGTTGGCGGTGCCCAGGGTGATGATCAGCGTCGGGACGGTCAGCCTCGACGTGAAGATGCCGTTGAATGCGCCGAGGACCGCGCCGAGGGCGGCGGCGATCAGGAAGGGCACGATGACGGGCCCGTTCCACCCGTTGTCGACGAGGACTTTCGTGGTCACGTAGACCGCGAGGGAGGCCAGCGCCGGGAAGGACACGTCGATGCCGCCGGAGACGAGGACGAGGTGCGCGGCGACGGCGAAGAGGCCGGGGACCACCATCGCGCCAGCCAGGTCGACGAGGTTGTTCGCCGTGTAGAACTGTCCGGAGCGCGCCTGGATGACGAGGGTAAGCGCGAAGATGACCAGGAAGACCCAGAATTCGTTGGCGCGCAGGACTTTCGTGAGGAGTCGGGGCATTAGTTTTCTCCCCCTTCAATCGACGAGGCCGGGGCCTGGTCTTCGGACAGGAGCCGTGTCAGCTTGGCTTCGGTGAGGTTGTCGGGACTCATGGGCTCACTCAGGTGCCCAGCGCGCATGATGGCGATGGTCGAGCAGTTGGTGAGTACTTCGGCGATGTCGTCGGAGATGATGATGACTCCCATGCCTTGCGCGGCGAGTTCGCGCAGGATCGAGTGGATCGTGAATTTGGAGCCGATGTCGACGCCGACGGTGGGTCCGTTGAGGATGAGGACGGACGGCTTGGTGGCGAGCCACTTGGCCAGGACTACCTTTTGCTGGTTGCCGCCCGAGAGGGTGTTGACGGCGTTGGCGGGGTCGGGGGTGACGACGTCGAGGCGCTTCACCCACTTCTTCTCTTCGTCGCGGATGGCTTTCTTGTCGATGAATCCGAGGGCCTTGGTGAAGGATTCCATCTCGGAGATCGTGATGTTTTCGCCGATCGAGCGCGAGAGGAAGAGGCCTTCGGTGAGTCGGTCTTCGGGGACGTAGGCGATGCCGGCTTCGATCGCGTCGCGCACGCCGCGCAGGGTGACGTCTTGGCCTTTGACGCGGATGCGCCCGGAGTCCAGGGGAAGCATCCCGAAGAGGGAGAGGGCCAGCTCGGTGCGTCCAGAACCCAGCAGGCCGGTGATGCCGAGGATTTCGCCGGGCCGCACGCTCAGGGACGCGTCGGTGAAGGCACCGTTCACCGTCGCTCCCTCCACCTGGAGGACCGGGGCCTCGTCAATGGTGCCCGGCTGGTAGCGTTCCTCCGCGAAGTCGCGCCCCGTCATGTGGCGGGCGAAGCTGGCGCGGTCGAGTTCTTCCTTCGGGCAGGTGATGACCTTGTGTCCGCTGCGCAGGATGGTGAAGCGTTGCGCGATTTCGAAGACTTCTTCGAGTTTGTGGGACACGAAGAGGATCGCGATGCCGCGCGATTGGAGGTCGGCGACGATGTCGAAGAGGGCGCGCACTTCCTTCTTGGTGAGGGCGGTCGTGGGCTCGTCCATGATGATGAGTTTCGCGTCGCCCATGAGTGCGCGACTGATGGCGACGAGCTGTTTGTCGGCGACGGAGAGGTTGCCGACGAGTTCGTCGAGGTCGACCTGGAAGCCGATTTTGGCGACGGCTTCGCGGGCGACTTCGCGCATGCGCGAGCGGTTGACGAGGCGGCGTCCGGCGGCGACTTCGCTGCCGAGCGCGATGTTCTCCATGACGGAGAGGTTGGGGAAGATGGAGAAGTCCTGGTAGATGACGCGCACGCCTGCGTCGATGGCGGCCGCCGGCGTCAGGCGCGTAAAGTCGAGGCCCCCGATCGAGACCGTCCCGTGTTCGGGGGTGTGCACGCCCGAAATGACCTTGATGAGCGTGGACTTGCCCGACCCGTTTTCTCCGGCCAGGCAGTGGATTTCTCCGGGCGCGATCTCCAGGTCGATGTCGACCAGGGCTCGCACGCCTGCGAAGGATTTGCTGACGTGTCGTACCGCCAGCACTGGGGTGTCCATGTGGTGTCCTTTCCGACGCATGCCACCGCCCGGGGCCACCCCTCGCGCGGGTGCCGTCCGCTCATGGAGGTTGGTTCGTGCGCGAGCATCACTGCGCGCGCGGGGATGGCCCGGCCACGGCCTCGTCATTGGAGTGCGGAACGAGCCCGTGGCACCCAGGTGGTCGTCGCCTGAGAGCGGGTCAGAAGCCGAGGGAGTCGACGTTGTCCTTGGTGATCTTGAGCCAGCCGGTGCCCTCGAGGACCTTGGTGGAGCCGGACGAGAAGTGCATGTTCTCGTAGCCTTCGACGCCCAGGTTCACGCCGTCTTCGATGGTCTCACCGTTGAGGATCTTCGTGGCCAGGGAGGCCATCGCGTAGCCGGCGTTCGCGGGATCCCACAGGGTCAGGGTGGAGACGGAGCCATCCTTGAGGATTTGCGCGTTCGCGGCGGGCATGCCGGTGCCGGCGGTGAAGACCTTGCCTTTCAGGCCGAGTTCGTCGATGGCGCGGGCGGTGCCGGGCGCGTCGAAGGAGGAGGTGCCGAGGATGCCCTTGACTTCGGGGTACTTCTTGAGGACTTCCTTGGCGGTCTGGTAGGCGGTCTCGCCGTTGTCCTGGGATTCAACGCGGGGCTCGGCCTCGAGCAGCGTCATCTTCGGGTACTTTTCCTTCTGGTGGGCGACGGCGCCGTCCGCCCATTCGTTGTGGGAGGCGTTCGTGACGTGACCGACCATCGTCGTGTAGACGCCTTCCTCACCCATGGCCTCGGCGAGGTTGTCCATGATGAACGCGCCGTATTCCGTGTTGTTGAAGGCTTCGATGTCGTACATCGTGTTTTGCTGGGAGGCGCCTTCGTGGGTGACGACGACGATGCCTGCGTCCATGGCCTGCTTGAGGACGGGTTCGATGGCGCCGGGGTCGACGGGGACGACGCAGATGGCGTCGACGCCTTGGGCGATGAGGTCTTGGATGACCTGGGCCTGCATGGTGGCGTCGGTTTCGGCCGGGCCCTTTTGGAAGACGTTCATGCCCGTGTCGGAGGCGTACTTGTTGACGCCGGTTTCCATGCGGACGAACCACGGGTTGGTAGCGTCCTTGGGGACGACGGCGATCGTGTAGTTGCCGTCTCCGGCGGCCTTGCCGCCCGGGGTCGTGGTCGTGCTGCCACCGTCCATCGTGCAGGCGCCGAGTGCGAGGGCGCTTGCCGACAGGGTGACGATTGCTGTTGCTGCGAGCCTGGACTTCATCGTGACTCCTCTGGGTGTGGTCAACGTCGGTGTTGAGGTTGCGGCGCGGCGGCGATGCGGAGAAGCGGTGGGGGTGCGGCTGGCCGGGTTGCGGTGCCACTCCCCCGCTGCGCTTCGTGGCTGCTCGTCTGCGACGATGCTTCGGAGCGTTGCTGGCCTTGCGGCCTGGCGGTTGGTGCGTTGCTGCTGCGTTGGGTACTGCTGTGTGCCGAGTAGTCCCCGTCGTTGGGGGTACGTCGGCGCGCCCACCATCCTAAGGCATTTTGAGTGGTGGCGTTCACTTTTGGGGAGTGTGACGGACGAGGCCGGGGCGGGGTTGTGGGGTGCATGTGGGCTGGTTTCGGGCTGATTTGTCTGACGTGTGGGTGGGGGCGCTAGTATAGACAACTACAGTACGATACAGATTGGTGCGAACCGCCTCGTTTCTTGCTAGAGCGGCGCACACTCGTGCGGTGATGTGCATCATAAATGCACATTTGTGCGATTGTGAGCGCGGGCGCGGGAGGATGTGCAGGGTGTCGATCAGGGTTCAAATAGACGTCATGCTAAAAGCATCGATTCAGGCCACGTCTTGGTAGCAATTAACAAGAGGAAACCAACTAAGCAACATTCGCCAGCTGTTTGCCAAGTTCTCATGACGAGAATATAGTTGCAGAAAAATCACCATCTCTAGTAAGGACCACCATGGGGCAGCAACGAGGCACGTGCTACTGGGATGACGATTCCCTCTCGCCGGGCAACCGATCCGACGGTGGATGGTCACAGAATCTGTTCGACGACGACGGCAACCTACGAGGACACGCGCGCTTCGTCCCCGATCCCGACTCCGACGACGATGACTACGCCTACTCGCCCTACGATGATCCGCCGATGTTCATGTCGAGTGAGACTCGTTGGGAGTCAGACAATGAGTACGACGCAGAGGCCGGAGACGATGCAGCCGATCAGCTTGCAGAGGCTCTAATTCTCCTGATCGGTGCCGCAGCGATAGCCGGCGTCACGTATGCCGCGCCTCGAATCAAGAACTGGACGGAGGAGACAGCACTCCCGTTCATCAAGGGCACGCTATCGAAGGTCCGCTTGCCGTGGGGGAAGAAACGGGACCAGGAGTCCGCGGTCAACGAAACCCTCGACGGCATTGTCGTCTTGGATGAACCTTTCGAGGCAATCGAACAGACCGACAGTCACGCTACCCCTGAGCCCCTCCAGATTGAGGCGAACCGGCAGAAGATGTCGAACGCGGAGGCTCAGGCACGCCTCATGGCGGCCGTTGCAGCCCAGCGTTTCGCGATGGAGCAGGCACGCCTCGTCTCCCAGTCAGACATTGTTGGTGCAGCTGACGTCAACGAGGTGATGCAACAGATCACCGAACATCCCCAGGAGATGTTGGATACCCTCATTGAACAGCTTGCGCGCAACCCACGCCTGCTCGAGGACGGGAGCCTGGCCCAGCTGGCTTCCATCCTGGACAGCAACTCCCTCGGACTCGGCCCAGCCCGCAAAGACCATGCGCCCCTCCCCCGCGTCGAAGAAGCCGATACCGACAACTCTCGCAGCGAAGCATAGCGCCGACTCCCCCTTCGGTCACCGGTGTGCCTGCGTTGGACAGATTGGGAACATGCCAATCGCTACCCGCCAATTGACATGAGAGGCAGCTCGGTCTGACGACCACCTATGCGCTCGCAGGGTCCTCCCTGCTCACGTTGATCGTGATCTCCTTCGCCCGCCTCAGGTGCAGGATCGCGTAACGTGGGTCAAATTGCGATATCGGCGTGTACGCCTCGTAGACGTCCAGCCCGCGACCAAGATCGATCACCCAGCAAAGCAATCGCAGGACTCTATCTCGAGCATCAGAGCATCTGGGGTGCGAGCCACGCTCATCAGATGAAAGCCCTCCAAACCGACGAGCAGATCACACCGATCACAACGATCAAGCGACACACAGCAGCAGCAGGTAGGGTGAGACACCGCCCGAGGTCCATTGAAGATCGCGGGGGTAGAAGTCCGCTCATCACCTGGGACCTCGACCTCTACCCCCAACCCCCGACCAACACCCGGTCACCCACACTCAACTCGGAAGAGCCGCTATAGTCCTCACCGAATTGAGATGAAGCGATTTCGATACGCACGGTCCGCCATTCACGCAACAAACCCGCTGCACAACCGTTCAGCGAATCGCGTCACATGTGCACATCTGAGCGAGTCTAAGTGCGCCAGACTATCGCTCCCACAGCACAAGCTTCTCCCATCCCTCGGGAGCACCAGTTCGCGACATAGGGACAATGTCATTATGCGGGAACGCATCAAGTAACTGAGGTAGGCGATTGGCGGGAGACAGGTCGAGCTGACGATGCAAATACTGAATGAGCGACAATTGCCCAAAGGAACGATTGCTCACACCAGCCACTTCTTGTAGCTGCTCATCATCGCTGAGCTTCGGCTTAATGTCAAAAACACGATTGAACATACGCGCATGATGGGCAGCATAATTTCTAACAATATTCAGGCATTTCAGCCACGATGCGAGCTGCGGAGCAGTGAGTCCACACTCATCCGCAATGTCATGACGCACTTTCGTTGGAGAAAAGTCGTATAAGTACGACAACATCCCCCAGTCCATGATTTCAACGGCTGCCCAGATGGGCATGTCGCCATGATAGTGTCGTCGATGGTGCTCAACAAAGTCTTCTTTCGAAGAGCTTACAGCTCTTTCAAATTTCTCAACCCAAACCGCATGTCTACTACGACGACTCCCCTTATTCGATTGACGGGCAAACGCACTGAGACAAGTCACATCTTGATAAATGAATGGGTCGATACTTCCCAATCGATACCCAAGCATGGTACGGATCGCCATTTCAATACGATCCAATTCGGCGAATACAACATGCCGCATCCGCTCATCAAACTCATATAGGTCGATGACCAAATCAAACGAAGCTCCATCAACAAACTCATCGCAAGCCTGACCGGTTTCCGGAGAAAAACGGCGCATGGGGTACCAATACCCCGACAGTCGATAGTAGTTCAGTCGAGCAAGCATCTCCTCTGCGCGCTCAACGTTATCGATGCGCATCCCACGACTTCGTAGCAGCTCAACCTGTTCGGCGTAGGTTTTAAACACTTTCACGCGAGTCACGACACAGATCGCCTCTCCCGAATAGCAAGGACCGGCCCTGGACTCCCACCGTGAGGCGGGTAGCGGAACCGGTCATGTTGAGCATAACCATACTCTTCAACAACACGCCCATCACGACAAGCACTAGTGACGCTCACCACTAACCATAAGCAAGTGGGTTGACTTTACTGTATTGACGGTGCACTCAGCGGCCAACATCACGTCACAACTAGACGATTGACACACGGGGAGCTTCCTCCCTGCTGACATTGATCGTGATCTCCTTCGTTCGCCGCAGGTGCGGCAGTGTAATACGCGGATCGAAGGGCGACGACCAGGTGAAGTTCTCGTAAACGTCCAGCCCGCGACCAAGATCGATCACCCAGCCGGTATCGGTCACGATGCTACGGTCGTGGAAGTAATCAACGATGCTCCAATCGATGACGATCCCGAACTGTCCCCACGACTGCTGTAGCTGTTCGAACGTCGCTTCCTGCTTCGCGCGATAGTCATCCTCATCGTTCGCGCAGGTCTCGATAACAACGCGCGGCAGCCTAGCTGCGTCAGCATGCTGAATAAGCTGGAGCAGAATCTCGTGCACGTTCCGGATTTGGTGAGGCTTCCGTAAGTACGGATCGCGGATTCGAATCTCAGCCGCATCGAACAGGTACGGAAGCAGGATGTCCGGCATGGAATGACCCATGCTCGGCTCGATCTTGTAGCGCCTGGGGATGGCGCGCGCTTTCAACAGGGCTCGACGGTCAAAGACTGGCGAGGCCGACCCACTGTCTCCACGCGCATCGACAACACCGTCCGGCTTCGGAAGACCGTCGGAAAACTCTTGGCCACCCCGTTGACCGCTCCCCCGCTCATCAGCATCGCTGTGCGACGCGAAGTACTGCGGGTAATCCAGCTCCTCCTGGGTGGGCACCGTGCACGCACGCGCAGCGTCATAGCGATCCTGGTCCACGCGCCCCAGCATGTACGTGAAGTGAGAGCCGGACGCAGCCATCGTGTCGTCGAGTCGAATGATCTGATCCTTGACGCGCTTGCGCCCCTCGATCGCGAATCGAAGCAGTTCCTCAAGCTCTTCAGGCGCGCCGTCACGCGCCGGAAAGATGAGTTTCGCCAATCCTGAGAACGTCTTTCTCACGGCGTCCTGATCGCGCTTCGACATGGCAGGATCCAGCGTCGCCAGCGTATCCAGGTCACCCGAGTAATCGAGGGTGCGCAGGTGCCGCAGCGCCTCCGCCAGGTAGTCGACGATGAGCCCGTACCCGCGCGAGAAGAGCTCGGGCCGCACGATGTCAACCTCCCATCCCGGCAGGTAGTAGTGGATGCGGTCCATGTACGCCGTGTCGTGGTAGGCCTCGGGCAGGGCCTCGAAAAGGTCGGCGCTGGCCAGCATCGCGGGCACGGTGCGCGTCGTGTTACCGACGAAGACCATCGAAGCCTCGGCGGTGATCGTGCTGTCGCCGCGCGAGAAAGACTTGTTCGCGAGGTAGTTCTTGAGCGTATCCACCAGGCTGCGCTCCACTCGCTTGTGCCCGGCGAATTCATCGAAGGCGACGACGTCCCAGTAGCCAACCAGGCCGATGCGTCGGGTCGCGTTATTCACGAAGAGCTTCGCGAGCGTCACCTCGCCGCCCGACACGAGGATGCCGTGGGGTGAGAACTCGGAATAGATATGCGATTTTCCGGTGCCCTTGGGGCCCAGTTCGACGAGGTTGTAGTTGCGTTCGACGTAGGGAATGAGGCGGGTTAGCTGGAAGAGTTTCGAGCGTCGGCTGAGCTTATCGGGGTCGAGGCCGACCGAGGCGACGAGCAGGTCGATCCATTCGTCGACAGCAAACGATGAGCGCCCCCGGCAGTAGCGGTCGAAATCAAAGCGCGGCAGCTGGATGGCTTGAAGGCGGGAGACGATCCACGGGCTGGATGCTTTTGCTCCGGAATCTCCCATCGGTACGTAGGACATCTCGGCTATGCACCAGACGCCACCGGTCAGGAGGCGGTCGTTCTCACGAACGGTCTCGTCGGATACCAGCGCGTTGGTGACCCCGAGATTTTCGAAGGAGGCGTTGTATCGGTCGTGCGTTTCGTCAAGGTTGACGGAGACCTTGTCGATAATCCGATACTGTCCCTCCTCGCGGATGCGTGACTTGATGAGCTCTGAATCTCCGCGGTTGACGTAGTGCTTGGCGAGGATGCGACGGACACTCTCAACGCCTTCGTTGATGGCCGTTTCGCTCGTGGTCGCGCAGTACTGTGCGAGCAGGAATTCGAGCACGTAGGAGGGGACGATCGCATTGCCCTTGACCTGGCCGACCAGGTCCTTGCGGACGACGAAACCGTCGTATGCGCGCGCGGCGATCTCCTCGTACTCCGCGAGCTTTCCCCCGTTGCTGCCCCCGATCAGGGACGAGGCCGGGGCATCCCCGCGCTCTACTGTTTCTTCGGGCGAGATACTCATAGGTCGAATCCTCCGAATCCTCCAAACCCGTTGTCGTTGAGGGTCAGCTCGTGGGTGGCGACGGGCTCGCCGACAACCTGTCCGTGAACGGTCTTGTAGGCGACGATCCTGACGGCTTCACCGGAATGCCTCTCCAGCACCCCGTCGAAAAGGATAAGTTCGCTGCTCTGCTTGAGCGACACCTCAGAGCGCTCGCCCGCGTCCAGGGTGATGACGCGAGTGCTCGACAGCTGCTCACCCGACATGCTCTCGAGGCCGATCGTGACGGTCAGCGGTCGCCGCGTGGGGCTGATGGGCTCCTGTTGGATGACGCGGGGGCTGAATCGGTTGACCTTGAGGGACGTGTCGTCATAGTGCAGGGCGATACCGACGTCGCGGACCTCCTCGGTGCCCCCGCTGCCCACCGACACCTCGATGACGGGGGTGGTGATTTCCTGGAGGGAGGCACCGCCGTGAACGAAGCGGTTTCCTCGGCCCTGGATGCGGATGCGGCGGGTGCCGTAAGGCAGGGCAATGCTCGGCCCGTCTGTCAGGCCAACGCTCGTCGCATCGAAGGCGACGAAGTCGTCCGTCGACTCCAGGTCCTTGCCGAGAACGTAGCGGCGCTTCTTCACGGAGACGGAACGCCCACGCGGGACGCCGCCCTGTTTCGCGGTGTCATCGTTGGCGGGTTCACTGTCCTGGAAGAGGAAGCCGTGGTCGGCGGTCACGAGGATGCGGGTAATGTCCGCGGAAATGAGCTTGCCGACGAAGCCGGAGAGCTCGCCGATAGCCCGGTTGACGGCATCGGGGGTGGCGCTTTCCGAGGCCGCGTGATCACCGGTCGCGTCGATGACGTCGTGGTAGATGTAGACGGCGGAGGCGCCCTTGAACTTCGAGCGCATCGACTTGACGGAGTCGCTCGCGAGCTCCTCGTAGGTGAACGCACGCCCGTCGGCATCTTCGAGGATTGTCCGGCGTGCATCGATCCCGGACGTCGATCGTCCATCGGCCTCAACGATCACTTGGTCTTTGCCGCGCACACCGAGGGTCAGCTCTCGATGCGGGAGCAGCGCAGCCATGCCGAGGGCCGTGATCGACGGCAGCATCGTGTACCAGGGGTTCACGGCGACCGCGCCGCGTCCGAGGGAGCGCAGGTGGTCGGCGAGCTCGATGCCGGCCTCGTATCGGAGAGCATCGGAGATGATGACGACGGTGCGCCTGTGGGAACCGGCGACAAGGAGACGGTAGAAAGAGTCAATGCGCCCGCTGGACGGCGGAACGGTGATGTCCCATGTGCGCATGGCGCGCAGGGCATCATCCCACGTGCGAGAGAGGGGACGCAGGTAGTCATCGCGGTACGCGTTTTCGACGTGCCGGTCGAGGTCGGTGAGGATGTCATCGACGTGAACGGCTCGGGAGGCACGCACGTAGTGGCGATACTCCTGGTCGATGGCCCACAGGCCACCATCCGGGTCCGTGTAGCGGGAAAAGCCCTCGGCTGCGTCCGAGAAGGCGATGCCCGGGAGCGCACGCAGGTGGGTGAGCAGACGTGCCCCCGCGCGGGCGGCATCCCACAGCGCCTCCGTGTCTTCGAACCAGAGCCCTTCGCGGCGCCTCCCACGCTGTTCTTCGACCTGAGCAACGCCGACGGATCCGTCGATGATTCCGCGGACGAGGCGGGAGATGAGTTCTCGGTCAACGCCGGGCGTGGTCGTGTCGATGAGGAGGGCGTCGGTGGCCGCATCGTGCAGCGCTGAGCTGGCTACGGTGGCATCGTCGACTCGCTTGGCCCATCGGCGGGCGTCGTCTCGCGTCGCGACATCGCGGGTCCACATACTGAAGTCGCGCTGGGCGGAGTTGTGCCGGTGGTCCCAACCGTTCGCGTTCATGACGAAGAGCCAGGTCATGAGCGCGTCGAAGGTGTGTTCGCCGTCGTACCCCCAGATGGCGTGAGCGCCTTCCCAGAAGTACGCGTCCAGGCCCCACTTGAGGACATCGAGCGGGTAGTCCTGCGTCATGGAGGCAAGCTTCGCGAAGAGGACGGAAAAGGAACGCTGCTGCGTCTTGAGCAGAACGGCGCTCATCGCGGCGAGGAAGGTCTTACGATCGGATCGCTTGTCGGCGTCGCTGATGGTGCCGAGGTGCTTCTTGAGGTCGGCGACGCGGGCGGTGGAGTTGAAGAAGGGGGCGTATTCGTCGATGACTGGGGCCAGCGCGGGGTCGACGCCGAGTTCTCGCACGAGGAGGGTCGAGGCGTCCGCCTTGAATGTGGGGTATCCGCAGCGCACGTCGGCGAGGAGGTCTTCTTCGAGGGGCGGGAGCTCTCCGCAGCGGTAGAGAACGTAGCGGGACTTGGTGTCTTCGGCGAAGATGCGGAGTTTGGTTTCGAAGAGGTTGGCGTTGATCTCGATGAGCGTGGCGCCGTCGAGCAGTTCTCGGACGGCGTCAAGGTCGTCCGCGTATTCGCTGTTGCGGTCCAGCCACGTGACGATGCGGCCCTGCTCGAGCAGGGCGTTCAGTTCCTCCGCCAGCCGAGAGGCATCGATTCCGCTCATTGTGTGCCTCCTCCGAGTCTGTTATGCAGGTCCGTCAGGCGCTTCAAGGCCCGCCTGAGGCTATCGCTTTCGGTGGCGGCACGCTCGATGCTCCAATAGTGAGTCATGAGGTTTTGCAGGTGCCCCTTGTATGCGGGGCCGAATGCCAACTTTCCGCCTTCACGGAGTACAGCGTCCTTGAATTGCGCCTTTTGGAACAGTCGCAGCAAGTGCTCTTTATGTCGGGAATCGCTTGGCCTCACACTCGCCACCGATCTGCCACAGAACTCTGCGACACCCTCCCGGTCCGCCAGGATCCACGACTCGATGCACTGGTCGACGATCCGGATGAGCAGATCCAGTGACTCACCCGGAGTATGTTCGACGAGTTCCGCACGAAGTGTCACGGGACATCCTCCCCCGTCCCGATCGAGGTCACGAAAAACAACGTAAGCGTGACCGCGAGCGGCTTCCCAGTACCTCTTGATGTCCCTGTCAATCACACCCTTGCCGTTGACGCTCCTAACATTGAATTCACTATCGGCCCATCCCGCCGCGCGCATCAGGGCGGTGACAACCGGTTCGTCTGTCTCTCCCTCGACAATGACCTGGGCGTAGACGTAGCCCTCCATCGCTCACCAGGTTCCCAGCGGAATCGTGCGACCGTTGACAGCGTCGATACCCTGCGATTTGGGCAGGCCAGCGCTAACGACAGCCTTAATGCGCGGGTCGTTCGACTCCGATAGCAGCTGACCCGTCGTCTCCCCGTCCTCCGAGCGCAGCACCAGGACCTGGCTAGGGAGCACCAGCTCGGAGTCGATGAGTTCCGGCGAATGGGTGCTGATGACCATCTGCACGTCGCGGTTCATGGCGACCTCTGCCAGGAGCGAGGGGAGCGAACGGATGACGGAGGCCTGCAGGAAGGTCTCGGGTTCTTCGATGAGGACGATGCTCGTGGCGCCCGGCAGCGTCGCCAGGTCGAAGAGCATGCCAAGCAGGCGCAGCGTTCCCTCGGAGAACTGCTCGTGCGAGTAGACGCCGTTTGCCCCGCGCACGGGAGTGTCGCTGTAGAAGACGACCTCGGTGCCGAGCCCCATGCGTTGGTAGGACAGGTTCGGGACCTCCGGCACCGCAGCAGCCATGATCGGGCGAATGCGCTTAACCACGAAATCCAGCTTCCGGTCCGAGAAGCGCCCCGCATGTTGGAAGAAGCCCGTCCCGTGGTCGGGGTCGTAGCGGTCGGCCCGCTCAAGCATCTTCTTGGGGTTCGGGTGGATGTAGCGGATACCAGCCAACATCTTGCAAATACCCGAACCGCCTTCCTTTACTCGCTTCTCCTCACGATCAACCAGTACTTCTTCGCCGTCAACAGTAAGTTTCTCGTCTTCGACGCGGATACAGTCCACCTCGGGAAATTCCGTGTCGACCTCCCCCTCCTCCCATCCGTCAGGGGGATCGGCCACCGGTAACCGCATTAGTGCCTCCCAAGAAAATGATCGCGGTTTGGCCTCAACCAGCGGCTGCAGTATCCGTGGTTGCTCGGCCTCCAGCAAACCAGCGGGGATACCGGCTTTCAGAGGACGCATCCGCATTTCTCCACCAACGAAATCCTCAACCACTGTCACCTTCTGAAGGGACAGGTCGTAGGTGATCTGGCGCGAATCGACATCCGCGCTCACAGAGAAAGATACGGAGTCCGCACCCGCATGGATATACCTGGATGGGCCGCCCAGATCCTCCGAGGCAGCAGCCAGGCCGATCCGCGCGACATCGCTCAGAAAGCGCAGGGCTGCCAGCAGGTTGGTCTTGCCCGAGGAGTTGGGGCCGACGACGAAGAGGCGCGAGGAGATGTCGAACTCGATGTGGGCGAAGTTGCGCCAGTTCGTGATGGCGATGTGCGTCAGCTTCACGTCGCGTCCTTTCGTTGTCAGACCGGGTGTCTCTCCAGTGTCCCACGGGGTGGAGGCACTGTCAGGACCACCACACGTTGTTCTTCTTGATTTCCCCGCGGGCCCATTTCAGGTCAGTCGCAATTCCCTTCTTGACTTCCGTCGTGGCGGCACCGATCGCCGGCTGGGGAAGGTCAGCCAGGTCCGAGCGCCAGCCGTAGGCGAGCTTGAGGCGATTGATGCGCACGCCATCGTCGAGGTCCAGGTGGATACGGCGCTGAGCGAGGGGCTGCAGAACCGAGTCGATGAAGCCCTGAACCTCCGCGACCTTCGTATCGATCTCCGAGCGCTTTTTGTCAATGCGGGCACGCTCGCGATCGGACTTCCTGTCGTTGCCCTTCACGGCGTCGCGCTCGCGTCCGACAGCCTCCGATTCAGCCTTGAGTCGATCGACGAAAGGGGCCGCGTACTTGGTGAGCACCTGGCCAACCGTGTCGGGCGTGTAACGATGCAGGTAGATGAGTGCCCTGAAGGTCCCCTTCGGGGACTCAAGAGACCAGTAGACCGGGCGCCCGCTGTAGTCCTTCTGATGATCGGCTTCGAAGGACTTTGCCATGTAGTCCTCGAGGGCCCGCTCGGGGTCGGCCGGGATCACCGGCGGGACGAACTCCGCAGTCGAGCTGCCAGGCTTGACCGACAGGCAGCGGGTGAGGAACTCGATGTTGTCACCCAGGTCGGAGGCGCCGAAGACGACGCGCAGCACGGCCTTGACGCGGCGCGAGGCGTCGTCGTCGAAGGCACCGCCGGTGACGGGAATGATGCCATCATCGTCGGGCTCGAGGCGCGACTCGTCGACGCGGGCACGGAAGTCGTCGAGGGACGAGGCCTGATCAGCCAGCACAATCCCGGGTACATCAACACTGTAGCGGCCCATCGTGACGCCGATGGCCCAGGAGATGAGCTCGCGAGCGCTGCGCTGGTAGTGCAGCCAGCGGTATTCCTCCTCGCTGCGCTCGGGCGATCCCTTTGTGGGAGCGAAGGCGAATCGCGGGTTGTATGTGAGAGAGACTCGCGAGAGGGGGACGTCAACCTCCACCTTGTCCGCGAGGCCGTAGACGTCAGCCCAGTATCGGTTGTTCTCTGTCTCCAGGCGCTGCGCTTCCTCAGCGGTTTCGCAGCTGCGGCGGTACCAGTCGTCAAAGGCGTCCTGGAGCAGCAAGTGCCCGCCACGCAGGTAGGGAGGCCGGGCAAAGTCCCACGAGGTCTCACGGGCGTCCCAGTCGGCGCGGAAGGACTCGATCAGCCGCTCAACACCCACCGAATCGAAGGACTCGGGCTCGATCCAGGGAAGATTCTTCACCTGGCCAACCTCGAAGTGCGTTCCAGGCGCGATTGTCTCGAGGACGGTGGTCACTACTCTCGAGTTGGCATAGCTCAGAACCTTAAGTCGTTCAGAATCCGCCGGAAACACGGCTTGCCCGACATGGCTAAAGATACTTGAAGCCTCATACAGGCGGAACGAGGGTTCACCGCTAGAAACATTCGACCAGGAAACACATGAACGGAAGCAATAGTCAGGATTTCGAATAAAGGCGCGTTTGAAGTCCCAGAGTTCGCGGCCGTCGTCCTGCCAGTTGATGACAAAGTTCTGGTTGCCCCACCACTTGCGGAACTCGCCGCCCTTATTGTGTGGGAACCAGCGAGCGCCGCTGGCCTTGGCATCTTCACGATCACGAGCGCGCATGTACGAGCGGTCGCCGCTTACCTCGAACCACTGACGCAGGAAGCGCTCGTTGTCAGCTGTCGCGAGTCCCTGTTTCGCGGGCGCCACCTCTCCCAATGGATGTCGGAAAGCCTCGAGAAGACGATCAGAAAGATCACCTAAGAAAGCACAATCAGGCATCTCTCGAATACGACTTCTGGAGACTACATAGCAATCGTCACCCATTTCAACTGCTTGTACGGCTCGTCTGAGGCGCTCAGTCCGTATTTTATCTGATGGAGACTGCGCAGTTTCACTCGCCCGCATAAAACGGATGGAGTAATTGGATTCATTGGAACCCACTACGTACACAGTCGTTGCGAAGTCGAGGGCAATACCAGCAATACCTCTACCGAGATGGGCAACATAGAGGATTTGAGCAGCTGACAGAATCAGCGAACGGAACTTCTTGAACGTAACGGTCATCATCCAAGAGTTCAACGACAGGATCCCGCATACGCCATCCCTTGCAACGAGGGACAGCGAGCGTTCCATGAACATCGTTGCAAGGTCTTGATACGAACGAGCATACTGTGACTTCGCATATTTCTTAAGTGAGTCGCCTGCCTTCTTCATACTGAGGTACGGCGGGTTCGCAATCAAGGTCGTGTAGCGGCCGTCCTCGAGGATCTCGCACATGTCGGCTGCGCGCAGCCACTCCTCACTGTCCGCGCCGCCCAGCACCTGCGGCCTCTCCCCCGCTTCGATGCGGCGCGCAATCTCGCGGAACAGGGCGGAGGTGCCCTTGGGCACACGGATGAGCGATCCGTAGGTGTCAGCATATCGCAACTGCTCAATCAGCTGGGAGACACCGAGAGACACTCCGTCCCCGGAGGCATCCGCGATGTCCGCGGGACTCAGCTCGTCCAGGTGTACGGACTCGACGTGCACGATCCGGGGTCCCCGCCACTCACCGCCTCGCTGCGTCTCGCGCTCGATTCGTTCCAGGAAGCGCGGATCGTGTTCGACGGCCTTCATCGTCAGCGCGAAGGATGCCAACTGCGCCGCGCGTCCGTCCACATCCACCCCATGGAGGTTCTTCTCCAGGATCAGGCGTGCGATCTGTCTGGTCGGGTATCTGGCTTCAACGTACATCTCCCACAGGACGTCGAAGGCGTAGGTGAGTATGTGCCCTGATCCGCAGGCCGGGTCGATGACGCGGAAGTCCTCGGGGTTGGCGATCGCCAACCCCCGGTCTTCCTGCCCCTCGGCAGGAGTCACCAGGTACTCGAATTTCTCCCGGAGCGCCGAGTCCGGGTGGGCGCGCAGCCACTGCATCCCCAGCGTGTTCTCCACCAGGTAGCGCACCACCCAGTGCGGGGTAAAGAGCTGCGTGACGGGAGCCAACGTGTCCTTGTCGATCTTGGCCCTCGACTCGTTGATCTCCTGCTTGCGGGCGGCGATGTAGAACTGGTAGAGCCAGCCGATGACCTCGACGTCCATGCGCCCAGACTCATCGGGGCCGATCGCAGCCACGATGTCGGTGCGCACGGACTCCCCCGCCGACAGGAGGTCCGCCGGTGGAACCAGGTTCGTCCAGTCGTCTGCCTCGGGGAATACGCCCGGCATGACCAGGTGCCAGGCAGCAAAGTATTCGCGGAGCAGCAGGACGTAGGCGTCCAGGTCCCGATTATCGAAGAGCAACCGCGCTGCCCGCGCCCGCGCGTCCTCTCCGATGCGCCGGTCGAAGTCGCCCCCGCGTGCACGCTGCACGCACTCGGGAACGCCCGTCCCCGATCCCTCGGCCGGAGTGACGACTCCGTAGTCACCTGAGAGACCCATCGCGTCCATGTAGCGCAGGGCTGTCAGGCGGTTGAACCACGAGTAGGCGACCACCTTCGCGGCACCCAGCACCCGGATACCACCGGCCTCGGCGTGCTTGTCGACAGCCTGGGTGAGGCGCGAGCGGTCGGCATTGCTCAGAAGAGGATCGGCCATCTTGCGCTCGATCGCCGCCACGGACATCTCGATGAGGCGCTCGCGCGACGCGGTCGCCAGGGACTCCAACGCTGAAGTGTTCATGACCTACTCCTTCAGGGGCGCAGCTGCTTGCCGTCGTTCACAGCCGCGAGCATCTGCTCGCGGATGCGTTCGACGTATTCGTTGACCTGGTCCGGCGTCGATAGGAGGCCGTTCGTCTTCGGCAGCAGATCCGCCAGGCGCACGATCGTCGGCCTCTGGGCCGGCTCCGTTGCCTCGTCCGCGTCCGGTCGCTTTGCGGGCGTCGAGGATGCAATCAATGCGGCGTAGAGGTCGTCCACACGCTGATCGAGCTGACGGCCGATTTCCTCCGATTGACCGGGCTTCGACACCCGATTTACTGCGTCGCAGAGACCCTCCATTGTGGCTTCAACCCTCAGCCGGGCATGCTCCGACGCGGCCTTGAACTCGGAGGATCCGCGAATACCCGCCACGGCCTCGTCGATGCGTCGCAGCACTTTGTCACGCTGCGCCTGTACCAGCGCACGACGCGCCGCGTCGATACGTCGAACCAGCGGAGCAATCTCCTGCGTGCGCACGTACAGCCTCGAGTCACCCGCGAGCTTCCCAAGCTCATCGATCGCCTGCTTGCCATCCTCCGTGAGCTCGAAGAACGACAGGCTCTCCGCCTCCGCCAATGCGTCGCGAAGCTCCTGCTCATGGCCCTCCACGAATTCCCGGTAGGGCATGAGGAACTCGTCGACGATCTCGATCAGATCGTCGAATCCGCCACGTATATGCGGGGCGAGCATCTCCTCTTCGGTGTGCTGTGTGGTTGTGAGCGGCGTCAGCAGGTCGAGGGCCTCTGCGACCTCGTCATCAAAGCTGTACCAGTCGGACCTGTATCCCTTGAGCAGCTTCACCCACTCGGCCGCCTTGACCTCAACCGCGCGGACGCGCGAAGGACCATCCTGCGGGGACTCCCCCGGGACAAACTGGCCGACAAAACGCTGGAAATCCGCGAGCGCGGCGTGATCCAGGTGCTTCTTTTTCTGCAGCAGCACGCGCCCCTGCCGGTTCACGTCGCGCAGGGCGCCTTCCAGCTCCGTGCGAGTGAGAGGCCTGTCATTCTCGAGGGCTTCAAGCAGCTCCAGGCGAAGGGCCATCGCCACGATGGCCAGGACCGCATTCTTATCCCAGCCAAAGGGGGCTTGACCGTAATACTCGATCGCGTTCTTCACGAACACGTTTTGGCCGTTGAGCACACGTGTCTGCTCCACCCACTGGGCGCACTCGCCCGCCAGACGCTGCGCTATATCCACGCCCGGGTCGACGTCTAACGTCGCGTCCTCCTGATCGCGCAGGAAGGACGCGATCTGCCCGTCCTTGAGGCTCGCCAACGGCTTTGCATCTTCGATGCGCGTATAGACTTTCTGGGCAAGACGAGTCAACCCCAGCTCAATCACATCCGCTGGCGTCTTCGCTGTGCCCGTCTTCACTTCCTCACCAGCAACAAACAATGACGCCCGCATAAGAGCATCCTTCACGGCCTCGCCGATCACTCGACGACGCTGCTCGTTGTCTTCCTTGTGCGTCAGGATGATGCGCTTACGCAGGCCAGAGGCCGCGCCCGCCTGGCGCTTCACGTACTCCTCCGTCTGGCAGAAGACACGCACGTCCTCGAGGATCTCGGAGCTGACATCGAGCCCCAACGAAAGGGTGTCGTGGCGGACGACGCTCTCGTGGCGGATACCCTCCTCGTCTAGAGAGGACTGCGGCGTAAATACTGAGATCACCAGCGGCTCAGCCTGTTCTCGACGCCCGTCAACAAACAGGGACACGCGCATGGAACGGTTCGTCCCAGGGTAGACGAAGCTCGTCGCCGAAGTGCCGGCGTGCCTACGGATATCGGTGCGCAGCAGATCTGTGACCTCCCGTGGCTCGACGATGATTTGGCTGATCTCCCGACGGACTTCTTTTTCTTCGTTCGTCATGTACGCGTAGGTTCCGTCCGCCTGACGCTGGACGTACACCTGATCCGAGAGGATGTGAAGCGCACGCTCGACGCGCGTCTCCAGATCCGTCGCATCCTGATCCAAGGAACGTCGCAGCAGGACCGCGATATTGCGCGGATACGCCTGGAAGGAATCCACGTAGCGAACGAGCAGGAGAACCTTCAGCACGCTCATCGTGAAGGGGTCTCGCGTATGTGAGTCCTGAGCGGCGCGCCCGATGTTGTCCTTCACGTCCGACTTGAGCATCGCCGCGATGCCGTCGTAGAAGCGATCGAAAGACGCGACCGTACCCAGCTCGTCATCCGTCAGCTCCTGCGCGATCTGCTGGCACACACCAAGCAGCGAACGCGCACCTACCGACGAGTGACGGCCGGTGAACAGGTCGTTATCTGACAGTCCTCGCATCGCCTGCGTGAACATCTCGAACTGGTAGTCCACGAACGGATACTTCGCGACGAAGCTATCCCGGGTGAGGTAGTTGTCGTACTTCTTCGTCCCCTCCGGGAAACGGAACATCGACGGGAAGCCCGCACCGAGGCGCTGCCACATCGCACCCAGCTCGGAGGCCCCTTGCTCACTCTTCGTCAGGAGGCGACGAGCGATCACGTCCGTGACCTCCTCGGTCGACAGGCTCACCTTGATCGCGAAGCGCCCCTGAATCTTTGAGAAGTCAGTGCTACGGCGTTCGTTCATCTGTGCCGTGATACCGCTCAGTTCCTCCTGCGACGTCACAAACACCCAGGCGCGACCGGGGCAATGCGTCGCCAGCTGCTCCGTGATGGTCTGGAGGTTGAGCATCAGCTGCGAGTCATCGCCGATGAACTGGCCGACCTCGTCGACGAAGAAGGCGATGCGTTGGTGAGGACCCTGACGATCCAGCCACGAGGCGACGTCCTGCGCGAAGGCCTCGGCCGACAGGTTGAGCTGCTCCCGATAGCTGCGGAATGGATGTTCCACCTGGTGCCCCAGCCGGGCCAGGGCCTTCGAGACAAGCGCCTCAGCGAAAACGGTACTGACACGTCCAACCTCCCAGGCGTACCCGGACTCCTCCTGGAAGGCCTCACGAAAGCGAGCCAGCTCTCCCCGATCCTCCAAGTCGCGCTCCAACGCGCCGACTCCCAGATCCTTCGAGTACAGGCCGCGTGCCTCGAAGTAGACCTTGTAAAAGACCTCGATCATTGCCGATCCGCGCTCACGCGTCGACTTATCATCCTTCGCATCGATATTGAAGAGCACCGCGCGCGTGGGCGTATGCAGGCTCCTCTTGAGGTCGGCGATAATCGTCTCGTCGCCTGCGACCTTCTGCTCGAAGGCACGCTCGACATCTTCGCGGGTCACCGGCTGACTTCCCGCCTGCTCACCGAGCAGGTAGGACAGCATCTTCAGCAGGTGCGACTTACCCGACCCAAAGAAACCCGAAATCCACACGCCGTTCGATGGCGTATCAACCCGATTCCAAGCCTCCACGATGTCTGACAATCCATCGCGGATCTCCTTGGTCATGACATACTCGTCCACCTCGGAGGCGACCTTCGAGACGTCATCAGCCTTGATAACACCGTCGATCGACCGGAAAATATCCTTCGCGTAGAGACCCTTCATGTCCATGCGTCACACCTTTGTCTTTCAGTTCGCCGACGGTTCTAGAGTAAGCGAGAAGTCCACCAAATCAAAAGCTCGGTAGTAATTGTCCTGGGAAATCCTATCGAAGAGGACCAACGCCGAATGGGTCGACGGCGACTGGTGATACGACCCAGGGAAGGTCACAACCAGCGGTACGCGCCCCAGCAGCGGCTGCAGGCAGTTCAGCAGCAAATGCGTGCGCACGAGCGGGAACAAGTGATGCACCCCCGAGAGCAGGACGGCATCAACATTATCCTCTCCCCCGACCTCGTCCACGGCCTTCTTAATGGCGGGCGCAAGCAAGCCCTCGACATCGATTACCTTGCTGAGTGCATCCCGGAAAGTCTCCGGAGGCAACGTCTTTTCCATCGCCAACATCTGATCGAAAAAAGGAGATCCCTTCCAGATGTCGACCGCGAGCGCAAACACATCGATATCGGCTAGACGGTAGCGCTCCTCGCGCAGGCGGCGACGCAGCCTCGAGAGCTCCTCGTCGACAGTCGGCTCCCACTCCGGCTTATAGCGCAGGACGAAGAAAGGGACCTCGTTGCCCAGGCCCTCCATCTTCGTAAAGCGCTCCGACGTGAGCACCCGGAAGGCGCAATCAAAGGTCTCCCTGAGCGAATCCAGATACGCTCCACGCTTCGACACCGACCGTACCTTCCTCTCGCGCAGCGCCCCTCACCGGGCTTCTCATACCGTACCGTAGGCCACCCACAATTCGAGCCCAATCATGGCTCCTGCGTCACATTTTCCTGAATAAGTGTCTGTCGAGGACATCAAACTGGAACTGCGCGACCGGGAACGACTCCCGCATCGGCCAACCCCACGGCTGCGGAGCCGCATTCACCAAGCGAGCAACCCCTACCGGGACCACGACCGGCAAAGCAGCCCCGGCCTCGTCGATGAAACCCACATCTCGCATACAGCGCAGAAACACCGAGCGCACTTTCTGCCCGCTCTTCACCGTCAGCGTCGACATCGCGGGATCCACCCCGCGTTGGCGTTCCACGAAGTCGTCGATATCCGACGCTGTCAGCGGAGCCTCATCGACGACCAGACGCGGCCAGGCAACCTCGCGCGCGCACGCCGCAAACACGTAGGACTCGGTCACGAGAGCCAGCCACATGACAAGCTCCCATCCATACTCGCGACTGGCGACGAATCGGAGGGCATCATCCTCCAGGAACGACAGGTGCTTCGTGGTCGCACTCGCCAAGCGTCGCCGCGTCGACTCTGAGCCCGCGACCACCAGATTCTGCTCAAACAGGACGTCGCTCGCCTCGCGCGCGCTCATGCCGGCGGCCATCAGCTCAGCCGCCTCAAACGTTCCCGCGTTCGTCGCCCCGCCAACCGTGATAGTCGAGGCCAGTCTGCGATCCGACACGACGCCACCTCTCACGGTCTACCTAATTAAACGCGGCGGTATCCCCGCCAGGAACCCCACTATCATCGCACACGGTTGTCCCCGCGCGGTCAGCCGCACGGGGAGATAACGACAAAATGAGCGCGGCCAACTCAACTGACATGCACCATGCTCATAACCACACGGTGACGCAAGCCAATGAACATTGGCCCGACACGAAGGCGCCGTGAGGTCAGCTGTCGTAATCGATGCACACTACTTTCGCGGCTACGCAGACTCCTTGGTCGCCTCGTCGTAACCGATCTGCCAAAACCCCATATCGAGGAGTTTCATCTGCGGATAGGTCAGGTCCCCGGTCCGCATTCCTCGCCGCGCTTCCTCGAGGCGGTCGTTGTGCGCCTCGTAGAAACCTGCAAGCCTGAGCACAGACTCCAGGCTGTATTCCTGCGTTGTCACCTTGTATGTCGCAACGCCATCCTGAAAGAACCTGTCGTACGCGGGCACGCAGCCGAGCGTTCCCATCAGGATCTTCGTGATGAGGACCGGGGACACCTGGCTCCCGACCACGCGCCCGGCGACCTCATTGCGGATCGGACGGAAATAGGCGGCGATCTTGTCGTACAGCTTCGTGTACTGCTCCCAAACGTCACTGTTTCGCAAATCCGCGCACGCGAGCCCAAACAGGCAGTCGTACTCGGCCTTGAGGATCTCCTCGACGATGGGCGTGTGCACCTTGTAGTCCTTCTGAAGTATGAAGCACGAGCCCCGATACATTCCCCAGCTCGCCAGGTAGAAAGCGAGGTGCAGGCTCAAATAGTCATAGTCCGGGGAAGGGTCGGTCCGCGCATCTCGGAAGACGCGATAGCAATGCTCCCACGAGCGGGAGCGCCCATTCTCATTCGCGCGCGCGTCGTCGTAGAAGGTCTGTGCAGCGTTGATCAACTCATCGATGAGTTCCATACTTTTCTCCTTGTGTTTCCACGGAAGGCCTCTCTTCCTCGAGGGATCTCGTTGTTTCAGCGGTTCCTATGCGCGCGGATTCGGATGCGAGAAATACGCCGCCACATCGCGCCGACATGCGCCGTTCGTTCCCGCGCGTCAATGAGCGACGCCGCTTCATTGCTCAATAACTATATCGCACGAGGCCAACACCTGCGCTCATACCCACAGCTCACGACGAGGCCCGGGCTCAGGTCTGCACATTCGTGCGGTTACGGGGCTCTTCCGAGTTGAGTGTGAGTGACCGGGTGTTCGTCGGGGGTTGCGGGTAGAGTCGAGGTCCTTGATGATGAGCGGACTTCCAGCCATGCCGTCTTCACAGAACGCAAGCAGAGCCCCACAGGAGCATGCACCAGGCATCGATACGGATTCGCATTCACAGCCGTTGCGGATTCCGCCATCAAGTTATTTTTGGCAGCCTAGTACCCTCGCGCCCACTCTCGCAGCGCCGCTTCGATGACCTCGGACGCATTGTCGTATCCGTCGTAGGTCGCACGTAGCATCGCCGCCTCGTACACGTCCTCGTCGATGCGCACCGTGACCTCGACGACCGGCACTCGAGGAGCGACTCGCTCCACCGCGTCCGGCTGCTGCCCCAGCCTCGCCCCGACCGTCAGGCCGTTCGCCTCCGCCCACCGTCGGATTTCGGCGTTCTGTTCCGCCATGCTTGTATCGTCACGCTTCGTCATAGTCATATGTGTACACGAGGGTCGAGCATCTGTCTCACGACACACCCAGCACCCCACTCGTCGTCCGAGACCCGGGGACCAGCCACGGCCTCGTCAATCCTCGTGCCCCTCGGGCTGACACTCGACGTCGCGCACCCACTCGCGCACCGCGGCGCGGAGGGCTCCCGACCGTGACGTGATGCCCTCACTGGACGCGCGAGCCATCATGGCGTCGAAAATATCAACGTCAAGGCTCGTGGTTACGGCCACTCGTGGCGGGGGCACCGGATGTCGCGCCCGCTCCTCGCGCAGGAACGCCACGAGCCCTTCAGCTTCTCCGGATTCAATGAGCCAGCGTTGGATGTCGGCCTTCATCTTCGCGTCCGCTCGGTTACTACGCTTCCTCATGGGCACAGGTATACACGACACACGCCTCACAGACTGCGCGACACAGCCACTGCACCCAGGTTGACACGGATCTAGACTCCTCTTGTCAGAGTGTTTCACGTGAAACAATTGATAACTCAAGAGCGCTCCCCCATCAAGGAACTCGCTGCACACACACTCCATCCCTTTATGCCGGAAGCCCCGGCACGCCGCTAAATCACATCATTTCGCACCTCATTAGCACCACTGTCCAAATTGTGGCCCACAGTTTTACCTGTACGCGGTATACAAGTCGCACACATCGATTGATGTTTGACGAGGTCAGGAAGGTGGCGCGTCCACCATCTGCACATCTGTGCTACCCGTCACCATTACCCGAGAAAACGTGCATGATGGTTACTTCATATTCTTGATGTTTCATATCAGTTCAGGGCGTATTCTTGCGTGCTAACAGGGCGCACCTCCGATGGCGGGGGTGCGTCGGAGGCACCTACCTCATCGTGGAGGTTGATAGATCATGATGGTTCCACCTTTGTCTGAACGTCCCGTGACCGAGGAGGACGAGGAGCAGTTCCGTCGCGAGTCCGCCCCGCGCAGATACACGCTGTGGGAGCGGTGGAGTGATTATCGGGCTGATGTGAAGCGCAACCGGCCCAAGGGAGCCAAGGCCCGGTTTCGGGCGTGGATGGACGCCGACGCCGTGGACTGGGGGATCCGCGTCGCCGTCGTCTTCCTATTCATCGGCGGATCCTACTCGCTCTACATCAACGGTGTTGCTTACGGCTGGTGGCACGCCTGGGGTGAGAAACCCACCATTGCTGCGACGACTACGCCCGCTGCTCGGCCTTCGCCGTCCGCGTCGAGTGAGCCTGCCATGTCGGGTGGCTACGAAATCGGACCCGACGGCGTGTTGGTGCGCCCAGCCGAACACGCCGCATCGACCTACACCAAACCAGAACTACCCGAAGAAGCCAAAGAAAACACAGAAAGAGGCGCCGAAGCAGCAGCGGAGCACTACCTCGCGCTCCTGATCTACGCCTGGAACACCGGAGACACACAACCCTTCGCGGAAATGTCCTCTCCAACGTCAAAGTTTGCAGCCGACTATATCAGGGATGTGAATGAACACTATGACAACGGGTGGACTTATGGGATGGAATCAAACACCACGCATGTACTCCTCGTAGAGCCGATCGAAGCGAACGGTAAGGACGTACCGGAAGGATCTATTCTTGTCAAATTCCGCGCTGAAATATACGACGGAACATCCTGCACAAAGACCAAACTAGAGACATCTAGCTCAAGTTATAAGTCAACGAACACGTTCATCATGACATGGACAGACGGCGAATGGAAAGAGCTGCAAGGAAGGAATGTAACCAACAATGAGAACTAGGGCGTTAACTTCCACAGCTTTCATTCTTCTTACCTTATCTTTCACTATTTCCTATCCACCTATCACCGTTAATGCACTAGAAATTACAAACCCCAAGATTAGCGGACACAGTGAAGACGGTGGTGCGACAGTAAATGGCACGGTTGGTGATGGCGAGTCTGATCCGGTCGACACCCCTCACGATCATGATCCGGCTGACGATATTCCTCCTCTTACCAATGAGGCGGATCTCGACCCCGCCTCTGTCTCTTACAAGCAGGCCGTGCCCTGTAAGCAAGTATTTCTCGGTAAGGCCGCTAACAGCCCGATCGTCTCTGATGACGCGACGGTCGATGACTGTCCTCTACCTGATGACCCTGAGGGCGGGCCAAATCAGGACCCGGGCCGTGCTCCCACAACACGAGACCTTCTATATCTCGCTACGGCTGTCGTTCGAGCCGACGGTGCTGGTCTCTATAAACGTCCACTCGGGGTGTCATACACGAACAAATACATTCCCTCCATCGTTGCAGTCACGCGTCCCTCACAAACCCATACGGTGACAATGTTTGGCCGCGAAATCGCGGTGACTTTTACCGCGACGAGCTATGAGTGGAGTTGGGGTGATGGCACCCCGAACCTGGTCACCACCTCCACGGGTTCGGTATGGCAAGAAGGCATGGACCTCAACACCGACCCGAGGTTGATCCGCCACTACTACACACCCCCTCAGGGGTGGCGTTCCATGCTTGATGGCCCATACCCGCATGAGGATCGCGAAATCACGCTGACCACCACGTGGAGCGGAACGCTCACAAATCCTTTCACCGGGGAGACCCAGACCATCAGCGGCCTGGTGACAACCAAGGAGACCACCGGCAAGTTCCCCCTGTCCCACCTGGTCATCAACAACACCGACACCTGGGAAGAAAAACAAGGCCACTAACCCCAGCCACCCGAGCGAACGTAACCACTGCACACACGACACAGGAAACAGGCAAGGCAAAGGAGCACACGCCATGATGGTCCCACCCCTATCCGAACGCCCCGTCACCGAGGAGGACGAGGAGCAGTTCCGCCGCGAGTCCACCCCTCGTGAGTACACGCTGTGGGAGCGGTGGAGTGATTATCGGGCTGATGTGAAGCGCAACCGACCCAAGGGAGCCAAGGCGCGGCTTCGCGCGTGGATGGACGCCGACGCCGTGGATTGGGGGATCCGTGTCGCCGTCGTGTTCTTGTTCATTGGCGGATCCTACTCGCTCTACATCAACGGGGTAGCCAATGGCTGGTGGCACGCCTGGGGTGAAAAGCCCACCGTTGCGGCGACGACTACCCCCGCAGCTCGGCCTTCGCCGTCCGCGTCGAGTGAGCCTGCCATGTCGGGTGGCTACGAAATCGGACCCGACGGCGTGTTGGTGCGCCCAGCCGAGCACGCGGCCTCGACCTACACCAAACCAGAACTACCCGACGAAGCCAAAGAAAACACCGAAAGAGGAGCAGAACTCGCCGCCGAATACCTCCTCGATACCTTCACCTATGCATGGAACACCGGAGACACACAGCCCTTCGCAGACATCACAGAACCAGGAGAGAGCTTTCGAGAGACCTACATTCAAAATATAGACAACATCTACTCTAAAGGATGGGTATACGGAAATACTTCCACGATCACAAATATCATTGCAGTTGAACCTGTCTCAGTAGAGAAGTTCCATGTTGAACCCAATACCATCGGTGTGGCATTTCAGATCGAAAGCACAAATGGAATTGCATGCAGTCGACAAAAGATAACAGAAAGCACCTTCCCATATAAAGCAGAACTTACTCTATTCATGACATGGAAGAATGAGCGCTGGGTCCTCACCGAGGGAGACATTGACTATGAAACTAAGAATTAGTGCATCATTATTATGTGTTACCTCTATTATCTTGATCATATCGTGTGCGAATATTCAATCTGCCGTTGCAGATGACGCAAATGCACCATGCACGACTGCTAACGACAACCCTTTTGGTTTTTGCGCCGACACGACGCCTGGCGGCGTCAATGCAAATGCGTGGAAAAACGCGCATAAAGAGTTACCCAGCTCCGACCCCAATGTACTACCGCCAACTGTAAATGATCGGAGAGCAACGACGACAGCTGAGGCAAACCCGGCTGCTTCATCACAGCCTTTCAAACGTTGCGTTGAGGTTTTCGTTGGGAAGGCTGCCAACAGTCCGATTGTCTCTGATGATGCCACTGTCGTTCGGTGCGAGCTTCCCCCCGACCCTGAGGGTGGGCCAAATCAGGACCCGGGCCGTGTTCCCACCACGCGTGACATCCTCTACATGGCAGCCACCATCATCCACGCTGACGGTGCTGGCTTGTACAAACGACCGCTAAACGTCTCGTACACAAATAAATACATTCCCTCCATCGTCGCGGTCACCAGTCCCACCCAGACCCACGTGATCAACCTTCTGGGCCATGACATCACGATCACTCTCACGGCCACGAGTTATGAGTGGAGTTGGGGTGATGGAACTCCAAACCTGGTCACCACGTCCACGGGTTCGGTGTGGCAAGAGGGCATGGACCTGAACACCGACCCGAGGTTGATCCGCCACTACTACACGCCCCCGCAGGGGTGGCGCTCCATGCTCGACGGCCCTTACCCGCATGAGGATCGCGAAATCACGTTGACCACCACATGGAGTGGAACAGCCACCAACCCCTTCACCGGGGAGACCCAGACCATCAACGGCCTGATCACCACCACCGAGACCACAGGCAAGTTCCCCCTGTCCCACCTGGTTATCAACAACACCGACACCTGGGAAGAAAAACAAGGCCACTAAGGAGAGGCATGAACCATGAGTACCATACGGGCACAGCAACGCAGCTTCCGCCCCTGGATCATCGCGATCATCGCAACGGTTGCGATTATCGCGGCAACCCTACTAGGACTGCGAGCATTCAACACAACAGCACACGCCGAAGGGGAGACTCCCGCGCAATCGGCTCAGTCAGACAGCACCACACAATCCGGCAGTCAGTCAGGCGACACCCCTCAATCCGCGGAACCCACACCCATCAGCGTCCCGAAACCTACTCCCCCGCCACACCTCTACGCGGGTGGCCAAATTGGCGCCCAAGCAACATCACAGTGGTACCTCGACCTGTGGGCATATGCGTTCAATACCGGGGACACAGAAGACTTCATGAAGGTATGTCAAGTCGCAGGCTATTGCGATGAATTTGCACACGACCTGGAACGCATGCACACAGATTCTTACCTAATTACGCCACTTACCAACAAGTACCTTCAAACAAAGGACATATACGAGTGTTCACTCAAAAAGGCCGGCACTCACGGAATTTGTGTCGAATTCACCTATTTGCAAACGCCAGCGTTATTCGGTTACTCAACGACAGAGAAGGCATCAGAACAATACGACACCATAAGCACAGTAACCGAAGAGGAAAGCACCAAGACGCAAACATTCTTTCGCGTTCTATTTCTTGAAGAGCGAGGGGATACATGGATCGTCACCAAAATCTGGGATCAATAAGAACCAGGACAAATCAGTATCCGCAGATTGCGAGAGGCCGCGGAGTCAATACTCTTTATTGATGCCGACAATACAGCTGTCGCACCACAACTCCACCACTCCATATGCTGAAGCCCCAGCCTACTATCGCGGGCCGCGGCCCCAACGTCATTGTTTCACGTGAAACACTCGACCGTCTCTGCGTCGCCACCGTCGACGACACATCCATCAACACAAGGAACACTCCCCACGCCTTCACCGCAGCTGTCCCGGTCCCCCACAGGCGACCGGGACAGCGCTGCGTAATGATCAACGTTTCCCTGCGAGCATGTAACGCACCCAGCGGCACTGTCCCGTGGACGTCACCAGGCCTCGTGACATGAGATCGCGCAGATCCGCGCGCGCTTCGTCAGCGGTTACACCAAAGTGCTCCCTATATTCCCCATTGCTCCAGGTTCGGCCATGACACATGTCAACCAGCGCCTCCTTCTTCCACACATTTGAACCGGCCGCCGCACCAACCCAAGACCACCAACCCAGGTCAAGTCCCCATCCGGAATCAGCGCAGCTTTCGGAACGCACACCATCAAGGAGGCCCAGGCACGTCCATAGCACAATTCAAGTCACCCAAAGACTGGTGCCCGTCACTCGCCTCAATTCATAGAAGCTCATTCCTATCTCATAGAACCCCATTTCTATGTCATAGAGGGGGGCTTCTATGACATAGAGGCCCCTTCATAGCTCATAGAAGCCCATTTTTGCGTCATAGAACCTCATATAGAGGCATCTACGATTCATAGAATCAAGCGACGTCCCAACCTCGAGGCCACAACAGGAACAGACGCCAGCGCCACAAACATGTGTTTCACGTGAAACAGCCGCTCCACACTTCATTACTCCATCACTCGCACCACAGGCAACAGAAGCAGCACGACGCACCGCCCACACAACCGCCCAACTCCAGGTTCAAACCCGTTACCACCCTCGCATTGTTTCACGTGAAACATTCGGCACCTGTGCCTACAGGCGCGCGCACCCGCAAACGCGCAACCACGAATCAACCGCGCACCAACGACCACCGACAACAAGCGGGGTGCCACCCCTCAGAAGCATCCCGCTCAATCACTCACGCACACCTACACCGCGCGCATTCCCGCAGAGCCGCACACGCGCAGCGCCCCACGCCCACACGCGCAGCGCCCCACGCCCACACGCGCAGCGCCCGCAGAGACCTACCGCCGCAACGCCCCGCGGCACCCCCCGCAGACCATCCTCACCCCCGCCTCTCGCGCAGGGTGCGCGCGAGGAACCCATGCCTCGGCGCGAAGACCCATGCGAGCACGAAGCACGCGGTGAGCACCAGGACGATCGTGGCGCCCGTGGGCACGTCCAGCGCCCACGACAGGTACAGGCCCACCAGGCCACCAGAAGCGCCGAGCACGGGCGACAGGATCATCATGGTCCCCAGGCGATCACACAGGAGGCGAGCGGTGGCAGCGGGGGTCACCAACAACGCAAGCACCAGCACGTTGCCGATCGTCTGCACGGAGATCACGACGGCCAGGGCGACCGCGATATACAAAGACAGGTCAGCCAGCAGCACGTGCACGCCCGCCGCCCGCGCGCTCTCGCGGTCCAGGGTCACGGCCACGATGGGCCGGTGCGCCAGGAACAGCATGAGCAACACAAACAACGCGCCGCCCAGCACCACGGGCACATCCGACGCCGGAATACCGGTGATCGACCCGAACAGGAAGTCCTGCAGGCTCCCCGCGTACCCGGGCGCCCGCGCGATGATCGCGACGCCGAGCGCAAACGCGCCCACGAAGAGCACGCCGATGACGGAGTCCTCCTTGAGCCGCCGATTCTGCGCCAACAAGGCCACGAGCACGGCGGTCACGACGCCCGCGAGCGCGCCGCCCAGCACCAGGGACCCGCCGCACACGAACGCGATCGCCAGGCCGGGGAACACGGAGTGCGCGACCGCGTCGCCGATGAACGCCATGCCGCGCAGGACGACGTGCACGCCGACGCTGCCGCACACGAGCGCGGCGACGACCGCGATGAGCAGCGCGCGCGGCAGGAACGCCAGCGCGGGGTTCGTCAGGTCGCGGAAGAAGTCGTAGGGGCTCAGGAAGTCCGCCGCCGGGACGAGGCCTCCTCCCCCCGCGTGGATCACAGTGCTCATGCGCGCACTCCTAGGGCGTCGAGGATCGGGTTGTCGGGTCGCACGTCGAAGGCGCGGATCCACGGGTCGGCGTCGGCGAGCTCGTCGGGCCGCCCGGACGCGACGATCGTGCGCCGCAGCAGGTACAGGCGGTCGCAGCCGGCGCGCGCGCCGATGAGGTCGTGCGTGGTCATGAGGAGGGCCCGGCCCCCGTCCGCGAGCGCGCGGAACAGGTCCATGAGCATCTCCTGCGTCGGCATGTCGAGGCCGGTGAAGGGCTCGTCGAGGAGCAGCACGGCGGGCCGGATCGCGAGGGCCCGGGCGACGAGGACACGCTGGCGCTGGCCGCCGGACAGCTCGCCGATGGGACGCTTGGCGAGGTCGCGCATGCCCACGAGGGACAGGGCCTCCTCGACCGCGCGGAAGTGCGGGGTCCGCGCGCGCCCCAGCAGCCCGCGCCGCACGGTGACGGCCTGCAGGACGGCGTCGCGCACGCTGATCGGGAAGTCCCACGCGAACTCGTGCCGCTGCGGCACGTAGCCGATCGCGCCGTCGGTCTCGACGCTACCGCTGGAGGGGATGAGTCCCAGGATTGAGCGGATCAGCGTGGTCTTCCCTGCGCCGTTGGGTCCGATGAGTCCGACGAGCTCCCCGGCCCGGGCCTCCAGGTCGACGTCCTCGAGGACGCTGCGCCCACCCAGGGACGCGCCCAGTCCGGTGACGCGCAGCTGGCTCACTGCTCCCCTCCCCGATCGACGAGGCCGGGGCCGCGTTCGCCCGATCCCTCACCCTGGGTGCGCGCGGAGTCAGACGAGGCCTGGGTCGCCTCCCCGCTTTCCTCACCGCGGGCTGTGGGCAGGGGCGCGAGGAGGGAGTCGGCCTCGGCGATGGCGGCGGCCTGTTCGGCGCGGCTGCGGCGCGAGCGCGCCACGACGAGGGCGCCGATCACGAGGAGCGACGCCGCGGCGACGGCGATGATCGCAAGGAAGGCCCAGTCGGGCAGCCCGCCCGAGGCGGCGCCGGCGGCAGAGGAGGAACCAGCGGGGTCAGCGGCCCCGGAAGCAGCGGGCGCAGCCCCAGAGGAAGAAGCGGAAGCGGAAGCACCATCGGCTGGGGCAGCCGCGGGCGCAGCCATGGCCAGGGCATCGGACGCGGAGGCGGCGTCACCGACGGCGAAGCGCAGGGTCGTGGAGGCGCTGACGGCCTCGCCGGCGGTGGTCGTGCCCAGGAAGGTCACGGTCGCCGTGTAGGTGCCGGGCGCGGAGAACGCCCAGTTGGCGTGCACGTGCGTGCCCGAGTCGATCCACACGTCGCCAGGCGCCGCGCCCGAGTCGGCGAGCAGGAGGGGCTTCCCGAAGGTGCCGGACTGCAGGAACAGCCACGCGCGGCCGGGGCCGCTCACGGGGCCGACGCGCATGGTGAGGCCACGGTCGATGGTGGCCGTGACGGCGGGGTCCTGCGTGTTCCAGCCGAGCCACACGACGCCCGGGTTCTGCGTCTGGGGAACGACGTACACGGGCTTGCCCGCGACGTCGGCCAGGAACGGGTAGTCGGCGGAGTCGGGCGCGGTCATGATGGCCGCGTCGCTGACCCGCAGGACGGTCTGGTTGGGGTCGCGCCACACGGCGCCGCTCTCGGCGTCGTGGCGCAGGCCGGCCCGCCACTGCCCGTCGATCAGTCGGGGGCCGAGGTCGACGTGTCCGGCGCTGATCTCGCTGGCCTCGCCTCTCCACTCCTCGTGCGCGGCGACGCTTTGCGCGAGGTCGGGGTCGGGACTCGGGTCAGCAACAGAAGAGGGAGCGCCCACGATGATGAGCAACGCGGCGACGAGAAGCGAGAACACCGACAGGCCAAGGCGGGGGAATTGCACCAATAGAGCCGCGACACGCCGATGACACGCCGTAGGGATGCTTCTAATGGTGCAATTCCCCCCAGAGGCCGTGTCACCTGGGCGCACTACGAGTTGAGATGCCCACCCGCTCGGTCCCGTGGGCGGCGGCAGGGCCTGGCCGGGCTTCGAGATCGACCACTCCGAGCGAAGCTCGCGTGTGGCGATCTCGCGGGCGGGCCGCCGCCCACGGGACGACAAGAAAGCGGGCGCGAAATCGCCACTCACACGCACGGATGGCGGCCTCCGGCTAGCCCCGGGGGCGGCGGCAGGGCCTGGCCGGGCTTCGAGATCGACCACTCCGAGCGAAGCTCGCGTGTGGCGATCTCGCGGGCGGGCCGCCGCCCCCGGGGCGCAGAGCTGGCGGTCGTCCTGGCGGGCGATACCGCGGCGGCCGGAAGTGGAGCAGGAATGAGTGTTCATGGCATCTCCTTGCCGCCCAGGCAGCGTGCCAGTGAGCGGGCGTTGTGTTCCATCATGTCGATGTAGGTGGGTGCTTGGTCGTCGAGGGTGTCGCCGTACAGGGGGCAGATGTCCACGCCCGCGTCGGTGGCGGCGGTGCGCAGGGTGGAGCGGGTGCGCGCCAGGTTGGGCTCGAGGAACACCGCAGGGATCGAGGAGTCGGACAGGGTGGCCTGGAGTTTGATCCGGTCGGCGATGGAGGGTTCGACGCTGGGGTTGGGTGCGACGAATCCGGCGACGGTGAGCCCGTAGGCGTTCGCCAGGTACGCGTACGCGTCGTTGGTGGTGACGAGTTTGCGGCGCTCTTCGGGGATGGTCGCGATGGTCGAGGCCACGGTGGCGTCGAGCTCGTCGAGGCGCGTCAGGTAGGCGGCTGCGTTGGCCCGGTAGGTGGCCTCGCCGTCGGGGTCGACGGCGATGAGGTTGTCGCGGATGACGCGCACGTACGCTTGGGCGTTGTGGACGTCGTGCCACAGGTGGGGGTCGATGTCGCCGTGGACGTGCTTGCCGAGGACGGCCTGCGGCAGCATGTACACGTTCGCGCCGGGCTCGCCGATGAAGCGGAACGAGGCCTCCCCGGGGATCGTCGTGAGCGCGCGGGTGGGCACTTCGATGACGACCTGGTCGAGGTCGGTGCATTCCATGGTCGAGGCGACGGCCGCGCCCGTGGTTCCCGCGCCCACGCAGGGGGCCGAGGCCTCGTCCCCGCCCAGCACGCCGGCGTCGGAGGCGAGTTCGACGCGCTTGGTGGTGAGGTTGACGGTGATGTCGGCGTGGCCGGCGGACAGGACGCGGCGGCCCTCACTGGCGGCGATCTCCTCGGGCGGGGTGCCGACGGCGAAGACGGCGGTGCCTTCCCCGACGCTGACCGGCGTGGCGCCGGGCGTGGTGCGCAGGTTGGCGCGGAAGTGGACGCGGTACACGCCGGGGGCGGTGAACGCCCAGCTCATGTGCTGGTGGGCGTCGGCGGGCAGCTGCGCGGTGTCGGTGTCGTATCCGGTGGCGGCGTTGAAGCCGTCCGAGGTCGCGAAGGCGATTTCGGGCTGCCCGAACGACGTGGTGAGGTAGGCGGCGGCCTGCCCGGGCCCGTCGACGCCGGTGGTCGTCAGGTCGATCTGCGAGGCGCGGGTGGCCCCCATGTCGGCGCCGTCGCCCCACACGCGCATGCCGAGCCACGGGGTGTCGAGGGCGCGGTCTTCGACGAGGGGGAGGATGGTCGCGCCGTTCTTGGCGGCCTCCTCGGCGACGGAGACGGAGCGCGAGCCTGCGGGCAGGTTGGAGTCGAGGGCGCGGATGAGGGCGTGCTCCTCGAGCATGAGGTAGTTGGAGAAGGCGACGTCCGCGTAGGCCACGTCGCGCACGGTGCGCAGGGAGGGCTCCCACGAGTGCGGGTCTGCCCCGTCGGGCACCATCTGCGTGACGTGGGCGCGGTCTCCAGCAACGTTGCGCACGAGGTCGGCGAGGATGCCGGTCGTGGCGACGACGCGCAGTTCACCATCGCTCGCGGGGTCGGGCGCGGGCGCGCACCCGGCGACGCCGACGGATAGGGCGAGGCAGCCGACGACGGCCACGCCCCTCATAATCGCAAACGATGCGTCAGTGCTCCCACACCCACTCCCCCGCCACCCACGAGAGGGGCGGCGGGGGATGAAGGAGAGGGGGCCTCGAGAATGAGTGCTCACGAATCCGCACGCTCCGCTCGGCGGCGGCCGATCGCGCCCACCCACACGCAGGCCGCGCCGGTCAGCGCCCACGTGAGTGAAACGACGGCCAGGGGGATGGTGTCGGCACCGGTGGTGGCCAGCGAGAGGTCGCAGTCTTTGCCTGAGGCGGTGCGCCCGACGACCTGGGAGATCATGGGTCGCCCGCTGGGGCCGGTCGCGCCGGTCGCGGTGAGCTCGCCGCCGCTGCCGAAGCCGGAGCCGGCCAGGGCTTGACCCGTGGGGGTGACGCGCATGGAGATGGTGAGTGTGTAGGTGCCGGGCGCGGTGAACACCCAGTTCTGGTGGGCGTGGGTGTTGGCGCCGAGCGTGTAGCTGGAGCCGGGGCCGTCGAACACGTGCTCGCCGACGCCGGAGCCCAGCGAGCCGGCGTTGAAGACCGCGACGCGGCCGGGGCCCTCGACGGCGTCGAGGGTGAACTGGACGCCGCCGGTGGTTCCGGTGACGATTTCTTCGCGCTGGGAGTTCAGGCCGAGCCACGGCACGCCCGCGATCTGGGTGGAGGGGATGAGCCAGACGCTGGAGCCGGGGGTGGCGACGAAGCCGAGGTCGGCGGGCGCGGTGATGCGCGCGGCGTCACCAAGGGCGAAGGTTAGGCTCGAGGGGTCGACCCACTGGGCGGGCTGGCTGCGGTCGTCCTTGACGCGGGCGACGAGGGTGCCGTTTTCGATGGCGGGGCCCAGGTCGAAGTGCCCGTCGGTCGCGTTGCCGGAGGCGCCCTCGCCGACGCTCACGGTCAGCGTGGTGCGCGCGGTGTTCGCGGGCGCGCTGTTCGAGGCCAGGGTTGCGGACTCGGCCTCGGTGGCCTCGCGGGTGACGCGGGTGGCGACGCAGCGCTCGCCCGTGGGGGTCGTGGTGGTGCGCGCGCCGGAGGTGCCTGCGGTGCTTCCCGCTCCCCCGGTGCTTCCCGTGCCCGAGGTCTGGGCTGGGCCGGTCGTTGTCGGCGCGGCGGGCGCGGGGGCGGGGGCGGCGGAGCCAGGCGCGGCGTTATCGCCGGGCTGGCCGGTTCCCTGCTGGGAGCCGCCCTGCTGGGCGTTACCGTTTCCGGGTCCGACGCCGGGGGCGGGCGCGTCGTTGGCGTCGGGGGCGGCGGAGGCCTCGGCGAGGCACGAGGCTTCGTCGGCGACATCGATCGTGTAGGTGCGGACGGGGGCCATGGCGTTGGCCTCACCGGTGTTTCCGGGGGTCCACGCGCTGGCTTGGACGGTCAGCGTGTAGCGCCCGGCGCGGGTGAAGAGCCAGTTGACGTGCTTGTGGGCGGCGTAGGGCTGGTCGATGTCGTCGCCCTCAGGTGCCAGGTCGTAGCTGCCATCGGCGGTGACTGCTTTCAATCCTTCTGCGAAGCTGGAGGTGAAGGCGTAGATGTGCCCGTCGGCCGGCCCAGAGTAGGTGATGTGGAAGCGCGCGGCGTCGTATCCGCCGGCGGCGACGCCGAGAGTGTCCCACCCTGGCCACAGCACGGTGGCCTGGTTGTCGCCGGATTGGCCCAGGAGGTAGGCAGCGGCGGGCGCGCCGGTTGCCTGGCTGATGTCGGCGGGGATCTGGGTGAGGGTGGTCTTGGAGACGGCGAGGAGCGTTTGTTCGGGCTCTCGCAGTACGCCGGAGCCGGTGGCGTCCTCTTTAATACGGAGGGTCAGGCTGCCGGCCGCGTCGGAGGTGAGGTCGAAGATGTCGGCGTGGCCGCGGTTCAGGGTAGCGGTGGTGCCGGCGGGCGGGGTTCGCATGGCCTCGCACGTGGTCACTCCCCCACTTGCCGAGGCTGTGGCCACGTCGGCTTCTAGGGTGGCGGCCGCGTCGTTGGTAGTTTCATCGGCGGAACGCGCGACCGCGTGTGTTACGTCGGTTGCTGCCTCGGTCGCGGCCGTTTCGGTGGCCGAGTCGAGTTCCGTATTCGCCTCGTCGGCGGCGTGGGCTCCTGCTGGTGCGAGGAAGGAGGCAGCCGCAAGGCTCATCGCGGCGAAGGCCCGGGCAGCTGCGCGGCCCGGGCTCCTGTGTTTCGTGGGGTTCATGGAGGGAGTCCTCTAGGTGAATGACACGTAGTGAATGAGAATCGTTATCATTCTATTCCCGTTACCCCGACCTCGCTCTCTCAGCACTGCGCACCCCGTCAGCAAGCGCCAGGTTTCCGAGCGTCGATCCTCCGCACGCCGGATCACCGCACGCCGGGTCGCCGCACGCCGGATCACCGCACGCCGGGTCGCCGCACGCCGGATCGCAACACGCCGGGTATCCGAGCATCAACGACACAGTTCCCCGAAAATGTCGCACGTAATTCCCTCTCCCATATTTCAAACTTTGAAACCGCATCGTTGAAATTCTGCGGTTTTCAGACTGTTGAAAACTTGTCGGACAACCGAATTACGTGCAACTTTTGGAGAGTGAACGAATAGGTCAGATTTCTGAGCGCTCTGCACCAGGTTGTCCCACAACATGCTCACACCCGCCCACATCTACTCCCAGAGAGCACGACACCCAACAGACCCCGAATTGTGAGCGCTGATTTACGATGTAGTGAAATCTGTGCAGACAGCCACTTTTCTTTGCGATTGCGTGGTTTCGACTGCAACGCAGCTTACTGTCTGCACGGTTGAATACTCAAATTTCGAGGGATAAACTATAACCATCAAGCACCTGACACAGCTGCCAAGCTCGCCGGGCGCTTTTCTTGTTTGAACACGCAGGGTCGCGCCGACGCCACCCGCGTTGGCACGCTCCACGTACGAGAACCGCCGGGCGAACCCCGGCCTCGTCAAACAGGGACACACCATTAAATACGATCCCACGAGGAGCCCACACATGTTCTCTACCATCGACGTCATGGTCGCCCAGGCCCACATCGACCAGCTCAACGAGCTCGCCGACGCGAAGCGCTCGCGCAAGGCCGACCGCCACTGAGCACTCCCGGCTCCGCCGGAATAAGTCACAAGCCGCAGACCCTCATGGGCTGCGGCTTCTTCCTTGTCGGCGGAGTTGCGCGCTCCCGAAGGCTACGGGCAACCCTTCGCCCGACATCTTCCCACTCCCCATGACCGCCAAGGCCATGAGGCGACCGGACCACCGATCCTCGGCTTCGTCGCCGACTGGGCCGAGTGCGTCTATCGCCGTGTCGATGACCTCTTGGCTCTCTCCACTCCTGCATTAGGCCCGAGGGCCGGTGTTTGTTTCACGTGAAACAATCCGCCTGCGCGTCCCAGGTCGAGGCCAGATGCGCCCGGGCGCCGAGACCACCCACCGCGACTACTCATCCTCAGAGATATACCCCTTCGCAACCAGACGCGCATACTCACTCGCAATAAACATCTCCTCAGGAGACTCTACAATGCAGCTGACCAGAGCATCATTGCCACCCACCTTCACACCCACGCCCTGCGGAGTAACAAAAGCAGAACGATAACGCTCCTTCTTACTACTACGCCGCTTCGCCTTCCCATACCGGCGCGTCAAAATCTCACAGAAATGCCGATAAATCACCTTCGCCGGCTCCAACGAATACCCCCAAGCCTCCTCCGGCGCAATGTCACTGATCGGAAAGTCAAAAGAACCAATCACACCCTGCCGACTGGTGAAGCTAGCGGAAAGCTCATCAGGCACGACATCAGAGGTGAAAACATTCGGCTTGTTCTCCGAGGGTGTCCATCCGAAGCGGTCGCGTAGGGCGTAGCCGTCTTCGGCGGTCTTGGGCCAGGGCGAATCCACCCACGCCTGGAGGATCTCGATGAAACGTTCATCGGACAACACGGTGAACTCAAAAGACATGATCCTCCTCTAGTAGCCCTTGATGGCCTCGTCAACGCCGACAACACGGACGCCGCTCACGCACAGGATGACCCACAACCAGCCCCGACAGCAACCCCACAGGAACCCAAGCCCCCGCAGCAAAACCGAGAACAGCCCCGCCCAGGCAGCAAGACCGAGGACGGCAGGGACTCCGTATCAAGCCAGCAGGCGGCCACACCCCAGCAGCAAGCCCAAGGGTCCCCAAGCCCGACAGCGAGACGAAGGACAGCAGGACTCCGTATCAAGCCAGCAGGCGGCCGCGCCCCCGCACCACCGAGGCCAGCCACACCCCGCACCACCGAGGCCAGCCACACCCCGGCAGTAAGCCCGAGGCCAGGCGCGCCCGGGTGCCGGTACTACTCGTCCTCTGAGATGTACCCCTTGGCAACAAGACGCGCATACTCACTCTCAATAAACATCTCCTCAGGAGACTTAATGTTGCACTCAACGAAGGAACGACACCCACCCGGATTGATACCCACCCCCTGCGGAGAAACATATAGAGCCTCGTAAAATCCGTTCCTATTCTTGCGCCGCTTGGGCTTCCCATACCGACTCGTCAAAATCTCACAGAAATGCCGATAAATCACCAAGGCATCCTCCAACGAATCACCCCGAGCCTCCTCAGGCGCAATATCAGTGATCGGAAAGTCGAAAGAACCAATCACGCCCTGCCGACTGGTGAAGGCAGCGGAAAGCTCATCAGGCACGACATCAGAGGTGAAAACATCCGGCTTGTTCTCTGAGGGTACCCATCCGAAGCGGTCGCGTAGAGCGTAGCCATCTTCAGCAGTCTTAGGCCAAGGCGAATCCACCCACGCCTCAAGAATCTCGATGAAACGATCATCAGACAACACAGTGAACTCAAAAGACATGATCCTCCTCTAGTAGCCCTTGATGGCCTCGTCAACGCCGACAACACGCACGCCGCTCACGCACAGGATGGATCACAACCAGCCCCAACAGCAACCCCACAGGAACCCAAGCCCCCACCGTATGCCCGAGGACGACAGAACTCGGCATCAAGCCAGCAGGCGGCCGCGCCCCGGCAGTGAGACCAAGGGTCCCCAAGCCCGACAGCGAGACCAAAGACAGCAGGACTCCATATCAAGCCAACAGGCGACCGCACCCACGCACCACCGAGGCCAGCCACACCCAGGCATTAACCCCGAGGCCAGATGCGCCCGGGCACCGAGACCACCCACCGCGACTACTCATCCTCCGAGATATACCCCTTGGCGACCAGACGCGCATACTCGCTCTCAATAAACATCTCCTCAGGAGACTTAATGTAGCATTCAACGAAGGAACGACACCCTCCCGGATTGATACCCACCCCCTGCGGAGAAACATAAAAAGCGTCGTAAAATCCGTTCCTATTCTTGCGCCGCTTGGGCTTCCCATACCGGCCCGTCAAGATCTCACAGAAATGCCGATAAATCACCAGGGCATCCTCCAACGAATCACCCCGAGCCTCCTCGGGAGCAATATCAGTGATCGGTACACGCATTGACCTGATGTTTCCACCGCTGACAGAGAAGCTCGAGGATAGTTCGTCGGGACGAACATCCGAAGTAAACAAACTCGGCTTATCCTCCGCAGGCACCCACCCGAAGCGGTCGCGTAAGGCGTAGCCATCTTCAGCAGTCTTAGGCCAAGGCGAATCCACCCACGCCTCAAGAATCTCGATGAAACGATCATCAGACAACACAGTGAACTCAAAAGACATGATCCTCCTCTAGTAGCCCTTGATGGCCTGGTCGATGCGGGCGATGTGGGCTGGGTCCAGCTCAATCGGCTCGGTCCTAAAGTCTATTCTCCCAGCGTTCCCACTGCGGGCAATCGCGACGTCGGAATACACCGTGACACGCCCATCCTTGACGGCCTCCCACAACGCCGGGTTCTCACGCATCTTCTGGTGAAAGTCCGTGTCCTTAGCCAGGCGGTCCCCCACGTAGGCAGCCGAACTCTGCTCGACCTCGACCCCGTCAACCTCGTAGGTCCCGATCTTGGCGCTCGTGCCACCCTTACACTCCCCCACATGCAACTCCCCAGGCCGATACCCAATCGTGTCCACGTGACTACGACCGGTGCCCGGACCGCCCACGCCGCCGGCCTGAACGATCCCCATCTCATCCCACTTAGCCTCCAAACCGGCGTGCCCCATGCGCTCCGCAGCGCGAGCCTCAGCCACACGCGCAGCAGTCAAATCTGCTGCAGTGTCATTCAGATCGTCGACTACACGGTCATCCACACCTTGCTCTCGCAGATGTCTAATGCTCTCATTGCGTCGTTTGACGGCTCTTCGCATTTTGGGGTGTGGGGGGTGGTGTTGGCATGGGGTCGGGGCCTGCCCGATGATTGAGGTTACGACACTTCAAACGCTGGGAGGCCCCGACATGCCTAATGCTACCTTTTCCGCTGCGGATATGACGACCTATTGCGGGTTGGAGGAGCTGGGCTTGGTGGCTGTGGGGATGCGCTGCCAGGGGGGCGGGTTCGTCCTGAAGTGTCGTGCGGCTGAGCCTGCTCGGCTGTGTCCAGGGTGTGGGCGCCCGGGGTATTCGCTGGGGTCGCGTA